>ERZ773228.2338-NODE-2338-length-17562-cov-5.979951_pt1 | contig 17562 bp, 10 predicted proteins | sample MGYA00580524_ERZ773228 | MGnify/ENA primary metagenome ERZ773228 (study PRJEB29015, sample SAMEA2737768) | human gut metagenome | biome: human gut; feature: human-associated habitat; material: faeces | place: China | collected 2012 ... | reverse complement strand
CGGCATTTTTGGCGTAGACGACATTGCGCCGCGAGGCATAGCGGTAGGTCAGCGGGTCAAAGTCAGGCATGGGAAGCATTCTCCTTTTCTCTTTTATATCAGGTCCAGTATAGCACACCGACACGGGAAGAGCAAGGCGGCGGTTAGGCTCCCGCGCGGACGGTTATAATATTTTTCGCATCATTACCCGGTTTTTAGGCATTATTGAAAAAATGAATCATTCTATTTCTTTGCATTTTCTTGATTTCTTTGGTGTTGTGCGCTATATTTTAGTTTGATTACGAAATTTTACTCACATAAACACAGAAAGGCGGATTTTATGGAGCTTCAAATTCAGGATCTGGTATCCTCCATCAAAAAGGACGGCATCGAGAGCGCGAACCGCGAGGCCGCGCAGATCCTTGCCGACGCCAAGGCGCAGGCGGAAAAGATCGTCGCCGACGCGAGGAGCGAGGCGGACAAGCTGCGTGCGGACGCGCAGGCGGAGATCGGCGTGTTCAAGGCCAGCGCTCAGCTCAGCGCGGAGCAGGCGAAGCGCGACGCGGTGCTTGCCTTCCGGCAGGAGATCGGTGCGGAGCTGGCGAAGCTGCTCGCGCAGGATATGCATAAGGCGCTCGACGACAAGGCGCTCGCGTCGCTCATCACCGCCGCGCTGCAGGGCGAGGACGCCTCCGCCTACGCCGCGGAGGTCGCCTCCGTCACAGACGCGCTCAAAAGCGAGCTCGCCGGCGAGCTCAAGGCGGGGCTGGAGCTGCGGCTCTCCAAAAAGGTCCACACGGGCTTCCGCCTGTGCGCCAAGGACGGCTCGGGCTACATCGACTGCTCCGACGAGGAGCTGGCGGAGCAGCTCGCCCCCTTCTTCCGCGAGTTGCGCATTTAAGGAGGGACGCTCTTGGCTTCCTATTACTACTTAATCTCGAGCCTGCCGATGCTCCGCGCGGGCGACGCCCCGCCGCTGGATTACGCTGCGTTTCTCGACCAATGCCGGGGCGCGGTGAGCGACAGGGTCTACCGCTCGCTCGAGGAGCTGACGGTGCGCTCGGAGGACGGCGGCTTCGTGAGCCGGTGGGCGGCCTTCTACCGCGTGCTGCAGGGCGAGCTGACCTATCAGCGGCGTGTGAAGCGCGGCGAGAGCTGCGCCGCGCCGAACGAGCGCGACGCCGCCGTGACGCAGACCGTCACTGCGGCAGTGAACGCAAAGGACCCGCTCGAAGGCGAGCGGCTGCTGCTCGCGCTGGAATTTGACCGGCTGGATGAGCTGGTGGGACTGCACAGCTTCGACGACTGCGCGCTCTACGGCTACGCGCTGAAGCTGCGGCTGCTCGAACGGCAGCGCGTCTTCCGCCATGACGAGGGCAAAGCCGCCTTCGACACCCTGCTCGGACAGGTCCGCCAGCAGATATTCAGCCTATAAGAAAACGGGAGAAACGAAATGGAGAAAGTGACAGGCTATGTGACCGGAGTCAACGGCAACCTTGTCTCGGCAAGATTCTCGGGCTCCGTTCGAAAAAACGAAGTCGGCTTCGTCAAGATCGGCAATGACCGCCTCAAGGGCGAGGTCATCCGCATCAGCGGCGACGCCGTGAGTATGCAGATCTATGAAATGACCAACGGCATTCAGGTCGGCGACGAGGTCGAGCTGACCGGCGAGCTGCTGAGCGTCGAGCTCGGCCCCGGCCTTCTGACGCAGGTGTACGACGGCTTGCAGAATCCTCTGCCGAAGCTTGCCGAGCAATGCGGCTTCTTCCTCGAGCGCGGCGTATACCTTGACCCCATCCCCGATAAGGAATGGGAGTTCACCCCCTGCGTCAAGCCCGGCGACGCCGTGCTCGCGGGCGACGCGGTCGGCAGCGTGCCGGAGGGGCAGTTCACGCACCTCATCATGGCGCCCTTCGACCTCAAGGACGAGGGCTGGCGCGTAAAGAGCGTGAAGGAAAAGGGCGTCTATCACGTCCGCTCCACCGTTGCGGTGCTGGAAAACGGCGCGGGCGAGGAGAAGGCGCTGAGTATGGTCTTTTCCTGGCCGGTCAAGCAGCCCATCCGCTGCTATGAGGAGCGTCTGCGTCCCGACGAGACGCTGGTGACCAAGATCCGCTGCATCGACACCTTCCTGCCGGTCGCCAAGGGCGGCACCTTCTGCGTGCCCGGCCCCTTCGGCGCGGGCAAGACCGTGCTGCAGCACATGGAGGCGAAGAACGCTGACGTCGACATCGTCATCGTCGCCGCCTGCGGCGAGCGCGCCGGCGAGGTCGTGGAGGTGCTCAAGGAGTTCCCCGAGCTGACCGACCCGCGCACGGGCCGCTCGCTGATGGAGCGTACCATCATCATCTGCAACACCTCGTCCATGCCGGTCGCGGCGCGTGAAGCGTCCGTGTACACGGCAGTGACGATGGCCGAATATTACCGCCAGATGGGACTCAACGTCCTGCTGCTGGCGGACTCCACGAGCCGCTGGGCGCAGGCCATGCGCGAGATGAGCGGCCGACTGGAGGAGATCCCCGGCGAGGAAGCCTTCCCTGCCTACCTCGAATCCGTCATCGCCGCATTCTATGAGCGTGCGGGCAAGGTCCGGCTGAGAAACGGCAAAATCGCCTCTGTCACCATCGGCGGCACGGTCTCCCCCGCGGGCGGCAACTTTGAAGAGCCGGTCACGCAGGCGACGCTCAAGGTCGTCGGCGCGTTCCACGGCCTCTCCCGCGAGCGCTCCGACGCGCGCAAGTATCCCTCCATCCACCCTATCGACTCGTGGTCAAAGTATCAGGGCGTGGTGGACATGGCGCGTGTGGAGGAGGCCCGCGGCATCCTCCGCCGCAGCAGCGAGATCAATCAGATGATGAAGGTCATCGGCGAAGAGGGCACCTCGGCCGAGGATTACATCCTCTACCAGAAGGGCGAGCTGCTCGACGCCGTGTATCTGCAGCAGAACTCCTTCGATCCCATCGACGCGGCCTGCGAGCCGGAGCGTCAGGCGCATGAGTTCAACGTGCTCTACGATGTGCTCACGCGCGATTACGCGCTCAGCGACAAAAAGGAGATCCGCGCCTTCTTCAATCAGGTGCGTCAGGAATTCCTCGACTGGCACGGCACGGTCTACGGCACGCCGGAATTTGCGGCGCAGGAAACGAAGCTCACGGACCTCTACCGGAGCAAGGTAACGGGTTAAGGAGGGTTTCAGAATGCAGAAGGTTTACACCAAAATCGAATCCATCGTCGGCAACGTCGTGACCGTGCGCGCCTCGGGCGTGCGCAGCGGCGACCTTGCCCTCGTCGGCGAGAGCTACGCGAGCGTCATCAAGCTCAGCGGCGACCTCGTCTCCCTGCAGGTCTTTGCCGGCACGCAGGGCGTCAGCACGACCGACACCGTGCGCTTCCTCGGGCGGCCCATGATGGTCTCGTTTTCCGACGACCTGCTCGGGCGCGTGTTCGACGGCGCGGGCGTGCCGCGCGACAACGGCCCCGCGCTGACCGAGAATATGATCCCCATCGGCGGTCCCTCCGTCAACCCCGCCAAGCGCATCGTGCCCAAGCGCATGATCCGCACCGGCATCCCGATGATCGACGTGTTCAACACCCTCGTCGAGAGCCAGAAGCTGCCCATCTTCTCCGTCTCCGGCGAGCCCTACAACCAGCTGCTCGCCCGCATTGCCATGCAGGCGGAGGTCGACGTCATCGTCCTCGGCGGCATGGGTCTGAAATACGACGACTACCTCTTCTTCCGCGACACGCTCGAAAAGAGCGGCGCGATGGGTCGCACGGTCATGTTCGTCCACACGGCGTCCGACCCGACGGTGGAATGTACACTCGTGCCCGACCTGTCGCTCGCCGTAGCGGAGCAGTTCGCCCTTGCCGGCAAGCGCGTGCTCGTGCTGCTGACCGACATGACCAACTTCGCCGACGCGCAGAAGGAAATGGCCATCACGATGGAGCAGGTGCCGTCCAACCGCGGCTACCCCGGCGACCTATACAGCTGCCTTGCCTCGCGCTATGAGAAGGCGGTCGACTTCGAGGGCGCGGGCTCCATCACCATCCTCGGCGTCACCACGATGCCCGGCGACGACGTCACCCACCCCGTGCCGGACAACACGGGATATATCACCGAGGGCCAGTATTACCTCAAAAACGGCCACATTGAGCCGTTCGGCTCGCTCTCGCGTCTCAAGCAGAACGTCAACGGCACGACGCGCAGCGACCACCGCGCCCTGATGGACGGCATGATCCGTCTCTACAGCGCCTACAAGGAAAGCCTTGAAAAGAAGTCCATGGGCTTCATGATGTCTGAATGGGACGAGAAGCTGCTCAAGTACGGCCACCTCTTTGAAACGAAGCTGATGGACCTGAGCGTGAACATCCCTCTGGAGGAGGCGCTGGACCTTGGCTGGGGGATCCTCGCCGAGTGCTTCGAGCCGAACGAAACGGGTCTGAAGACGAGCCTCCTGCAGGAAAGATGGCCGAAAAAGGACGCCTTGAACTGAGGGAGCGCGTATGGCTGTCAAACTAACAAAAAATGAACTGAAGGTCCAGAAGGACCGGCTCAAGCAATTTCAACGCTATCTGCCGACGCTGCAGCTGAAAAAGCAGCAGCTCCAGTCGGTCGTGATGCAGGTGACGGCGCAGCTTGAGAAGGTCGAAGCCGAGCGGCTGAAGATCGTCGACGGTCTGGACGGCTGGATCGCGGTGTTCGCCGAAAACGGCAGCTTCCCCGAGGGGATGCGGCTCGATTCGCTCATCCGTCCGAAGGACGTCGTCTGCCGCGACCACAACATCGCCGGCGTGATCGTGCCGGTCTTTGAGGAGCTGACCTTCGAGGAGATCTCCTACGACGTCGCGGACTATCCGCTCTGGGTGGACACCGCTGTGGTCACGCTGCGCGAGATCGCGCGGCTGGACGCGCTGGTCAAGACGCTGCGCACGCAGGTCGAGCTGCTCGAGCGGGAGCTGCGCTCCACCGCGCAGCGCGTGAACCTGTTTGAAAAGGTCAAGATCCCCGAGGCGAGGGAAAACATCCGCGTCATCGGTATTTACCTCGGCGACCAGCAAACCTCTGCGGTCGTGCGCGGCAAGATCGCCAAGAAAAAGCTACAGGAGGCGGCGCGATGATCGAGAAAATGAAGGTCGTTCACATCGTCGCCGCGCAGACGCAGAAAACGGAGCTGCTCGACGCGCTGCGCGCGCTCGGCATCGTCCATTTCGCGGAAAAGGCGGATGCCGACCAGACCTATCTGGAGCGCTTCGCCGCGCTCTCGCGGCTCATCACCGTGCTCGAGGAGCAGGGGGTGAGCGAGGTCGAAGCGGAAGCGCTCGACGACGTGAAATTCAAGCAGCTCTATGACGGGCTCAACGCCTGTCTGGAGCGCAAAAAGGCATTGGAAGCCGAGCGCGCCACCGCGGTCAGCGCGTGCGACACGCTCGCCGGCTGGGGCAGCTTCTCCCCCGCCGAGATCAAGAAATTGAAGGCGCAGGGCTTCGAGCTGCACTTCTGCCGCGTGGACAAAAAGCTCCTCGCCTCGCTCGAGGCGGACAAGGAAGTGCGCTTCCTGCGGCTCGCGCCGGTCGGGAAGCAGCAGACCGTCGCCATCCTCGGTGCGCTGCCCGCCTCCTGCGCCGCCGGCGAGTTCATCCCGCCGGAAAAGAGCCTTGACGAATACCGGCAGGAGATCGCCGACTGTGAGCGCGGTCTTTCTGAGTGCGGCGCGCAGCTCAAGGCCGCCGCGAAGCACCTGCCCAGCTTCCGCGAGCAGCTGCTCAAAACGCAGAACGACGCGGACTACTCCTCCGTGCGCAATACCTCGGAGAGCGGGGACGGACTCGTGTGGCTGACCGGCTACCTCCCCGTCGACGAGGCGGAGCGCTTCAAGGCCGCCGCCGCGAAGGAGCATTGGGCGTGGGCGATGGACGATCCGGCGGCAGACGACGACAAGGTGCCGACCAAGATCAAGTACACCAAGGTCACGCGGCTCATCGCGCCGGTGTTCGACATTCTCGGCACCGTGCCGGGCTACCGCGAGTACGATATTTCGTTCTGGTTCCTCGGCTTCTTCACGCTCTTTTTCGCCATGATCATCGGCGACGCGGGCTACGGCTGCCTGTTCCTGCTGACCGCCGCGGCCCTGACGGTGAAGAGCAAGAAGCCCTCCGATGCCGTGCAGCTTTTGTGGGTGCTCTCCATCGCCACCATCGTTTGGGGCGCGATGACCGGCACCTGGTTCGGGCTTGAGGGCGCGATGGACGTGCCGCTGCTCCGCTCGCTGGTCGTTCCGACCTTTGCGAACTACCCCGAGTATTTCAACGTCACCACCACCCAGCAGCAAAACAGCGTGATGAAATTCTGCTTCATCCTCGGCACCGTCCAGCTCTCGCTGGCGTGCGTGATGAACATCCGCCGCAAGACGCGGGAGAAGGACCTCAGCTGGGTCGCAGACCTCGGCTGGCTGTGCGCGATCTGCGCGCTGTACTTCGTGGTGCTCTACCTCGTCATCGGCGAGCAGGTGAACCTCACGCCCATTGCCGCGGTGGTCCTTCTCGGCTTCGTGCTGGTCGTGTGCTTCGGCGGTATGTCGCCGGACAAGACCTTCGCGCAGGGTCTCAAGGCGGGCCTTGGCAACGCCTTCACAGTGTTCCTCAACACCATCAGCGCCTTCGGCAACATCATGAGCTACATCCGACTGTTTGCCGTCGGCATGGCGTCGCTCGCTATCGCGCAGAGCTTTAACAACATGGCGCTCGGCTTCAAGGGGCCGCTGGTCGTCGTCGGCATCCTCATCATGCTCGTCGGTCACGGGCTGAACATCGTGATGGGCCTGCTGTCCGTGGTGGTCCATGGCGTGCGATTGAATCTGCTGGAATTCTCCGGTCAGCTTGGCATGGAGTGGACCGGCACCGCCTACGCACCGTTCAAAAAACTGGATAAGATCAGAAAATAATCAAAAAGAGGAGAAATGTATTATGAGCATTGAATTTATTGGTATGGCGTGTGCGCTGGGCCTGTCCGCCATGGGCAGCGCGTTCGGCGCGGGCTTCGCGGCGCAGGCAAGCGTCGGCGCGTGGAAGAAGTGCTACGCGAACGGCAAGCCCGCTCCCTTCATCATGGTCGCCTTCTCCGGCGCGCCCCTGACGCAGACCATCTACGGCTTTTTGCTGATGAACTTCATCCGCAACGCCGTGGCCTCCGGCGCCGATCCCGCGCTCGCCATGTTTACGGGCATCTTCGCGGGTCTCGCCATCGGCCTGTCCGCGTTCTTCCAGGGCAAGGTCGCCGCGGCGAGCGCCGACGCGCTCGGCGAGACCGGCAAGGGCACGGCGAACTTCTTCATCGTCATCGGCATCATCGAAACGGTCGCGCTCTTCACGCTCGTCTTCAGCCTCCTGCTGTTACAGTAAGCGCAAGGAGAAATTTCATAGCGGCACAGCAAGGGAGCCGGAGGATGTCCGGCTCCCTTCTTGCAGCATTTTCTTCACAATACCCTCATTTTCCGCCAAAGGCGCAGGCTTTTTTGTCGAGATCTGCAATGTCCTCCCTTCATTTCATCATTAGCTGAGCGAATGATAAGTATATTAAATCGATTCTTTTCTTATGCCTTTGTATCCCGTATAATACTAAGGCTGGCGTTTTGACGCAAACCGTATCTCTCATAGTACGGAGGAAATATTCAGGAGGCTATTATCATGGCGAATTGTGCGATCGTAGGCATCAACTGGGGCGACGAGGGCAAGGGCCGCATGGTCGACTACCTCACCGACCGTTTCGACGTGGTCGTGCGCTATCAGGGCGGCGGCAACGCAGGCCACACCGTCGTGAACGATAAGGGCAAGTTCGCCCTGCACCTGCTGCCCAGCGGCATCTTCCGCGAGGGCGTGGTAAACATTCTCGGCAACGGCGTGGCGCTCGACTGCGAGAACCTGTATAACGAGATCGAGACCCTGCGCGCCGCAGGCGTGGCGATCACACCGGAGAACCTGAAGGTCAGCGAGCGCGCCTCCCTGCTGCTGCCGTGGCACCGCGAACTGGACGCGCTGGAGGAAGCGCGGCTCAAGGACAAGAAGTACGGCTCCACCAAGCAGGGCATCGCGCCGTTCTACTCCGACAAGTATCAGAAAAAGACCGTGCTGGCGGGCGAGCTGCTCCACCCCGAGCACCTCAAGGCGCATCTGGCCGATCTGCTCGAGTGGAAGAACCTCACGCTCACCCGCGTCTACGGTGCAAAGGGCTATACCATGGACGAGCTGACGGCGTGGATCGACGACTTCGGCACAAAGATCAAGCCCTTTGTCGCCAACACCACGGCGTTCCTGCGCGAGGCGCAGGCAAACGGCAAGCGCATTCTCTTCGAGGCACAGCTCGGCGCGCTGCGCGATCTGGACTACGGCATCTATCCCTACACCACCTCATCCAACGCCATCGCCGCCTATGCGCCGGTCGGCTCGGGTCTGCCCACCGCAAAGCTCGACGAGGTCGTGGGCGTGGTCAAGGCTTACTCCTCCTGCGTGGGCGAGGGGCCCTTCACCTGCGAGTGGTTCGGCGATGAAGCGGCAAAGCTGCGCGAGGCCGGTGCGGAGTTCGGCGCAAAGACCGGCCGTCCCCGCCGCGTCGGCCCCATCGACCTCGTGGCGACGCGCTACGGCGTGGAGATGCAGGGTGCGACGAGCATCGCCCTCACGAAGCTCGACGTGCTCAGCTACATGGACAAGATCCCTCTGTGCGCCCACTATGAGATCGACGGCGTGCAGACCGACGATTTTCCCTTCCCCGTCCTCCTCGACCGCGCCAAGCCCGTCATGGAGTATATGCCCGGCTGGCAGTGTGACATCTCCGGCGCCCGCCGCTGGGAGGATCTGCCCGAGGCCGCGCGCAGCTACGTCGAATATGTGGAAAAGGCCATCGGCTGTCCCATCGGCTATGTCTCCGTAGGTCCCGAGAGAGAGAGCCTCATTCTCCGATAAGAAAAAATGGAACGGCAGCGCCGTTCCATTTTCTTTCGGGTGGACAAGCTGCGGATTTTTCGGTACAATAAAGCAAATCAGAAAAGAGGAACGAGCCATGAGCAAAGACGTTTACGAATCACCCCTGTCGTCGCGCTATGCGTCGCCGTATATGCTGCACCTGTTCTCCGCCGATATGCGCTTTCAGACATGGCGGCGGCTGTGGACCGCGCTCGCCCGCGCGGAGCACGAACTGGGGCTGCCCATCACCGTCGAGCAGGTCGCGGAGCTGGAAGCGCACATCACCGACATTGACTACGCCGTGGCCGAGCAGCGCGAGCGCGAGGTGCGCCACGATGTGATGGCGCACGTCTACGCCTATGGCAAGGCCGCGCCGTCCGCCGCCGGCATCATCCACCTCGGCGCGACGAGCTGCTACGTCACCGACAATGCCGACCTCATTCTCTACCGCGACGGTCTGCGCTATCTGCGCGGTGAGCTGCTCGGCGTACTGGCAAATCTCGCCGCGTTTGCTCGCGAATACGCCGCCGTGCCTACCCTCGGCTACACGCACTATCAGCCCGCACAGCCTGTGACCGTCGGCAAGCGCGCAGCGCTCTGGATGCAGGATTTTCTCAGCGATCTTGAGGAGCTCGACCACATTCTCGCCACGCTGAAATTCCTCGGCTGCCGCGGCACGACCGGCACCGAGGCCAGCTTCATGGACCTCTTTGACGGCGACGGCGCGAAGATCGACGAGATGAACCGCCGCATCGCCGCGGAGTTCGGCTTCGACCGCTGCTTCTCCGTCTGCGGTCAGACCTACCCGCGCAAGACCGACAGCCGCATCCTGAACGTCCTCTCCTCCCTCGCGCAGAGCGCCTACCGCATGGCGAACGACATCCGTCTGCTTCAGCACGACCGGCAGGTCGAGGAGCCGTTCGAGAAAAACCAGATCGGCTCGTCCGCCATGGCCTACAAGCGCAACCCCATGCGCTGTGAGCGCATCTGCTCGCTCAGCCGCTATCTGATGGCCGACGCCGCCAACGCCCCCATGACCGCGAGCGTCCAGTGGCTCGAGCGCACGCTTGACGACTCCGCCAACCGCCGCATCGCCCTGCCCGAGGGCTTCCTCTGTGCGGACGCCGTGCTGCGCCTGTGCCAGAATGTCACCAACGGTCTGCACGTCAACAAGAAGATCGTTGACCGCACCATCCGCGAATACCTGCCCTTCCTCGCCACCGAGAACATCATGATGGAGGCCGTCAAGCGCGGCGGCGACCGGCAGGAGCTGCACGAGCGCATCCGGCAGCATTCCATGGCCGCGACCGCGCGCATGAAGGAGGGCGAACGCTGCGACCTGCTCGATCGTCTCGCCGCCGATCCCGCCTTCGGCATGACCCGCGCGGAGCTCGACGCCGTCATGGACCCCGCGCTCTACACCGGCCGCTGCGCGCAGCAGGTCGAGCGCTTTCTGTCCGAGTGCGCGCCCCTGCTCGCGGATGCGAAAAGCACCGACGGCGCGATCAGCCTGTAACCGCAGCAAGCCCTCCCGGCCGGGAGGGCTTGACTTTTTTGTGCGGTATGGTACAATTGTCTCAAGGACGCTGTTGTATTGCGGCGGTTAGCCACTCCCTTGCGAAAGGGGGTGATGCAGATGGGAAACGGGCGCCGGGCGCGAGCCCTGCGTTTCGCGATATGCTTTATCGTGATCCTTGCGGTCATGATCTACATAGCCCCAAAAGCGTGTTGACCGCCCGGCTGGCACCCGAGCGGTCAACATAGACATTCTATTTTGATCTCTGAGGGCTAACTGCCGATACAGCAGCGTCCCTTTCTATCTTCATTATAATCCGGCGGGCGAAAATGTCAAGCCGGAAAATTTTTTTGCCTTCGTTGCACACATATGGACACCAAACGGGCGAATCACTCTTACAAGTGATTCGAGATATTTTCGCCGTAAGAAAAGATCATAAAACCGGCGGAAACCTTGGAATTTTACACGAAAAACTGAATCATACACCATCGGCTGCCCCGGCAGGGCGGCTTGAAAACAAACCTTGCCCTGATCGCAGGGCGTAAAACACAGGAGGAAGCATGACCAAAACCACCAACTACCAGCTCAATCAATGGGAGAAGACCGACCGCATTTTGATGGACGACTTCAACGCCGACAACGAGAAGATCGACGCGGCGCTGGCGGCGCGCAACTGCCGATTCTACACCACCAGCTACACAGGAGACGGGGAATTGACGAAAACCTGGACGTTCCCCGCAAAGCCGATCCTGATCGTTCTGACCTGCCCCACCCAATGGCTTCTTGCTGTTATGAACGCAAGAGAGGGCCACGGATGGGGCCAGCTGGGCGGCAATTCGGTAACCGGCTTGCCCTGCACGGTCGACGGAAACAGCGTCACATGGAGCGCGGAAAACAATTCTCAATCGTGGATGGGCAATAATAAGGACACGCAATACGGTATGTTTGCGATCTTAGAGGCCGAATAAGGCAAGGACAAGACCCCCGCTCTTTCGAGCGGGGGTCTTCTCTCTTCCCGGGATACAGGTTCTAAGCCCTGGATAGTCAGATAATCCTATCAGACAGTGGCCTTGATCGCGGGAGTGGTGGAACCGGCATCGACGGTGAACTCGAAGTGGATCGTCACGCCGTCCGCGGTGTTCGCGAAGGTGTCGGGGATCGTCAGGGCAGCGCTGCTAACAGAGCAGCCAACAGCCGTGGCGTCAGCGACCACCCACTTGATGCCGCTGATACCGGTGGAGGCGTTGTCGGCCAGAGTGATCACGGTGTTGCCGGTGTGGCCAGCGGTGAGGTCGCCGGTGATCTTCAGGCTGCCCTTTACGATGGTGCCCGGAGTCACCTGGTTGGCCAGCGTCCAAGTGAAGGTCAGGCCGTTGGCCTTGTCGACCAAATTCTTAGTCAGCATCACGGGAGTGACGATCTCGGTAGCCTCGACGGTGATCTCGCTGTTGCCAATATTCGCAGTCAGGTCGCCCAGAGAAACGGTCTTGTCGATGGCGGTATCCTTCTTAGCGGTGAAGGTGTCAACAACCTTGCCATCGTTCTTCACGGTGATGGTGTAATCCTTGGTCACATTAGCCTTGTCGACTTCGATCTTGACAGTAGCCTTGTTATAGGCCACATTACCGGTGGTAACGGTGACCTTGTTCGTACCGGAGGAGCCCAGACCGGTAACAGAGGTATCCTGAGTGGTGCCAATCTGGACATAGCCGGTCTTGATGACGGTGGTCGTGCCAGAGGTCTTAGCGATCAGAGCCTCATCGGTGTCGGTGGACTTGAAGTAGGCCTTGTAGGTGGTGCCATTCAGGAAGCCGGTGCCCTTGCCGCTGATGTCGCTCCACTTGGTCGCGGAGGCCTTGGTGGCATTGAAGGAGCCGTTAGCAGCCACATACTCGACGACCTTGTCATCGACAGTCAGGGAGACATAGTAGTTGGTGTCGATGTCGAAGTAAACCTCGTTGAGGTTCTTGTCATAGGCGGTGAGCCATGTGTTACTGGCATCGAACCCAACGCGGGTGTATCCGGCAGCGCGCAGGGCGGCGATAGCCTCGTTCTTTGCGGTGCGCAGACCAGTGGTGTTGTTGTCAACGACCTCGAGAACGACCTTGCTGCCGTCGACATAGGAGACGGGCTTCTCACCCATGGCGAGAGGCTTGCTCGTGCCCGCACCAGTATCCTTGACCTCGAACACGACGAGCTGCTTGACCATGTAGTCATCAACATAGGCGTAAACCTTATCGTTGAGGTCCTTGGTCACGTTCTTGTAGGTGATCTCGGTGATCTTACCATCCTTGTCGACATAGTAGAAGGTGGCCTTCTCATCGCAGGTGATGGTCTCGTTCTTGTAGTTGGTCTTGTCCTCAGTGCCGTCCGCCTTAACGAACAGACCGGCAGTGTTCAGGATAACGGTGTAGTCCTTGGAGGTCTTGTCCAGGCCGACGCCGTTGAGGTAGGTGCCCTTGCCGTCATCCGCATAATCAGCGTGTGCGGTCAGGCTGGTGATGACGCCCTTGCTGTTCACATTGTAGGACTTGAACATGCCGTCGAGCTCATACGCATACTTGGAGCCGACCTTGGTGGCCTTATCGACCTTCACGGTGGTGATCTCGTCGTCAACGATGGCGTTGTACTCGTAGTAGTTGCCGGTGCTGTTCTGGATCAGGTTGCTTCTGGAAGCACCCGCCAGGTAGATGGCGTTCTTACCGGCGCCCTTGACGATGCTGTCGTTATCGACGTCAACAAACAGGATGGTGGCCATGTCGCCCCTATCGCAGAAGTAGTACACATTGGCACCAACGGTAGCGCTGGTCTCAATGCTGGGGATGCTCTTGATGCCGGTGTAGGTGGTGTAGCTGTCGTCCTTCACATTGTAGAGCACGAGGACGGTGTTGCTGTTGGCCTTGACAGTATTGCCGCCGCCGATTTTCATGCCGGCCTTGTCGTTGGTGATGACCAGGCTGCTCGCGAGAGGCGAACCAGACATGTAGAGGTTCAGGGCACGCTCAGTTTCGTTCATCGTTACCTTGTCAGACTGGAGCGTGGCAACAGGCTGGAGCGTATAAACGCCGTCCTCAACCGTCCAGGTCACGATGGTGTTGTTGTCGATGTGGTTCGTACCGGCCTTGTTGTAGTCCTTAGCAGTGGAAACGACCTTCTCGGTGCCGTCAGCGAAGACGATCTGAGCCTTGTTGGAGGAGAAGACGTTCTTGCCCTGCGTGGCGCGGACGAGAGCATACTCGTTGGAGAGCTTGCTGACCTTCTCGATCTTCAGCATGTTGGCGTTGCCGTCAAGATAGACCTTGTAGTCATACTTGACCATCACATCGGAGACTTCCTCGCCGACGAACTTAGCGGCAGCCTTATACTTGGTGCCGCCAATGGTCACATTGGCAGTGTCCACCTTGGCGTTCCTGGCATTCTGCGCCTCGGTCACGGTGCCGGAAGCGGTCTCGCAGACGGCAACGGACTTGATCTCCTCAGCGGACTCGGAATAGGTGTAGTAAACCATGGCGTCGTCGTCAAACTTCTCGTCGGTGGTGAAGTTCTCAACACCGGAAGCACCGGCGGGCTTCACGCTATCGGTAGCGACGACGATGTAAGCATCCTTGGAAGCGGTGGCAGCCACGGTCTTCTGGACTTCGCCGATGTAGTAGTTGATGTGGCAGATAACGGCGGAGTTGTCGCCGGAGTCATAATAGACCTCGGTCAGAGTGCCCTGGCCGCCGATCTTGGTATCCTCGCCCTTGGAGATATCCTTCGCGAGAGTGCCCTTATCGCCGTCAACATAAACGGTGACGTTCTTAGCGAGAACCTTCTCGCCGAGGCCGAGGTCAGAATAGATGGTGCCGAGCTTGACCTTCTCGGTGTAGCTCAGGTCAGCCTTGTCAGCATAGGTGCCGACCTTGGCAGCCTTCCAGAACCACTCATTCGCGGGACGGCCGAAGTCGTCAGTGGTGCGGTTGAGCTTGAGATCCTTGAAGAGCTTCTCGCCCAGCTCGATGGTGTAGGCGTTGGAGTTGGTCAGGGTCTGCTTGGAGATGGTCTGCTCCTTGGCGATGGTGTTGGTCACATAGGTGGGGACGGACGCACCGAAGTTGATCTCCGCACCGTTGACGGTGATGGAGGAGCCCTTGGTGGAGTATTCCACGGTGGGAGCCTTGAGAGCGTTCACGCACATCTGAGCGGCCTTCTCACGGGTGAGGACCTGGTTGACGGAACCGTCGATCTTGTCCATCAGCTTGGTGCTAGCCATGAGCTTGCTGGTGTTGATGGCCCAGTCAGCGCCGACCATGCCGGCGGCCTTGGCATCGTAGCCGAGCTCAACGAGCAGCATCTTGCCGAACTGCAGAGCGGTCAGCTGACCGGCGGGGTCAAACTTGCCGTTGCCGACACCGTTGACAACGCCTGCCTGCGCGCAGTAGCCGACAAAGCCGGCGGACCAGCGGGTGGAGGCCACGTCGGTAAAGGTAGCGCCGCCCGCGAGGGCGTCAGCAGCCTTGGAGCCGAGCTCGAGGTACGCGATGATCTTCGCGGCCTGCTCACGGGTCAGGTTTTCCTTGGCATTGAAATTGCCCTTTTCATCGCCAATGAACACGCCAACGGCGTTCATGACGTCAACAGCTTCCTTGTAGTCGATCTTGTCGGCATCTTTGAAAGCTGCGTTGCTGATGGTGACGAGGGACATGGACATGACCAGCGCCAGCACCAGAGCGAGTAACTTTTTCATATAATGTTACTCTCCTTTCTGAAATTTCCGCTTCCGGTTCTGCGCATCGTATATTTTTCCGCGCTTCGGCTCGATTTTCTTTTGTTTATGCACGTCAGCTCGTTGAGGAGGGCGTCCGTCAAAATCCTGCCTTTGTGCAAAACGGAGAAAATGTTGCAAAAACGGGTCAAATAGGCGATATCGTATCCCCATTCGCGGATTTGTATTGCAAAATCAGGCGTTTTTGGGTGTTTCTCGATCCACTTACCGTGGCATGCCGTTCCCGTAACTGAACCGGGAACTCACCTTGACCCACCATCAATTGCAAGCTCATATTACACCCGGCTTTTCCGCCCGTCAACCGCTTTGGCCGATTTGTAACTCACCTGTAACATTCCCGTATTTTTGTTACACCGCAACGAGTGATTCTAAATGAGGGGCACACAGGGGCCTTTTGTTGCACGGCAAACGGCAACGCGCCCCTCACCCCGCCGCACCCCGCGCGGCACATAAGGAAAGAGGGCCATTCTTAGCGGAAGAATGGCCCCCTTTCGATTCCCCAAGACCGCAAGGGCTGCGCCCTTGACCTGCCATTGCCCGCCTCTGCAAGGCTGATGCTGCACGCGCTGCGCAAAGGAGTGCGTGCAGTTTCTTATTGCCGCTTTCGATTTGGCTTGCTCCTTGCGGCCGCTGCCGCTCTGCGGTGGGGTTTCGGAAGAAATTTTTAACAGCAGCTCGTACCAGCACCGCAGCAGCGGCTGAGCGGAAAGAGAAGCACGTCAAATCGTTCAGAAGAAAAAGTCAAACATACGGTTGCCAAAAGAGTAATTTAATATGAGCAGTTCGGGGGTCAAGGGGAAAGCGCCGAAGCGCCGCCGGTGGCGGAAAAAGCGAGGCGGTTTCGAGGAAGCGGCGCAATTGGCGCGCCCAAAGAGGCGCGGGAATTGCTTTGCCGCGACGGTGAGGAAGCCCCTCGTTGTCTCTGGGGGTTCTAAAGGGGCTATCTCTTCAACTAAGAGATAGCCCCTTTGCTCCTATTTCAGCACAGCTTTGCGCCGGCGGGGATCTTATCGTCCACCATGATGAGGTTCAGGACCTCCTGCCCCTTCTCGGTGTGGGTGGCGGAGAGCAGCATACCGCAGCTCTCGAGACCCATCATCTTGCGCGGCGGCAGGTTGACGATGGCGACCAGCGTCTTGCCGACGAGCTGCTCCGGCTCGTACCACTTGTGGATGCCGGAGAGGATCTGGCGGTCGGTGCCGGTGCCGTCGTCAAGTGTGAAGCGCAGCAGCTTATCGCTCTTCTTCACGGCTTCGCAGGCTTTGACCTTGACGGCACGGAAGTCGGATCTGCAGAAGGTGTCAAAATCGACCTTCTCCTCCGTCAGAGGCTCGATCTCCAGCGCGGGGAGCGCGGCCTTCTTCTGCGCCTCCTGAATGGCCTCCAGCTCGGCGAGCGCCTTTTCCATGTCGATGCGCGGGAAGATGGCCTCGCCCTTGTGGACGGTGACGCTTGCGCTCAGGCGGCCCCATTCGGCGGCGCTGTCCCAATCGCGGCAGTCCGCCGCCGCGCCGAGGCGCGCGAAGATCTTCTCGCAGGAGGCGGGAATGAACGGCGTGAGCAGGATGGTGCAGATGCGGATGGTCTCAAGGAGGTTGTACATCACGCTGGCAAGGCGCGCGCGGTTGGCCTTGTCCTTGGCAAGCACCCACGGCGCGGTCTCGTCGATATACTTGTTCGCGCGCTGAATGACCTTGAAGATGGCCTCCAGACCGTTCTGAAACTGGAACTTCTCCATCTCGGCCTCGTACTTGCCGCGCAGGGCGGAGGCCGCCGCGATGAGATCGGCGTCGAACTCGCCCTCGGCGCGCTCGACGGGCAGCGTGCCGCCGAAATACTTCTCGACCATGGCGGTCGTGCGGGAGACGAGGTTGCCGAGGTCGTTGGCAAGATCGACGTTGATGGTGTTGATGAGCAGCTCGTTGCTGAAATTGCCGTCGGAGCCGAACGGGAAGGTACGCAGCAGGAAGAAGCGCAGCGCGTCCACGCCGAAGCGCTCGGCAAGCACATAGGGATCGACGACATTGCCCTTGGATTTGCTCATCTTGCCGCCGTCCATGACGAGCCAGCCGTGGCCGTAGACGTGCTTGGGCAGCGGCATACCCATGCTCATGAGCATCGCGGGCCAGATGATGGAGTGGAAGCGGACGATCTCCTTGCCGACAAAGTGGACGTCGGCGGGCCAGAACTTCGCGTAATCGTCGTACTTGTCGTTCATGAAGCCGAGCGCCGTGCAATAGTTGAAGAGCGCGTCGACCCAGACGTAGACGACATGGCCGGGGTCAAAGTCCACAGGGATGCCCCAGGTGAAGCTCGTGCGGGAAACGCAGAGGTCTTCAAGGCC
>ERZ773228.2335-NODE-2335-length-17575-cov-4.262272_pt1 | contig 17575 bp, 15 predicted proteins | sample MGYA00580524_ERZ773228 | MGnify/ENA primary metagenome ERZ773228 (study PRJEB29015, sample SAMEA2737768) | human gut metagenome | biome: human gut; feature: human-associated habitat; material: faeces | place: China | collected 2012 ... | reverse complement strand
CCTACGAGGCGAAGCTCGCGAACCTGGCCTCGTAGGCCCGCGTCACGTGCGGTTCGGACCGTCTGCGCGTATACGTGCCCGCATGCCCCGTTCGCACATGATGCCGCCGATGCGCCTCCCGGACGCGGTGACGCCAACAGCACATCAACAATATTTTGTCTCGTCATTCCGACTCGAGGGATTGCCAATTATCTGGAGGAAGATCTAGTTTGAGATATTCATACGAATTCGTTTTGATTTCAGAAAGAACACCTTTGGCGTTGCGGATCCAGTTGTTACCCTTATTGTCTCGAAAGGCAATAACCGATTCAACACGAACATGCATTCCTTCGCCCGGATAAGGAACATAAGTCGTAAATCTCCCAGGAGGGACGGTACCTACACAAACAGTATTATTTGTCCCGCTCAAATAATCGGCACCAGCCCCTTGATATGTTCCAGAAGTTAAAACGACATCATAGATCGGCTGATCCGAACCATTATTGACGGAAACCTTCATCAATGGAGAATTCTCCACCATCTGAACGCCGCCTTTCGAATCATGTACCACCCAAGACGATATCTCATTCGCTTGTTCAAATTTGGCAATCTGCCGGTCATGATTCTTCACATAGTCATATGACATAAAAGCAATAACGATGGAAATCACGGAAATACCAACCGTGAATATGTCTGAAACATTGGTAAGCCCCGGATGTTCAGTATTCAAAAAAGTTCCAATGGCTTTAATCATTCCACCAACCTTTTGCCGAATATAGTTCATACATTAATCCCTTCCCCGCCGAGACAATATCCCCATTCTCCGGCTCACACCTATCTAATCCTCAACGGCAGCATACCACACACTCAAACATTTGTTCGATTTTATCTTTTCGTAAAATATCCCAGTCGGCCTGGGTATGTAGGATTTGGGAGGAAAGAGAGACCACAGACTAAAGAAGAATTGTGAGCGAGAAGAACCAGGCCACGGAGAACGACAACCGCGTAAACGCCAAACACGGCGCACCAGCACATTCCCGAATCGCAGGGGGGGGCAGAGGAACTCCAGCATCGAACTGCTGCGTATCATCGCGATGTTCATGATTCTCGCCCATCACTTCATCGTCCATAACGGCTATGACGTGCTGAAACTTCCCTTGGGGCTGGAGCGGATCTTCTTCCAACTCGTCATGGCCGGCGGCGGCAAGATCGGCGTGGTCATCTTCTTCTCCATCTCCGCATGGTTCTTCCTCGACAAGGAACAGACCATCAAATCCAACCTGAAACGCGTGTGGATCATGGAACGCGAGCTCCTGTTCTGAAGCCTTATCCTCGTAACGTTCTACCTTGTGTTCGACCGAGCCGACCTCAGCATGAAACTCATGGTGAAAAGCGTCATGCCGTTGAGCATGGGCCTGTGGTGATACGCCACCGCCTACGCCATCTTCCTAATGCTCCTCCCCTTCCTAGCCAAAGGTTTGAAGGCGCTCGGCCGCGAATACCACCTCGCGCTGGCCGCGACCGTACTGGTCATCTGGGGGTTGACTAGCTTTGTGCCCCTGACTCTAGGCAGCACCCCTATGTGGCATCATCTCTCACGGGTGCATTCGCCTTCGTCTACGTGTTCATCCTCATTTCCGCCTACAAGTGGCATATGATGCCGTTCACCACCAAGCAGGTCTGGCTGATGACCGGCATCGGGCTTGGTTTCTTCCTTCTCTATACCGCCGCATCCGCAACGCTGTCCCTGCTGGGGCACGACATGGGAATCTTCATCACCGGCAGTTGGAAACCGTCCGTCATCATGGTGGGCTTCGGCGTGTTCCTATTGTTCGACCGCGTTACCTTCCACAGCCGCGTTATCAACAGGATCGCGCAGTCCGCGTTCGCCGTATACCTCATCACCGACTACGCCGTCTCCGAAAAACTGCTCTGGACACGACTGTTCAACCTGCAAGACCTCTACCAGTAGCCATTCGCAATCCTGCGGATCCTAGGCATCCTGCTGGCGATCTATACCACATGCACTCTGCTTGACTTCATCCGCCAGGCATTGTTCGCAGCCACTATCGACCGGCGTCGCGGGCGCTGGTTCGAGCTGCTGTGGAACAAGGCATGCAGCCGAATGACAATCACTCGTATCTACTGACGACCGTTTCATCCGGCGCTCAAGATCGTTAAAAACGATGAATAACCATTGATAGCAGAAATCCGTGCGACTAACGTTTAGGGATCTCGCGGATTTTTGGTTATGCAAGCTGTTGTAAGTGTAGTAAAGACAGCCAGAATCCGCCAAGAATCAGTTTTGTCGGTTCTTCTGGTTGGACCCAAGCATGATTTATACCCTCAAGGTGCCGGCCATACGGGCGATTGAATTATCAATCAGATTCTGCGGATCCGAATGCTTCAGTCCGAAGACATGCGGGCAACCCTATCCAGCGCACATTCGATAAACGCATGGTCGAATATCAGACAAATCCGCGGCACCTCCGTGAATTGGATTCCTGAAGCAAACAGACTAAAAGCAAACTGCCTTACAAACCCGCATCCCACTTGTGCGTCGACAGACACTCCCCCGACCTTTCTTCCCTAAGAAAACGGCCATCACACAGCAGCAGATGTTTATCGTGAGTCACTGTTCCCAGTAACAAAATCACATCACTACTCAAAAACCTTTCTCTTCCGCAAAATCAAGCACTGACAATACTTCCGAAGAGGAGTCACGCTTCGATTGCTGGAATTCAGAATATCTTCAATCCAGCAATCGAAGCACCCCCGTCTTCCCTTCTCTTCTATTTCTTGCCAGAAGGCCGATGCTGCCAAAGATGTCCGACCTCTTGAGTAGGCGGAAGCCTGTCACCTGCATCAATATGTACGATGCGAGGATCATGCACCCTTCCTCCTCGCGGTCCAACTTCTATATATGTTCCCGGTCGGTGGTTATCTTCACCTGGCTTGAAATTTGCTGCCATTGACAGCTCCTTCCTGAATTAAGGAGCCCCAGTCGCCTGACCTGCATTGACAAGCCATTGCGGTAGTCTTGTGAGGTCTTACCGAGACACACAAGCCCTAGGGCTCAACCCGACTCCGATTCGTACCAACGGATCGGAGTTTTTATTTTCCCGCAGCCCATTTGAGACTGCATACACAGCATACCACCAAAACGACTGAGACACACATATGCTACAATGAGACACAGAATAAATTACTTAAAGTTGCAATTTACGACTTAAAGGCTAAGAAACATGAAGAAGAAAAATGTGCTGAATCTAATCCGGTACCATACGGAGCATAATGATGCCGCTTTCCGCAATGAAGCGTACAATATCGCCAAGGAATTTGATCATGCCGGAGACTCACAGCTGGCCGCGTACATCATCGCTTTACTATCAGACGCAAACACTCTTGTTCCGCAATCGTCTAATTCCGACATCAATTCCGAATTCCTCGAAAAGAAAATCGTGGTCAAGGCTTCTCTGCCACTACCTGGAGTCATTGCAGATGACATTCAGGGAGTACTCAACGCCATCGGGCGAAATATCGGAATCCATAAATTCCTTTTTCACGGCCCTGCCGGCACGGGAAAGACTGAGTCCGTAAAACAAATTTCCTCAATCATGCAACGCGAATTGTATGTCGTCAATTTCAGCTCTGTCATAGACAGCCGCCTTGGTCAAACGGCAAAGAACATCACCAAACTATTCGCTGAAATCAATAGTTTCACACGCCCTGATCAGACGATAGTACTTTTTGATGAAATCGATGCGCTCGCTCTTGACCGTATTGATTCACATGACATCCGAGAAATGGGCCGTGCCACATCGACCTTGCTGAGCCAAATGGATGAACTCTCAGAGCAGATTATTTTGTTCGCGACCACTAACCTATTTTCAAAATTCGACAAAGCATTCATTCGCAGATTTGATGCTGTAATTGATTTTGGAAGGTATACGAAAGAAGATCTCATTGATGTGGCAACAGGCATCATGAATGACTATGCAAAGCAATTCTCGTTCATCGGAAAGAACATTCGTCTCTTCAAGAAGATTCTTTCTAAGGCAGAGCAACTACCCTACCCGGGCGAGATGAAAAATCTCATCCGATCGGCCATCGCATTCAGCAAGCCCAATGACGAAAATGATTATCTCCGCCGTATTTACATCGCTCTTATCCCCGATGGCGCAAATACAATTCAGGACATTCGAATGCTGCGAAATCAAGGATTTACACTCCGCGAAATCGAAGTTCTAGCTGGAATATCACGCAGCACAGCAGCTCGAGAAATGAAAGGCACTCGTGATGAATAACACCCTGAGGTTAAAAGGTCAATTCGGACGCGGCAAAGCACAGCATCCAGGCCCACCTTCTTTGCCCGCAAACGCCGTCGTTACCACGAATCAGATACAAGACAGGATTGACGATCTTCATAAGGTCATCGCATATTGGAAGACACAGCCAGCCTTCATTGACCCATTGGTCGAAGTGCACTACAGAACGATAGTTGCTAAAAGCAACCGCATTAAACGTTTGCTGAGCAGTCACAATAAATCGGCGAATGACTCCATTGTCGGTGCTGTTTTTTCAAAAAACCATGCAGGAAAACCCTGCCACGTCATCACGCATTACGTGAAGATGGAAACCATCAAATCAACCCTCAGGGAACTGGAAGCAGCCAAGAAGATTCTGGCTCATCACGGAGACTCTATTAACAATGGAGAATTAGCATCGATCACCCATGATGGTCTTGCCGAAATCGATGCAGGCGTGGGGCTGAGCAAAACAGCATTTGCACAGATTATTAGAGATGTTCATTATGTAGAGCACTTTACTGTAAAAAACTACATTGATCCTCAGCAGGAGCATGCTCTGGTAACAATCTACGATACCGGACGAGATGGCTTACAAACAGTTGCATTGTTGAATAGGCTAGGCGTTGATGTGAACGGATTCAACTTGCTCGATACGACAACCATCAATATGGATCCAAATCAGTACCGTAAGCTTACGGAAACAGCACCATACCTCGTTGCCATGTCTCTCAGGGATGCTTTGGAACTGAAATTCGAGCCGGATTCCAAGCAAGTCGAAGACCTATTCACGCCCTCAATCCCAATGCCGACGAATGAACCAATCGTTGGAGTAATTGACACCTGTTTCGACTCGGAGAACGCTTACTTTTCCGAATGGGTGGAATATCACGATGAACTTGATCCGCAAGTTGGCACAACCCTAGAAGACCGCATCCATGGCACCGAGGTTACATCGCTCATAGTCGATGGGCCAACGTTGAACCCGACACTCGATGATGACTGCGGCAGATTCCGAGTCCGCCACTTCGCCGTCGCCCGAAGCGGTCATAACAGCTCTTTCACTGTTATGAAAATGATTCGCAACATCGTGGCCAGCAATCCTGACATTAAAGTATGGAATCTAAGTCTCGGATCATGTCTGGAATCCCCAGAAAACATAATCTCGCCAGAAGCCTCGATGCTGGATAAACTGCAGAACGAATACGACATCGTTTTCGTAGTGGCAGGAACCAATAAAACACGAGAAGACAGCCGCACCAAACCCAAACGCATTGGAGCACCGGCCGATTCCATCAATTCGCTCGTTGTTAACGCCACATCCATTTTTAAAGAACCTGCAAGCTATACCAGAGAAGGCCCTGTACTGAACTTTTTCCGCAAGCCAGATATTTCCTGCTTTGGAGGTGATGCCACCGAGCAGATGGCAGCGTGGTCGCCACAAGGTGTGAACCTGACAACTGGAACATCGTTCGCAGCTCCTTGGATTACACGAAAGATGGCATACCTGATATATGTTATGCATTTCTCCAGAGAAACCGCAAAGGCCATGCTCATTGACGCAGCCTCAGGATGGGAAAAAATCTCTGCTGACAACATCAAGGTTGGATATGGCATAGTCCCCACCAAGATCGAGGACATTCTGACTACCCCTTCGAACGAAATACGGTTCATCCTAGAAGGTACAATCACCTCTTTCGAAACGTACAACTACCGTATACCAGTGCCAATGGTAAATGGGAAATATCCATATATGGCGAGAGCCACACTTTGCTATTTCCCAAAGTGCAACACTAGACAAGGCGTTGATTACACTTCCACAGAACTGGACTTTCATTTTGGACGCATGAGAGAGAGGGGCATCGACTCACTGAATAATAACATTCAAGGAGATCCAACTGCATATGCTTACGAGGGCGACGCTCGGAAACTGTACCGAAAATGGGACAATGTAAAACACGTCAGCGATATTGAGAAGACCCGTTTCCAGCCACGTATTTCTCATGGGATTCCTTACTGGGGATTTAAGATCCGCAAAACCGAGAGGTTCGATCCGCCAATTGATGAGAATGGAACCGTAGGGAAAAACGCCGGGGACGGTCTTCGCTTCGGCATTGTGGTAACTCTACGCGGTATGGATGGACGCAATCGATTCGAAGAATTCAAACAGCACTGTCAGCTACAGACAGAGCCATGGATTGTCGAAGAAATCGACGTGCATTCCAACATCGAGCTCTATCAGGAGTCAGACGTAGAAATTGATTTCGATGAAGACAAGGACGCTTGAGACAGCAAACTTGCTCTTCGGCAATGTTCAGATTCTTATGCCAAAACATAAGCAGAACGAGAATCTGAACATTGTCCAGAATTCGGCATCATTTGAGATGATCCTTCAAATTCTGCACATTTTAAACGATAAGAGAATGACATGCAACCTTACAACTTCGAACCTGCTTGCTGGGCTACGGATAAAGACGGTCTAGACAATATCAGCGAATGCCCACTTGGATTGCTTTCCTTCGATGGGCAGAACGCCCCTAGACTAAATATTCTCCGCGGTCATCTCGTTTCGGAATCCGTACCGATGGAAAACGGAGGCAATGCTTTTGCTCTCGATTTCAGCAGGAAATCGGTCTTTGGCTATTCGAATGACAACAAATACTACGTACTAAGAGATGTTCATGGAACTAATGCCATCCCCTTCTCACAGACCTTCATACAGCAAAAGCTTCAAGGAGAATCAATAATTGTCGCTAACCAACGAATTGACTATAACCCCTCAATATCAGAATTGACAGTTGATCTGTCTGGCTTTAGCGAATGGATCGACACACACTTCTTCCGTGAATCTAACAATCTAACCGAAGATGGAGCTCAAGAACTTAAATTCTCCTATTGCTCAAAGGAACCTCAAAATATTCTTCTATACAAGAACAACAATGATTTTGAAGTTCATGCAAAACATTTCGCCAAACGACTCGGTGGCTATAATGCTCTCCACGAGTTTTCCTTCAAGGAAACATGGCGGCTGAACTTTAGGATGTTGGATTCTGAAGGAATGCCATTAAATGATGTTCTCAATAATCTTTTTGAACCGTTCGAACGATTACTTGCATTTTGCATGGGCTTTCCTGGGAATATCGAAAAAATAACGTTTATAGGCATTAATTCGGCCGTCCAGGGTCAATACTTTGATCGCTATGTCCCCGGCGAAGAGGATGGAATCGGTAGACTCGCGGCCAAAATGCCACTACCTTACCCAGAAATAAGCAATCGTTTCCAAGACATTGCCGATAACTGGATGAATGCAACCGGTGATGCACGAACAGCATGCCGAACCGCCGCGGCATTACTCGGAAAGTGGGACAAGGCAATAGACGTAATGTTCTCGTTATGCGCTCAAAGTTTCGAAGCCACTTCCCGAGTCGGAGAAAATCTCAGCGAACTTTCCGATGAGGAATTTGAGCGGAGGAAAACCTGCGTGATAGAGACTATCAACAATAAAACAATCCACAACTGGGCCGAGCTCAAGCTGAGATACGCGAATTTTGTATCAGCAGGAGAACTCGCCAACAGGCTCTGGACAAGATTAGGCGATTTCGCAAACTACGTTGTTCCCAATAAGAAACTGTTCTTACGACAACATCGAGAAAGTCGAAATACCTATACGCACATGAGAGAGCCCAATAACGATAATTTTCTGACTGGAAGTGACTTGTACTGGCATGCACGTGCGGTCCAGGTACTCCAATATGGAGCGGTATTGCTCTATCTCGGTTTTCAGCCAACTGAAATACTGTCAATCTTCCAGAAACATAATTTCATGACAAGCTTTATCAGCAAGGCACAAGACATATATGCACAAGTAGAGCAACAAGATGATGACGCTAAATGATGATATTACATGAAGGACACCAGTAATACTGACGATTATGATTCCGCCAAGAAAAATCCGTGCGGACAACGTTTGAGTTGGTCGCACGGACTTCTGGCATACAGACTGCCACCGGACCTCTGAAGGACGGATGGCAGGATGATATGGCCTGATTTTTGTTCCGCCCTTATAGTGGGGCGGCTTGCGCCGCTTGGTTTGCATGATACTCGGTTTCGGTCCGTTCCGGTGTCCTGTAGCCCAAGGACTGGTGCAGACGCTTCGAGTTCCACCACGAGACCCACCGGAACGTCGCCAATTCCAGGTCCCTCAAATCCTGGAAGGGCTTGCGTCGCCAGACGAGCTCGGTCTTGTACGCGCCGTTGGCGCTCTCGGCCATGGCGTTGTCGTACGAGTCGTCGACCGTGCCGGTCGGGGGAGGCATGCCGAATTCCCCGACCCCGGTGACGTACACGAGGCCGATGCACTGCGCGCCATGGTCGGAATGGTGCACGAGACCGTCCGCGCCGCCATGCGGGGCGGCCCATGATATCGCCTGTTCCAGCGCCTGCAGCGGCAGCTCCCTGGTGTCCATGGTGGTGGCGCACGCCCGGCCGACGATCCTGCGGGCGAACACGTCGGCGGCGAACGCCGTGTAGCCGAACGAGCCGTTGGCCATGCGCACGTAGGTGATGTCGGCCACGTGCAGCCGGTTCGGCGCCTCCGCCTCGAACCTGCGTTCCACGAGGTCGGGCCTGCCGCCCGTGCCCTTCGCCGGTTTGGTGGTGACGGGCGTCCTGCCGCGGCGCACGCCGCGGATTTCCGATTCCCGCATGACGTTCATCACCTGGTCGCGGCCGATCTCGGCCGGATCCCAGCCCCGCGCCAACAACTGGGCGTGCGTCTTGCGGTACCCGTACACGGCCATGAAGAAATCGGCATGGATCTCGAGGATGTCGCGGGCCAGCGCCTCGTGCCTGGCGGCCATGCGGCTGACGGGCCTGGATTTGAACATGCGGTAGCCGCGCGGCGTGATGAACCCGCAGTCCAGCGAAGCGGCCAGCACCCTGCGGATCGGCCCGACCCTGAAACGGTCCTTGAATTCGTCGATGTAAGCGACCATCAACGCCGTGTCGGGTCGAGCCGTGCCGCGAAAAAAGCCGACGCCGTCGTCAATATCTCGTTCGCCCGCCTCAATCGCGCGACCTCGGCCCGCAAACTCTTCAACTCCGCCATCGCGTCTTCGTCCGACTGCTTGGTCTCCGCCGCGACCGTGGCGTCCGTCTTGTTGCGCCAACGGCGCAGCGTCTCCGGCGCGACCCCCAGATCCTTGGCGACCTGTTCGATCGCCTTGGTCTCCGACGAATACGAGCCGCGCGACTTGGTCAACAGCCTGACGGCCTTCGCCTTGAACTCCGGCGTGTATCTCGTTCCTTTTGCCATGGTTCCATCATCTCCCATCGAGTCAGGGGAAATGCGGAACAAAAATCAGTTCATATCACCTCGGTGACCGACTGGATTGAGAATGCGGTGCCGACCGCTTCGTAACCCGGTTTCGTCTCCGTACCAAGCCAAGGCTCTGCCCATTAAAGCGAAGTGTTGCCTTGACTTTGATTTTCCCAGCATCGTCAAAAGCTTCTCGTCACATGTCCCTTGCACGAAGAAAGGGCCTAACGGTTCCCATGCATTCCAAAGCTTCTATGACAGTACTTTTTCCCCGCGTTGTTGTTCCCGACAAAGTAATTGATTCCAGGCGAGAACTCAAAGACATTGCCTTCACCCCTGAAGGATTTGAAGTTCGCCAATCTTAGCTCTTTCACATACATTCTCATTCTCCTTTGCGAATTTTGATTTCACACCATCAATGTTAGGGGGTGCTGCGAAAGAACACGATGGCCTTCCACAGCATGGATGAATATTCGTTTGTTTCAAAACCACCTGCCGTTAGACCTTTTCCGCCATGCTGGGGATGCGCGACTGAAGAAACGCCAACAAATGGCAGGAAGAATCAAAAAGATAAACGAGAGTCCGTCTTGGTAGCCGAGAACTATCTCAGACACGGAAGATGTCAGATTGCAGGGACCAGTTAGTCGCTAAAGAAATGGCGCAGCCGTATTGGCGACAGCACCAACACCAACCTCAACCGCATCATACACGACACGACATGAATAGGCGTCAGCAGTCTAGCGTGGCACAACGGCGTGCACACTCCATACTTGGATCCTATCCAGAGGCGACCAAGTAGGGGGCTGTGGACGTTTGTTTGCGTGCATAAATCTGATCAAGCATCCACCCCTATAGCACTCAAAAGCAATCAAAAAATTTCCTCTTGCGTCTTAATCAAAAGGCGTATAGTACATCAACGCCAACATAGTTCTTTAGACAAGGTGAATGATGAAATATTTCCTACAAGCATGCGAAACCATCTGCGGCCTCTGCTTCATCCTGGCCATTCCTCAAATCTGCACACTCAGCAGTAGGCTCTTCAAAATATCGACAAGCGATTCCATTACCCTCATTCAAACCATGATTGAAGCTTCTACATGCCTTGTGGCCATTTTGGGCGCATATATCGCTTGGAAAGAGTACCAGAATACCCATAGACCGATTCTGTTGCTACGAATAAAGAAAGAAGATCACTACAGATGCGGTCAATTCTATTACGAATCAATATCCTATGTTTTGGCCAACGAGGGCACTATGCCCGCGCAAAATATTACCGTCCGAATTCACCCGGGTATTCCTTGGCCGATGGCTTCCCATCCCGCAGGAGACCCACAACAAGAATTACGCGAACGCAAAGTGACATATCTGAGCCCCAAAGCGGAAGTCACACTACTGTTCACTGGACGAGATGAATACGAAGATATGCTTTCATCAACTCATTGCAGCAATCAGAATGTGGTCATCGAATATTCTCGTCTCGAGCACAAAAAGAGGGAAAAGGTCGAATTTCCGCTCGACCCAATGGACATAGCCTATCTAGAATCCCACATTGTAGTAGACCCTTTTTTAAACGAACACTTTTAGGAACACAAGCCGATCAGAAAAGCTCCCTAAAAGACTTAAACAGCAACCATTCACGATAAAGCTTTTGAAAGGAACATCATGCGAACACTGTATCTCCTCGGCAATGGTTTTGATCTGGCATGCGGCTTGAAGTCACGTTATGCAGATTATTTTGAATCACGTTTTAAGTGGTACAAGGGATATAACTCTCCTGAATCAAAAGCCATCCCGGCTATACGAAGAAATACAAGACGGCGGCATAGAGAATATTCCTTCCGCCTGGTTCATTGTTTTTGCCCACGAACACGATAAACCTAGCTATAACAATGAGCGAGTTCTTTGGAAAGACATAGAAGAATATATCGATTTATTCTTATGCGATAAGGCAACCGAAACAGATATATCAATCGGACAATATTCTAGATATCTCTCACAACCAAAATCAAAACATGAAGAACAAGAACACACGCCTTCTCGAGAAGACAACACATACAAACTTTTAAACTTATATTTCCAGAAGAAGAACATCATTACAAACTCAGAGAACCCAGGAAAAACATTAGAAGACTTATCTGACATATTTGATAATGAATTAAACAAACTTGAAATTGATTTTGTTAAATATCTAAGGACAATTGACAAAGATCATAACTATCAAGCTTCAGCACAAAACCTATTTAGAAAAATCCAAAACGCTGAAACCACAAAACAAATTGAAAACACAACCATCGGAACAGTCGGAACCACCATGATTCGCATACCCAGAGAAAGTCATGATGAATTCATTATGTCCTTCAACTACACTCGGCCGCTGGACGGCGAATCCAATTACGTCAATCTTCATGGCGAAGAAAGTCAAAATACAGCCCTATTTGGCATCGCCGACGACAACAGCTTTTCCACCAGCACCAGAGACACGCGTACAGATTTAAGCACAGATTACCGTTATCCATTCTTCAAAGACACAAGGCGGCAACAAAAAGAAAGTTTAGATTTAGAATCCACAAGAATCATCAATAATTTAAGCAACCACCATATTGATGAAATTAAATGCTTTGGATGCTCATTCAGCAATGCTGATTTCGACTATTTCAGAAGATATTTTGACCTTGCGCAATTCGATAGCACCGACTCGACATTGGGCATATACTACACGAACGGAGTACAACGGAAATCTGTAATTAAAGACGTTCGAACGGTACTTAACGAGTATGATTCAGTTATCGAATCATCAAATAATACATACCAAACCCTTGAAACCGAAGGCAGGCTCTTCATCAAAAAGATTTAGCCAGTATCCTCGTTTTTGGACATACTGCAAGCGATATAGCCGACAGCAGACGGCACGAGATTTTCATCATTCTGCAGCAGTCTGAAATGCGACGGCGTGCATCCATTTCGCTTATATGTGGCAGATCCCAACAAACAAAAGCCGCTTCGGGGGTATATATTCCACAGTCAGAGGGCATATCTCCGCCAACCATCTGCCACATATAAGCGAAATGACATTTTTTATACCAGCCAAATCCGCCATCCATAAGGCAGATAGCACGCTGCACCGTCAGTCGAAACACCCCTTACACATCATCCGTCCCAGAAACTCAGTTCTTTTGGTTGGGGACTAGCATGATCTCGCCGTCGGCAATGCCCTTGAGATGCTGGCCGTACGGGCTCTTGCCGTAACGATCCGCGGACTCCATGAGCTGGTCACGCGTGATCCAACCGTTCTCGAAAGCGATCTCCTCCACGATCGCGATCGGCAGACCCTGCGCACGCTGCACGGTACGCACGAACTCCCCCGCCTCGAACAAAGAATCCATCGTACCGGTATCCAACCACGCGTAACCACGACCCAACGTACGCACGTTCAACATGCCCGCATCCAAATACATGCGGTTCAGATCCGTGATCTTCAACTCGCCACGCGGGCTCGGCTTCACCCGCTTGGCGTACTCGACCACGTGCTCGTCGTAGAAATACAGGCCGGTCACCGCGTAATGCGACTTCGGATGGACCAGCTTCTCCTCGATGGACACGGCCTTCCTATCCTCATCGAACTCAACCACGCCATACCGTTCCGGATCGTCGACATAATAGCCGAACACGCTCGCGCCCCTGCCGGACTCGGCCTTCGCGACCGCGCCACGCAACGTCGCGCCCAGGCCATTGCCGTAGAAGATGTTGTCACCGAACACCAGCGCGCACGGCTCGCCCGCGATGAACTCCTCGCCCAGCAGGAACGCCTGCGCGAGACCGTCCGGAGACGGCTGCACCTTGTACGAGAACCGCACCCCGTAATGCGAACCATCACCCAAGAGCCGCTGGAAGTTCGGCAGATCCTTCGACGTGCTGATGATCAGGATGTCACGGATCCCGGCCATCATCAGCACACTCAGCGGATAGTAGATCATCGGATATTCTTCACGAATTTATGCTCCTCACCAATCACCCAGCTCATCCAAATCCTCCAACGGGATCGGCCAATCGATATGCAACTCCGGATCGGCGAGGTTCACGAACGTGTGCGCCTTCTTCTGCTCCAAGTCCGGTGCGCGTTCACGAGATACGTGTACACAGCACCGTCCTCCAACCCCTAGAAGCTATTGCCCCTACCACGCGGCATGCATGGATGATAAGGGACTCGAACCCCAGACATCCACGCGCGACGCCAAGCGGTCACTGGCCCCGCTGCTTATACCGTTCCTCGGTAGCGGCCTTCGCCGGCTCCCACCATGCACGGTTCCGCGTATACCATTCAATCGTCTGCGCGAGGCCCGACTCGAAATCCGTATGCTTCGGCGTCCAGCCGAGCTCGGTGCGCAGCTTGGTCGAATCGATCGCGTACCGACGGTCATGGCCCGGACGATCCTTCACCCAATCGAACGCATCCTCCGCCTGCCCCATCATCCTCAAAATCATGCGAAGCACGGTGATGTTATTCTGTTCGCCGTCCGCGCCGATCAGATACGTCTCGCCGACACGGCCCTTGGTCAGGATTGTCCACACGCCCGAGCTGTGGTCCTCGGTATGGATCCAGTCGCGCACGTTCAGTCCCTTGCCGTACAGCTTCGGACGCTGACCGTCCAGGATGTTCGTGATCTGACGCGGGATGAACTTCTCCACATGCTGGAAAGGCCCATAATTGTTCGAACAGTTCGAGATCGTCGCGCGGATCCCGTACGTGCGCGTCCACGCGCGCACCAGCATGTCGCTCGCGGCCTTGGTGGAGCTGTACGGGCTGGACGGATGGTACGGCGTATGCTCCGTGAACCGTGCCGGATCATCCAACGCGAGATCCCCGTACACCTCGTCCGTGCTCACATGATGGTAACGGATCCCATACTTCCTGACCACCTCCAACAGACGGAACGTGCCCTCCACATTCGTCCTGAGGAACGGTTCCGGATCCGCGATGCTGTTGTCATTATGCGACTCGGCCGCGTAATGCACGATCGCGTCATGACCAGGCACGATCCTGTCCAACAGGTCCGCATCGCAGATATCACCCACGACCAGTTCCACACGATCCTCGGGCAGGCCCGCGATGTTCTCCGGATTGCCCGCGTACGTGAGCTTGTCCAACACGGTCACATGCACGTCCGGATGATGGTCCACCACGTAATGCACGAAATTCGAACCGATGAAACCACATCCACCGGTCACGATAATGTTCTTAGGAGTAAACGTCTCTTCAACCACACCCCCGATTTTACGACACAACATCTATTCCCATTACGCATGATGTTATATGCAAACTTTCCTGAAAGAGAAAACGTTTTATGTATATATTTCATACAACCTTTATCCAATGGCCCCGAACTCACGTTTGCATCCACTGAAAATTTTTGCAAACCCCTTTTCAATACTCCCTCACACCACAACTTGCAATCGTTACGCATTCCGCATCCACAAATTGCCATTCAATCGGGGGCTACCCCTGCAAAAACAACGGCAAGTTTTTGCAAAAATCATTGTTATTGCAGCAACGATTTTCATTGACATTCTGCCATTTTCCACTCTTTAGCACTCCGCAAAAGGTATAGAATATACAGCATACGTTCGCAATAGAGCAAACGTTATCAGAGAAGATAAACCCCCGTCATAAGGGGCCGTCAGTAAGGAACAAAGGAGTCATGAAACATCGGAAACCCGCACCGGCCTGGCATAGGCTGGGGCTGAAGATTAGCAAGAAGGTGGTGGTCGGCATCACCGCTGCGGCGACCGCCTTCGGCGGACTGGCAATCGCCAGTACAGCGGCACAGGCCAGCACCGATCGCGACAGCTACGCCGACACCGTTGAAAACACCACGTTCGAACAGGCGCGCAAGCATTACGGACTGGCGCAGCAAATGAGCGAGGGCGCCACCCTGCATGCATGGGAGGGGAGCTTCAAAACCATTGAGGAAAACATCCCCGCTATTGCCGAAGCCGGTTACACCTCCGTGCAGACCGAGCCGATTTCCGCTATTCATAACGGCGGCAAGGGCATGATCTTCACCGAGAACTGGTACTACGTATATCAGCCGACCGACACCACCATCGGCAACTGGGTGATGGGTACCGAAGATGATCTGAAGAGCCTGTGCAACACGGCTCACAAGTACGGCGTGCGTATCATCGTCGATGTGGTAGCCAACCATATGACCGCGACTTGGGGCGCCATCGCCGATCGTTGGAAGAAGTCCGAGTACTACCACCACGACTGCAATGACGGTGATGTGCAGGATTGGAACAACCGCTATCAGGTGACCCACTGCAAGCTGCTCGGCCTGTATGACATCAACACTGAGAACACCAAAACCGCCAACATGATGCACGATTTCCTCGTGCAAGCGGTCAACGACGGTGTGGACGGGTTCCGTTTCGATGCGGCCAAGCACATCGAACTGCCGGACGAGTATAACGGCTCCCAGTATTGGAACATCATTCTTAACAATGGCGCGCAGTTCCAATACGGCGAAGTGTTGCAGGATTCCATCTCCCGCGATAGCGACTATGCAAAGCTGTTCTCCAGCCACAGCAAGAACGGCGGCGGCGTCACCGCATCCTCCTACGGCAGCAAGCTGCGCGGAGCCCTGAATTCGAAGAACCTGAACGCCGGCACCCTGTCCGATTGGAGCAACTCCGCCAGCCCGAGCAATCTTGTCTCTTGGGTGGAATCGCATGATAACTATTCCAATAGCGATAGGGAATCCACCGGCATGAGCGAATGGCAGATGACCATGGGCTGGGGCGTGATCGGTTCCCGTTCCCAGACCATGCCGCTGTACTTCGACCGCCCGGTCGGCTCCGGCGGCAGCCAGCCGCAGTTCGCCGAGAAAAGCAAGCTCGGCGATGCCGGTGCGGATTCTTGGAAGGATGCGCAGGTCGTGGCGGTGAACCACTTCCGCAATACTATGAACAACAACAAGGCTTCGGAGTATCTGCGCAACTGCGGCGCGAATTCCTGCCTCATGGTGGAACGCTACATCAAGGACGGCAACTTCAAGAACGACGGCGTGGCCATCACCAACATGGGTGATACGCAAGAGCTGTCCGGCACTGCCACCAACCTTGACGACGGCACCTACAAGGACCAGGTCTCCAGCGGTACCATCACCGTTTCCGGCGGCAAGATTACTTCCGGCTCTGCTCCTGGCGGCAAGATCAGTGTGTTCTTCACCGACAATTCCGGTTCGGTCTCCGCAACCCCGGGCGACAGCTCGTTCAAGACGGACACCACTACCGTTACCCTGAATGCGAACAATGTCACCGATGCCACTTACACCACTTCGGAGGGCAAGTCCGGCTCGTATCAGGATGGCGACACCATCACCATCGGCGCTTCCACGGCGATCGGTGACACCATCACCGTGAAGCTGCAGGGCAAGGATGCGGATGGCCAAACGGTCTCCGCAACATACAAGTACACGAAGAAGGATCCGGCCGCCACAAGCACGGCTTATGCGAAGAAGCCGAGTGCGTGGAGCAACCTGTACGCCTATGTGTATGTAGACGATTCGAGCGCCACCACTTTGAAGGAAAATGCGAAGTGGCCGGGCGAACCGATGACACAGGTCGCTTCGGGAGACACTTGTGGCAAGGATGGCGAGTACAAGTATGAGATTCCCGACGATCTCGAGGGAAGCAATACGCGCATCATCTTCAACGATGGCAATGCCACAAATACCAAGAAGTATCCTGCCGACACCACCGAAGGCGAGGATGCCGCTGGCCTCAAGATCGACGGCAATTACGCTTGGGACGGCAACACTTCGTCCGGCACCTGGGAGGCCCGCAATTGCGTGGTCATCCCGACCAAGTCCGTGAAGATTGATCAGTCGGATTACAGCGTGGACCTGTCCGAGGGCGTGGCCACGAAGCAGTTGACCGCCACGACCGATCCGAAGGGCGCGTCCGTGAGCTGGAG
>ERZ773228.2333-NODE-2333-length-17601-cov-3.285877_pt1 | contig 17601 bp, 15 predicted proteins | sample MGYA00580524_ERZ773228 | MGnify/ENA primary metagenome ERZ773228 (study PRJEB29015, sample SAMEA2737768) | human gut metagenome | biome: human gut; feature: human-associated habitat; material: faeces | place: China | collected 2012 ... | reverse complement strand
CTACCACCAGTGTGCAAGCACACGTGGTTTCAGACCTTTTGACCCTGACATCATATAAATAATAAAAAGCTTTTAAAAAGAAAAAATATTACAAAAGAAAAATATCATGGTTGTGAGGAAGCCAAATGAAGACAGTGAAAAAGAGAACTGTATCAATTATTCATGAATTGATTGGAAATGAGGAATTGATGACACTTTCAGAACTAGCAGAAAAATTTGAAGTTTCTCAAAGAACCATACGAAATGATTTAAAATTAATCAATGAATTGTTGAAAGAAATGGATTTAGGGAAAATCAGACTTGTGGGAGGAAGGATTATCTGTCCCAGTTCATTTGGACAGGTGTTGAAGGCAGTTCCGAAAGATGATTTATATACATACAAGCTTTCACAGGAGGAACGTATCGAAATTGCAGCCTCTTTTCTGATTAATACAGTGGAATATATTACGATGTCTGTGATTGCAGACAATCTGGTTGTAAGCAGGTCAACGGTTATCAATGATTTAAGTAAGATAAAAGCGTATATTGGTCAAGGTAATCTTAAAGTACTTTCTCATCCTAATAAAGGACTGCGAGTAGAGGGAAAAGAGAGCGATAAAAGGCTATTTCTAATGAATATCAAAGGAAATGGTGTAGAAAAAGAACAAAAAGATATTGTAGAAAGTATTGTATTAAAGCAACTGAATCTCAGAACAGACAGTTGGCAGAAAATCAGAGAGATATTGTACGAAGCAGTGTATCTGGATCAGAGTCGTTTGCGGGAAGATTCTTTCGAGAAGATCGTATTATATTTAGGAATTATGATTCATCGTAATCAGCAGGGAAGTTACATTGAAATACAAAAGAGACAACCAAATAGTAAATATCGGATGGCACAGAATATTTTGATTCAGATTGCCAAAGAATATTTCATATCTCACAAAGAAGATGAAGTACAGTTTTTGAGTGAACTTCTTATCTGCGAAAAATTTTCCGGTTATGTATCAGAAAAGAACGAAATAACTAGGAAGGAAATGAAAGAGCAGTTAGATTCTGCAATTTATGAGGCAGAGATATTATTGAAAAAAAGCAGAAGAATTGTAAAGGGATATTTTAGTCAGTCAGCGGAAATATGGGAACATTATGATACAGTTGAATTACATCATTTCCTTCCTGCGTCTCATATCCAACTGGGAGTGGAGTGTCAGGATTGGAAAGAAATTGTTGAAAACATGGGCAGATGGATGTATGAGCGTGGATATGTTGAAAAAAGATATGTGGCATCTATGATTGAAAATACCGAAAAAAATGGTCCATATATTGTTGTATTACCTGGGTTTGCAATTCCTCATGACGGGCAGGGCAAGGGCAGCATTATTTCAGGAATGTATCTTGTCAGTCTCAGGCGACCGATTCCATTCGGAGTTGAAAAGCTTGATCCGGTGGAGTTTGTCTGCTGTTTTAGTGCGGTGGATCTGAAAGTACATATGAAAGCATTTTTCAGTCTTATCAGTATGTTTAGAAATAATACTTTTAAGAGAAAATTACGAGAATGTAAAACATCTCAGGACGCAGCTCATCTGATTGAAGAATATGAATTCGAATAGGAAATAAAATGGTTGAAGATATTGCAAATTTTTTTGAAATATCTTCAACCATTTTATTTTTTGCAAAATTCAGGAAAAGAATTTGACTTTTTTCTTCGTGAAAGATGCGCAATAATTAAGTCATTCTGGAAATTACATCCAGGTATACAGATTATATTTGGAAACATTTGCAAAAAGTGTCGAACGAAATTTGTTATGATCCGTGAATTTCCGAATATAAATAAAGCAGAATGGCGGATGGAAAATAAAACCTGTTCATCAGGAAGAATCTGCCGGAAAGGAAGGAAAAATGCGGATAACGGGACGAAAAGAAGTTTCATATGAGAAAAAGCAAAGAAACCGGCGTTGGTTCTCATTACTACTTGGAATTTGTCTGCTTGTATCAATGCAGTTAAGTGCATTTGCGGAATCGCAGAGTGCGGAAGGCATACCGGAGGCAGTAACCACTGGATCCGGACAGTTACAAGAGCAGTCCGGAAAGGCAGAAGAACAGTCAGCCGGGAACGGACAGATACAAGCAGAAGAACGGTCAGCCGGGAACGGACAGATACAAGCAGAAGAACAGACGGCTGAAAACAGGCAGACGATGGCAGAACAGCAGGAACGAGCTGTTTCAGGGAAGATTGAAGCAAAAGTTTATCTTCGTTACAGTAATGAAGTGCCCTCAGCCATCAATAATGCATTTGCTATGGGAGAATTTGGCCCTTCAGGAAATGACAAGCCATATTTCACAGTAACGGTTGATCTGGATGAGCTGAATAAAAAAGTAAATTCCTATAGTTACTGGCAAGATTATGGACGAGGAAACTGGGTAGAATATATCTATTATTCAATCGACAGTGACGCAAGATGGAATCAGCAAAATACGAGACTGGAAAGTGTTACAAAATTATGGCGGGAAGCAATTACTTCAGCCATGAGTGCAGCAGATCAGGCAAAGTTCACCAATGTATTTGGTGAGAATATGTTTGTAGGATATGTCCTGAAAAGAGAGGGGAGTGGATGGCATATTGACGGAGTTCTGGCAGAAGATCCACCGGTGTATGTTGTGGAGCTGTATGATGCGGAAAATAATGGACTTTTTGCCATTTCTTCAAATGATACAAAACTTCCGGGAGTTACTTACAGGAAATTTAAAAGGAAAGCAGAGGAGATTCTGGGTGGTCAGAATTATCAGTATGAAGAAGGAAATGACCACATTATCATGACGTATCAGAAAGACGGAGTAACATATCAGACAGAAATTGTGCCGAAGTCAGATGGTGCAGATGCGTCTTACGTAAAAAATTATCATGTGTATCCTGCACAGGGGAAATTTGCATACCGGACGGTAACGGCTGATACGTATTACCTTTGCAGGCTCAAAATGACAACCAGGCAGGTCGGTACAGATTTATGGATTGAAAAGAAAGTTGCCGGAGGTGCGGCAGACCCAAAAGAACATTTTACGTTTGTTCTGACAAAAACATCGCTTGCCGGAACCAGTTACAGCGTCAGCTATGAAGGAATTGCAGAAAATGACGGGGCAGGGCATCAGAAAACACTTACATTTGATGGAAATGGAGTGGCAAGGCTGTCTTTAAAGAATGGAGAAAAAGCCAGAATCCTGCAGATGCCGTCAGGGGATGTTCAGATCAAAGAAGAAAATGGTGATTATGTAACAAAAGTTACAGTAAATGGAATTTCTGAAAAGTACAGTGATGCATCGGGAATAAAAATCCAGCTTTCCAGTGAGAAGACAGAATTGGTTTTTACAAACCAGTTAGATGCACAGCCACCGACAGGTGCAGAACTGCTAAGTGTGCCATACTGGCTGATGGGAGGAACTGCACTGGCAGGACTGCTGGGCAGCAGAATCACAGGCAAGAGAAGAAAAGACAGAAAGAAAAAGTTTTTTTAGAAAGACAGAGCAGGAAAGATGGACAAGGAAAAATTAAAAAAACTTCGAAGATCAGATTTTTTCAAAGCGGTATTCCTTATCATTTTTGTATTTGTTACAGGATGGGTCATATTTGGATTTACCCGGGTGTATGGTTCAGCAATGAAACCGGCAGCATGTGACGGGGATATTCTGATGTATTACCGCCTGCATACAGAATATAAAGCAGGAGATATGGTTGTTTATCAGGCAGACGGACTTCTGCATATTGGAAGAATTGCGGCAGTGCCGGAAGAAACTGTGCAGATCACAGAGGAAGGTGAACTGGTGATCAATGGATATACGCAGGCTGATACAGAAGTATTTTATGAAAAAGGACCTGCAAATGGTACGGAAGAACAATCGCTTGGAAAAGGGGAATATTATATTCTGGCGGATGATCCTTCCTCAACGGAGGACAGCAGAAGTTATGGACCGATCTTGCGGAAGCAGATCAAAGGCATTGTGGTTACGCTGATCCGCAGAAGAAATTTGTAGAAGGGAATCCATGGTTTTTGGCGGGATCATGCTGAAGAAGCAGGAAGATCCGGAAGCCGTCAACGATCATCTATCATAGTTGGGAGGTTGTCCACAACATAATATTAGGTAGAAAAATCTAATGGATCCAATAAAAATAAAAAGAAAGGAAATGCATAAGCTTTTTGCTTCTGAAGGTTTTATGCTAAGGTGAAAAATGAAGAATAATATGAAAAAGCTGGCAGCAGCACTGCTGTCAGGAACAATGCTCCTTGGAATGACAGGGTCTGTATTTGCTGCAGACGCACAGACAGATGCAATGTCTGTATCGGTAACTGCAAATGATACGAGTGCAGTACTCACAAAAACCTGGACTGCGGCAGAAAATGGACTTCTGAAAGATGGGGAAGAATTTACATTTCAGTTAACCTATGACAGTGTGGAGGCAGTTTCAACCAACGTACCTGCAGCTCCACAGTATATGAATCAGCTTCTGAGTGAAGGAACGGCAGTTGATACAACTCTGTCAGCACAGTGGAAAACCAGTGCGGCAGGAGGAAATACAAGTTCTGCAACGAAATCGTATGTAGATTTATTTAACGGAATTTCTTTTACGACACCGGGAACGTATCATTTTACCCTGTCAGAAAATGCAGGAATAAATCCGAATATTTCTTATGATACGGCAACGTATGAAATTATAGTGCAGGTAGTGTGGGAGGATAATTTTGAAGGACTGAAGATCAATGGTGTCAGTACAGCACAGGGTGAAAATAAGTTAGATGGAGCAACATTCGAGAATAATGCGGCTGCCAATAAGACACTTACGGTTTCTAAAAAAGTCGGAGGTGGTGCAGCCAACAAAAATGATGACTTTACATTTAAAGTAACGATCACAGGAATTGACGGAACATATTCCACTAACGTTGCCGGAAAAACGATTACCAATGGAACAGAGACAGAATTTACATTAAGACATGGCGAAACCTTTGTAGTTAAGAATCTTCCTGCAAATGCATCCTACACGGTTGTTGAGACTGATAAAAAAGGTTATCAGAAGACCGAGGTAAGTGTAAATAAAGAAGCAAATCAGACCAGTGATACAGCAGAAGGTACAATCCGGATGGATGGTGAAAATACAGTAGACTATACAAATACAAAGACTGTGCCGTCACCGACAGGAATCGCACTGGAGATTCTTCCATTTGCTGTTCTCTTCCTTGCAGCAATCGCAGGAGGCGTTGTATTTTTCCGCAGAAAAAGAGGATGATCTATGGAGCGTACGGCAGAGTATTGTCTGACGCAGATCTTCCACTACCTGGTCAATGGTCTGGCAGCGATCGTGTTTTTCTGCTGCATTGCCTATTCAGGATATGCACTGTGGGATAACTGGAGCATATTAAAGGAACCGGATCAGGTAAGGGAGGATCTGATCCGGTATAAACCTGCAAATGAAGAGGAATTAAGTTACAGTTTTCAGGAACTGAAAGCAATGAATCCGGATGTATGTGGATGGCTTACACTGGATCATACGAAAATAGATTATCCGGTTGTACAGGGAACAGATAATTTTGAGTATCTGGAAAAGGATGTGCTTGGAAATCCATCTGTGGCAGGAAGTATTTTTCTTGATGCAAAATCTGACAGAAACTTTTATGATTTCTATACTGTGATTATGGGACACCATATGCAGGGCAGAAAAATGTTCGGGGATATTGATTTATATACCGATGCTTCTTTCTTTGAAAAAAATACAACCGGGACACTTTACGTGGAAGGCAGGATCCTGAAGCTAGAGACGGTCGCAATCCTGAAGGCAGATGCGTATGATAAATATGTATACCGGACAGACTGGAAAGAGAAAGAAGAAAAAGAAGAGCTGATCCGGCACATTTACGAACTGGCAGTCCATACACGGGGGCAGCGGCTGACGGTGGAAGATCAGATGATAGCATTATCTACCTGTTCTTCAGGAAATACAAATGGCCGTCATCTTCTGATCTGCAAAGTGATAAAGGAAAATACAGTGGAAGGAAGTGAAACAGAGTGAAAAGAAAGAAAAGTTTCTGGAATATGTTCGTAGCAATGACGAGTGTTCTGATGATGACAGTGATGGGAGCCTGCACAATCTATGCAGCGGAAGAAGGCGGCAGTGCCGAGGTCAATGTACAGACAAAAGTCAGTGGAACAGCACCGGAAAAAGAAGTATTTACGTATACACTGAAAGAACAGGGAGCTTCAGACAACCAGGAAAGAAAGCTGACGGTTGAAGGAGCTGGAACGGGAACATTTCTTCTTCATTATACCCAGCCGGGGGTATACAGTTATATTTTAAAGCAGGAGAGCGGGACAAAAGCAGACTGGACTTATGATTCCGAGGTCTATTATGTAGATGTCTATGTAATGTGGGATGAAAAAATGGAGTCACTGGAAACCGTGACAGTCTATTTTGACAGTGAAGGAAATAAGAGCGAGCCGGTTTTTGAAAATAAATATCAGCAGCCGGAGAAAAGAACGCAGGCCGTTGTAAAAAAAGTAAGATCTGCTAAAACCGGAGATGAAGATATACTTTCGGGATGGGCAGTCCTGATGATACTGGCAGCAGGAACCGGTGTCTTGGCATACCGGAAAAAGGCAACCCGGCAGAGAAAATCATAAAAAACAGAGAAAATGCAGCAGAAAGCAGGAGAGACTGTATACAGGGAATAACTTTGTATACAGTCTCTTTTTTTGCTGCATAAAGGCTATGATATCAATAGTAGTATTTTCGAGCAGAATTTGATACAATAGGAAATAACATAAAAGCTCAAAGGAGGAAGGAATATGGGACTTATCAGGGCAGCAATCAGTGCGGTTGGCGGAACAATGGCAGATCAGTGGAAGGAGTTTTTTATCTGTGAATCACTGGATGCGGATGTTCTTGCGGTAAAAGGACAGAAGCGGATCGGCAGCCGTTCGGCAAATAAAAAAGGAAGTGATAATCTTATCACAAGCGGGTCGGGAATTGCAGTGGCAGACGGACAGTGTGCTTTGATCGTGGAGCAGGGAAAGATTGTAGAAGTATGTGCGGAACCGGGAGAGTATACTTATGATGCATCGACGGAACCGACGATCTTTTCAGGAAATCTTGGATCATCACTGGATCAGGTATTTGATGTGATCGGCAAGCGTTTTACATATGGAGGAGACACCGGAAAAGATCAGAGAATCTACTATATAAATACAAAGGAGCTGATCGACAATAAGTTCGGAACGCCGAATCCGGTTCCGTTCCGTGTAGTAGACAGAAATATCGGTCTGGACGTAGATGTATCAGTGCGGTGCAGCGGAGTTTATTCCTACAGGATATCAAATCCACTTCTGTTCTACGCAAATGTATGTGGAAATATAGAGCAGGAATACAGAAGAGAAGAGCTGGATCATCAGCTTAAGACGGAATTTATCAGTGCATTGCAGCCGGCATTTGCAAAAATTTCAGATCTGGAGATCCGTCCCAATGCACTTCCGGGACATGTAACAGAGCTGTGTGATGCGATGAATGAGGCACTGACAGGAAAATGGGCAAATACGAGAGGAATTACGGTCGTATCCGTTGCCATTGGAACGATCGATCTGCCGAAAGAGGATGCTGAGATGATCAAGCAGGCACAGAAGATGGCGATCCTGCGTGATCCGATGATGGCAGCAGCAACTCTGACAGAGGCTCAGGCCGGTGCAATGAAGACGGCAGCAGGCAATTCCGCAGGAGCCATGACCGGATTTATGGGAATGGGAATGGCAGCACAAAATGGAGGAATGAATGCTCAGAATCTGTATCAGATGGGAGCTGAGATGGCTCAGAACAATGCAGGACAGAACCAGCAGAATGTCAGCAGCCAGCCGCATATGACAGCACCGGGCAAGGGCGGTGAGAAAGAAGCAGCAGGAAAGTGGACCTGTGCCTGTGGAGCTGTGAATGAGAAAGAATGGAAGTTCTGTCAGGAGTGTGGAAAGGAAAGACCACAGGAGGGATGGATCTGTAGCTGCGGTGCGGAAAATAAAGGAAAATTCTGCACAGAGTGTGGGAAACCCCGTCCGAAAGGAACTCCTGTGTACCAGTGCGACAAGTGTGGATGGAAACCGGAAGATCCGAAGAATCCACCGAAATTCTGCCCGGAATGCGGAGATCCATTTGATGCAAATGATATCGTCGGATAAAAAGGAAGAAAGATAAATGAGTGAGTTGATACAATATAAGTGTCCGTGTTGTGGAGGAGCTGTAGAGTTTAACAGTACTGCACAGAAAATGAAATGCCCCTACTGTGATACAGAGTTTGAAATTGAGACGCTGAAGAAGTATGATGAGGAACTGAAGCAGGAAAAGCAGAAGGAAGATCAGATGCAGTGGCAGGAAGATGCCGGAAGTCAGTGGGGAGAAGAAGAGACCTCAAAGATGAGGGTTTACCATTGCGAATCCTGTGGTGGTGAGATCATAGCAGATGAGAATCAGGCTGCCACAAAATGCCCGTACTGTGATAATCCTGTTGTAATGAAAGGACAGTTCCAGGGAGATCTGAGACCGGATTACGTGATTCCGTTCAAGCTGGATAAGGCTGCGGCAAAGGAACGGTTTAAAAGCCATCTGAATGGAAATCCGCTCCTTCCGAAAGTATTCCGCAGTGAGAATCATATTGATGAGATCAAAGGGATCTATGTTCCATTCTGGTTATTTGATGCGGATGCAGAAGCAGATATCCGTTATAAAGGAACGACTGTGCGGACATGGAGTGATTCGGATTATAATTATACCCAGACCAGTTACTATTCTATTTTACGAGGGGGACGGATCGGGTTTGAACGGGTTCCGGTGGATGGTTCTTCCAAGATGGAAGATGATCTGATGGAATCCATCGAACCGTATGATTTTAAGGATGCGGTGGATTTTCAGACGGCATATCTGGCAGGCTATCTGGCTGATAAGTATGATGTGAATGCAGAAGAAAGTATCGGCCATGCGAACCGCAGGATCAGACAGAGTACAGAGGATGCTTTTCGTGCCACGGTAAAGGGATACAGCGGTGTGGTGGTAGAAAATTCCAATGTCCGGTTGGAAAATAGCAGGGTAAAGTATGCACTTTATCCGGTATGGATCTTAAATACTACCTGGCAGGGAAAGAAATATCGGTTTGCCATGAACGGACAGACCGGAAAATTCGTAGGAAATCTGCCGACAGATAAAGGAGCCTATGTCCGCTGGCTTGTGGGGATGACAGCAGGAATCAGTGTAGCAGCATTTAGTATCTTATCCCTGTTGTGGATGTTGTAGGAGGAGTGTGGAATATGAACAGAACAAGATCGAACAGACGAATCCTGCTTCTCTGTACTCTGCTTGTATGTCTTGTGAGTATGCTGATGATCCGGTTTTCTGCAGCAGCAGAGGAAAATGTCATACCGGAAACGAGGCAGCTCCCACGGCTGGTAGACCGTGCGGATCTTCTCAGTGAACTGGAGGAGGAAGAACTGGAAGCAAGACTGGATGAGATCAGTGAGCGGCAGCAGGCAGATGTGGTGGTTGTGACGGTGAACAGTCTGGATGGAAAGTCTGCACAGGATTATGCAGATGATTTTTATGATTATAATGGCTATGGAATTGGCACAGACAAAAGCGGTATCCTTCTGCTTGTCAGCATGGAGGCAAGAGACTGGCATATTACGACCACGGGATTCGGGATCAGAGCGATCACGGATGCTGGTCTTGATTACATATCGGATCAGTTCCTGCCTTATTTGAGTGATGGAGAATACCTGGATGCATTTGAGACTTATGCAAATCTGTGCGATGAATTTCTTACGCAGGCGAAAACCGGGAATGCATATGACGGAGATCATATGCCTAAAGGTGCGTATCCCTGGTTGAAAAATCTGCTGATCGCACTTGGAAGTGGCGTTGTGATCGCACTGCTGATCGTGGAAGGTATGAGAAGAAGTCTGAAAAGTGTAAAAATGCAGCGTTCGGCAGAAAACTATGTCAGAGCGGGAAGTATTCAGGTGACAAGACGGCAGGATCATTTCCTGTATACCAGAACAAGCAAAAGTGCGAGGCCGAAGAACAATTCAGGATCTTCCGGATCAAGTACGCATACGTCGTCTTCAGGAACAAGCCATGGTGGCGGTGGTGGAAAATTTTAAGGGAAAAATATGAAGAAAATAGTAATTATAGAAGATGATAAAATACTCAGGGAAGAACTGGAAATCCTGTTAAACGACAGTGGATATCAGGCAGAGATCCTTTCTGACTTTACTGATGCGGCTGCCCAGGTCAGGCAGATCCGTCCGGATCTGGTTCTTCTTGATATCATACTGCCCGGAGCAAACGGGCAGTATATTCTGCGTCAGATCAGGGAAAAATCGGATGTTCCTGTCATCATGCTGACCAGCAAAGACGGGGAAGTAGAAGAGATCATGAGTCGCAGCAGTGGGGCAGATGATTATGTGACAAAACCCTACAATCCAACCATCCTGCTTTTGCGGATTGAAACGATCTTACGGAGAACGGAGCAGACCGGCAGACAGTCGGAGCAAAGGGCATCTTCTGTCCGGGGAGAAAAGGCAGAGGGTGAAGCAGTTCAGGAAGAACTGCAGGATGAAGAACTCCGTCTTAACCTGCTGAGAAGTACGGTTTCTTATCACGGAGATGAAGTAGTATTATCGAAAAATGAACTGGCAATCCTGCATTGCCTGATGAGCAGGAAGGGGCAGATCGTTTCAAGGGATGAGCTGATGGATCATCTGTGGGATATGAGCGAATTTGTTGATGATAATACACTGACAGTCAATATCAACCGTCTGAGAAAGCGTCTTGCACAGATCGGTTTGGAGAATAAGATAGAGACGAGACGGGGACAGGGGTATCTGCTATTATGAGTTTAAAAAAATATTTAAAGGATCACAGGCTTCATCTTTTGCTGGGACTGCTGGCAGAGGGTGTGGTGGAGGCGGTCCTATGGTTGTTCGCAAGTCCGGTGGCACTACAGGGATTTGCTTTTTTTTGGCTGACCGGGAGTATCGGAGTGATTTTTGGATACGATTTCCTGAGAAAAAGAAAATTCTATAAAAAAGTGGAAGAAAATCTGTCGCAGCTTGAAGAAAAATATCTGCTGACGGAATTACTGGATGAACCGGAATTCCTGGAGGGACAGATCCTCTGCAGGGTGATCCAGGAAATGGAACATTCCATGACAGATACAGTAGAGCAGCAGATCAGGAAAAATGGAGAATTTAAACGTTATATTGAGACCTGGATCCATGAGATCAAGATTCCGATCGCAAGTACAAATCTGATTTTGTTCAATCACCGGGAAGATATGGAACGGAGAATGAAAGAGCAGATCAGAAGGATTGAGAGTTACGTGGAGCAGGTTCTGTATTATCTGCGAGGCGAAGTACCGGAGAAAGATTATTGTATCGGAGGTTATGGCTTAAAAGAGATTGTACAGAGTACCGTCAGGGACAATAAGGACAGTCTGATCCTGAATGGCTTTTCTGTTCTGGTTGAACTGAGAGACGAGAAGGTGTATACGGATCGTAAGTGGCTTCAGTTTATGCTCGGTCAGATTTTAAGCAATGCGGTCAAATATGCCGCGGAAGACGAAAGAAAAATCAGGATTTTTACCAAAAAAGTACAGTCCTCGGAGAACAGCTCCGGAGAAGCCGGTATCTGGCTTTGGATAGAAGATAACGGAATCGGGATCACAGAAAAGGATCTGCCGAGAATTTTTGAAAAATCATTTACAGGCGACAATGGAAGGAAAAGCAGTTCTACAGGAATGGGACTGTATATCTGCAGGAGATTATGCGAGGAACTGGGACATAAGATTCTGGCTGAATCAGAACCGGGAAAGTATACAAGGATCGGAATTTTATTCCGGGAGAGAGAAGCGGATGTCCCTGTCGGTTTTTAAAATCTGAAGAAAAGGGAATCTTACAGAAGTGTAAGGTTTTGTCAGCAAAATCAATGGCTCATTTTACCGGGAGAAGCTACAATGGCGGTAACAGGCAGAAAGGAGAAGATAAAATGAGTGAACTTCTGAAGATGGAACATCTGGTAAAATATTATGGAAATAAAACCAGTCTGACCAAGGCATTAAATGATATTTCCCTGACTGTGGAGCAGGGAGAATTTACAGCGATCATGGGGGCTTCGGGATCAGGAAAGACGACACTTTTGAACTGCATTTCTACAATCGACCGCCCCACAGGAGGAAAGGTCTGGATCGACGGAGTCTGCACATCGGAGTTGAAAAAGGGAGAACTTGCAGATTTCCGCAGAAACCGCCTGGGATTTATTTTTCAGGAATTTAATCTGCTGGATACACTGACAGCTTTTGATAATATCGCACTGGCATTGCAGATCCAAAAGTGTCCGCATGATAAAATAAAAGAGAAAATAGAGGCAGTGGCACAGAAGCTCGGGATCAGAGAAGTGCTTGAAAAGTATCCGTATCAGTTGTCAGGTGGTCAGAAGCAGAGAGTTGCCGCAGCACGGGCAATCATCACACATCCCAGCCTGATCCTTGCGGACGAGCCGACCGGAGCATTGGACAGTAAAAGTTCCAAAGACCTGCTGGAAAGTCTGAAGCTTTTAAATGAAACGGAGCATACAGCGATCCTGATGGTGACACATGATGCCTATACCGCCAGTTATGCCCGGAGGGTTATTTTTATTAAAGACGGAAAGGTATTTCACGAACTGTTAAAAGGAACAGAAGAACGGAGAAGTTTCTTTGAACAGATCATGGATGTCATTTCACTTCTCGGAGGTGATATGAATTATGCTGATTAGACTGTCGATCAAAAATATCAGGAAAAGTATCAAAGATTATGCAATCTACTTTTTTACACTGGTACTGGGTGTCTGTATCTTTTATGTATTCAATGCGATCGAAGGGCAGTCTTCGATGCTGGAGGTGTCCAGGACAAAGTCAGATTCCATCGATCAGATGGTGTGGGCAATTTCAAGCATGAGTATTGTTGTATCCCTGATCCTTGGATTTCTGATTGTGTATGCCAACCGCTTTCTGATGAAAAAAAGAAACCGGGAATTTGGAATTTATCTGATACTTGGAATGAAAAAAGGCGATATTGCAAAGATTCTTTTCGGTGAGACGATTTTGGTCGGAGCAGTCTCGCTGACTGCAGGACTTCTTTTAGGAATCGGACTGAGCCAGTTTATGTCACTGCTGGTGGCACATATGTTTGAAGCAGATATGGGCAGATTTGTCTTTACGGTATCCATTCCGGCGATTGGGAAGACAATTTTGTATTTCGTGATCATTTATGTGATCGTGATTCTGATGGATACAGTTCTGATTATGAAGACCAGGCTGATCGATCTGCTGTTATCGAAGAAAAAGAACGAAAAGGTTCATCTGAAAAATCCGGTCATCTGCTGTATTTTATTTGTAGCAGCGTGTATCATGCTGGGAACAGCATATTATAATGTCACTGCCGGACAACTGGATACAGAGGCTGAGGTCATGATACAGATCCTGCTTGGAATTGTAGGAACATTTCTGGTCTTTTGGTCCGTCAGTGGTGCTTTGTTTCAGATCGTGAAAAAGTGTTCCGGGATTTATTATAAAAGACTGAATTCTTTTGCTTTCAGCGAGATACGAAGCCAGGTCAATACTTCTGTGGCGGCAGGAACGATCATTTGTCTGTTGCTTTTTGCTACCATTTGTATTCTCTCCAGTGCATTTGCCCTGAAAGATTATAAGGCGAAGCAGGTGAAGAAGGTAGCCGGAATTTCAGTCAGTATGGAAAAATGGACAACAGATGGAAAATCGGTCAGGGATGTACTGGAAAAATCAGAATTTGATTTTTCTGCCTTCCAGGACTGCCATGAATTTTATACTTATGAAACCAGGGAAGTTACCATGAAAGATCTGATGGGAAGTGCAGGGGAAGAACTGCTGAAGACGCAGCAGGGATTCGAGGAATTTCTGGATTCTGAAGTAGAACTGATCCATGAAAGTGACTACAACCGGGCAGCAGAACTGTACGGTTATAAAAAAGTCCACCTGGGAGCAGCCGGCTATGCGGTGAGTGCAACAGCAGAATTTTGCAAAAAGTATTTTGACAAAGGATTAAAAGAAAAGGTCCGGCTTACGATTCAGGGACAGGTACTTGATGTAGCAGAGGAAAAATGCCAGGAAACGTATCTGATGATGTCGTATTCAGACCAGAATATGGGGGTAGTGATTGTACCGGATACAATATCTTTTCCAAAAGAAAGCAGACATGCTTCTTATCTGCTTGCCAATTATTCTCCAAAATATGATACAAAAGAGTTCAGAAATTATATGGACAGTGATGAATTTCAATATCAGAAAGAGTTTACGGAAGATGAGCTGCTTTCTGTCAGTACGCAGTCGGAGATCTATGATGAAAGTATCGGGTCCAGTGGAGTTGTGATTTTTGTGGCAATTTATCTTGGTCTGGTATTTATCATCAGCGGGGCAGCACTCCTTGCATTGAAAGAACTGTCCGATGCCATTGACGGAAGAGAAAAATATCGGATTTTACAACAACTGGGAGTCAGTGAAAAAGAGCTTGGGCATACATTATTTTTACAGATGGCAGTCTTTTTTGCTTTCCCGCTGCTCCTTGCCATGATCCATTCCATTTTTGGTATCCAGGTATGTATTGAACTGCTCAGTATTTATGATATAAAAGCAATCATTCCGGCATTGCTGATCTGTGCGGCGATGATCGTGGGAATTTATGGAGGTTATTTCCTGCTTTCATACAGAGGATGTAAAAGAATTATAATAACCAAAAGAATCCGTTGAAAATCGTTCTCATAAAATGTATAATTAAAACGTTGGGAACATGGTAAAGTGCTTCTGACAACATCTTGCAGGTGGCGTGAAAAGGAGAAAAAAATGAGTATTAAGATTGGTATTTTAGGTTATGGAAATCTTGGAAAAGGCGTAGAATGTGCGATCAGACAGAATGAAGATATGGAATTGGCAGCAGTCTTTACGAGAAGAGATCCTGCAACAGTGAAGATCCTGACAGAGGGAGCAGCAGTGTGCAGAGTAGAGGATGTAGAAGCATGGAAGGACAAGATTGATGTTATGATCCTTTGTGGAGGAAGTGCGACAGATCTTCCAGAACAGACTCCGAAGTATGCAAAGCTTTTCAATGTGATCGACAGCTTTGATACACATGCAAGGATTCCTGAGCATTTTGGAAATGTAGATGCAGCAGCAAAAGAGGGCGGCAATGTAGGAATCATTTCCGTAGGCTGGGATCCGGGAATGTTCTCACTGAACAGATTATATGCCAATGCAATCCTTCCGGATGGAAAAGATTATACATTCTGGGGAAAAGGTGTCAGCCAGGGACATTCTGATGCAATCCGCAGAGTAGAAGGTGTAAAAGATGGAAAGCAGTATACGATCCCTGTAGAGGCAGCTCTTGAGGCAGTAAGAAATGGAGAAAATCCGGAACTTACAACAAGACAGAAGCATACAAGAGAGTGTTTCGTAGTACTGGAAGAGGGAGCAGATGCTGCAAAGGTTGAAGAAGAGATCAAGACCATGCCGAACTATTTCTCCGATTATGATACAACAGTACATTTTATCAGTGAGGAAGAACTGAAGGCGAACCACAGTGGAATCCCGCATGGTGGATTTGTACTCCGTAGCGGAAAGACAGGCTGGAATCAGGAGAACAGTCATCTGATCGAATACAGTCTGAAGTTGGATTCCAACCCGGAATTTACTTCTTCTGTACTGATTGCATATGCAAGGGCAGCATACAGACTTGCCAAAGAAGGACAGTCAGGATGCAAGACCGTTTTTGATATTGCTCCTGCATATTTAAGTGCAAAGAGTGGAGAAGAACTGAGAAAGAATCTGCTGTAAGATTCCGTGAAAAGAAAAAGCAGACAGCCAGAGATAAGAGAAAACCTGCCGGACAGAGAAAAATGTCCGGCAGGTTTTTTATGCCCGGCTATGCAGGAGAAGCTGCCAGCAGCTCATCTGCATAGCCGGGGATTATCCAGGAAACCAATGTACAGTACCTTAAGATTTTACAAGATCCTGAAGTGGAAGAATCTGATACCCCATTTCTTCCCATCGGGTCAGAAGTTCATCGAGGATCTGTGCATTGGTTGCAGAGGTGCTGTGCAGAAGAACCAATGCTCCGGGATGAATCCGGTTCAGCAGTTTTTCAAATGCCTCTTCTTTGGAAGGCTGTTGATTCTGATACCAGTCTACATAGGCGAGACTCCAGAAAAAGCTTTTATAACCAAGTTCTTTTGCCATCTGCAGATTGGATTCACTGTATTTTCCCTGTGGAGGACGGTAGTATTTCGTCATTTCTTTTCCGGTTACATTTTTATAGGCAGTTTCTACATCCTCCAGCTCTTTCCTGAATGTATCAAGCGAGGCAATCTTTGACATATCTGGATGATGCCAGGTATGGTTTCCAACGGTATGCCCTTCGTCTGTCATACGCTGGATGAGTTCCGGTTCGGATTCTATGTAAGTGCCGACAACAAAAAAGGTCGCTTTGACCTGATGCTTTTTGAGTGCATCTAAGATGGCGGGTGTATTTCCATTTTCATACCCTGCGTCAAAAGTCAGGAAAATAACTTTTTCATCCGTATCTTTTGCATAGTATGCGTCATATTTTTTGAGGGATTCAATGGTGGCATTTCCGGTGGGAAGCTGTCCGTCTTGCTGAAAACTAAGTCCCCAGTTTCCCTCGGAAGGTGCAGTCAGGGAGGGAATGGCACAGCTTAAAGAAGTCAGGCCGGTACTGACCGGAGTATCAGTCGAGGAAGTATCGGTTGAAGAAGGATCGGCCGGGGAAGAAACGGAGGACTCCATATTCCATGGAAAGAAGGAGAAAAAAGACGGATGGCGGGAAAGCCAGCCGATTCCTGTTCCCGCAAAATAGGAAGCAATGAGAAGGAGAAGTCCAAGTCTGACAGGAGAAAAAGCACCTTGCAAAAAATCTTTGAGCCTTGAAGAAAAAGAAGGTTTCATCGGTTTACCCCGAAAGGTTTCATTAGTAAAAATATATGTAAAAATGGATTGCAGCATGACTGGAAAAGGCAAATTCTGCTTGTCTGGAGGAAAATGCAATGCTATAATAAACCGACACATAAATGTATTGTATCTCAGGGAATGAGAACGATAACAGGAGGAGAAAAATGAAGACGAAAAAGCATGATACTCGTTGGTTGGTCAGTGTTGCACTTATGGCAGCAATCATCATTGTCCTTGCGAATACTCCGCTGGGCATGATTCAGCTTCCGGTGATCAAGGCAACAACAGTCCATATTCCGGTCATCCTTGGAGCAATCCTTTTAGGACCATCTGCCGGAGCAATTCTTGGAGGTGTATTCGGTATCTGTTCGGTTGTCAGCAATACGATGACACCGACTCTTTTATCCTTTGCATTTTCACCGTTTATGAGTACAACCGGTATTCCGGGAGCATTCAAGGCATTATGGGTGGCGGTTGGATGCCGGATCTTACTTGGTGTCGCAGCCGGATGGTTGTGGATCTTATGCAGAAAGGTAAAGCTGAATGAAGTGATCGCACTTCCGATTGTTGGATTTGCAGG
>ERZ773228.2318-NODE-2318-length-17656-cov-3.952673_pt1 | contig 17656 bp, 19 predicted proteins | sample MGYA00580524_ERZ773228 | MGnify/ENA primary metagenome ERZ773228 (study PRJEB29015, sample SAMEA2737768) | human gut metagenome | biome: human gut; feature: human-associated habitat; material: faeces | place: China | collected 2012 ... | reverse complement strand
TTATTCCAATATCGATATGATCAGTTCACTGTGTATCCTGATGGCGAGAGGTGCATTGATCAGTATGGTAGTGGTTATTTTTGTATTGCCATCGATGTTTATGGTATTTGATAAAATCATAGTAAAGACAAGTAAAGGATTTTTACCGAAAGAAGGATGATTCAGTTCTTTTAGAGATCATATAAAATGAAAAGAGCAACCCTGACTGCAAAAAAATAAGGTGATTTGCAGTCAGGGATTTTTTTGGTTATCAGAAATACGACAAAAATCCAAAAGCTCTTTTTTATTATGGAAATTTATGAAATATATATAAATTTGTGGAATCTAAATATTTCCACTTGAAAAAAGAACATACGTTCTATATATATAATATATAAGATGATGCAGATTAGAATTTTTGGATCACCAGGGAGCTGGCAAAGGGGATTTAGAGGATCAAATGTTGGTATGATGCACATTCGGGGAGGAACTGTGGGATGAAAGAGAGAACTTATATTGCGATTGATCTGAAGTCATTTTATGCATCCGTGGAGTGTGCAGAGAGGGGCTTAGATCCACTGACGACAAATCTTGTAGTGGCAGATACATCCCGTACTGCGAAGACAATCTGTCTTGCAGTGTCTCCCTCTTTGAAAGCATATGGGATTCCGGGGAGAGCAAGACTTTTTGAAGTGGAGCGGAAAGTCCGGGAAGTGAATATAGAGCGGAGGCAGAAGATTCAGAAAAGAGAGTTCACGGGAGAATCGACAGATGAAAGGGAACTGGCGGAGAATCCGGAGCTGGAGTTGCAATATATTGCAGCTACACCGAGGATGGCTTTGTATATAGAATACAGCGTCAGAATTTACAGGATTTATCTGAAGTATGTTGCACCGGAAGACATTCATGTGTATTCTATTGATGAGGTATTTATTGATGCAACTGCCTATCTGAGAACTTATGGGATGACAGCGAAAAAACTGGCTGAGAAGATGATCCGGGACGTGCTGGAGCAGACTGGGATTACGGCTACTGCGGGGATTGGTACGAATCTGTATTTATGTAAGATTGCGATGGATATTATGGCGAAGCGGGTACAGCCGGATAAGAATGGTGTGAGGATTGCCTCGCTGGATGAACTGAGTTATCGAAAGCAGTTATGGGATCATCGACCACTGACAGATTTTTGGAGAGTCGGAAGAGGCTATATGAAAAAGCTGGAAGAGAACGGTCTTTATACGATGGGAGATATTGCGAGGTGTTCCGTGGGAACCCCGGAAGATTTTTATAATGAAGATCTTCTTTATCGGCTTTTTGGAGTGAATGCAGAACTGCTGATCGATCATGCATGGGGATGGGAGCCATGCACAATGCAGGAGATAAAAAAGTATAAGCCCTCTGCGAACAGCTTGGGTTCAGGTCAGGTGCTGCAGTGTCCGTATCCTTATGAGAAGGCACTGCTGGTTGTCAGAGAAATGGCAGACCAGCTTGCACTGGAACTGGTGGACAAAGAACTGGTGACAGATCAGGTTGTACTTACGGTTGGATATGATATTGAGAATCTGAGAAATCCGTCTATACGTGGCAGATATCATGGCGAAGTAAAAAAAGATCATTATGGCAGGCTGGTACCGAAGCATGCACATGGGAGAGCCAACCTGCCGACAGCAACTTCCTCTGCGAAGGAGATTCTTGAGGCAGTTACCGGACTGTATGAAGAAATTGTAAATCCGCTTTTATTTGTGCGACGGATTTCACTTACTGCCAATAAGGTGGTCAGTGAAAAAGATGTTACTGTGGGTCAGAGTTTTGAACAGTTAGATCTGTTTACGGATTATGCAGCACTGGAAGTAAAGAAAAAAGAAGTGCAGGAAGAGAGAAACCGGGAAAAAAGTGTTCAGAAAGCGGTTTTGGATATAAAAAAGAAGTACGGGAAGAATGCGGTATTAAAAGGAATGAGTCTGATTGAAGGTGCGACAGCCGTTGCGAGGAACCGGCAGATCGGTGGACATAAGGCATAAAGAGAGGGGAATCGAAGATGAAAGAAGCTGGAACTGGAAGTGCCTATGAGGAACTTCTCTATTTGCCGCACCATGTGTCAGATGTGCATCCGAGAATGGCAATGATTGACAGGGCAGCCCAGTTTGCACCGTTTGCGGCACTGACAGGTTATGAGGAGGCCGTGGATGAATGTATAAAAAGAATGGAAGAGGAAGTGGAGAACGAATATGGTAAAGATTGATTTGATAACGGGGTTCCTTGGGTCAGGTAAGACTACATTTATAAAAAAATATGCCACGTATCTGATGAGAAAAGGCTTGAATATAGGTATTTTGGAAAATGATCATGGTGCAGTCAATGTAGATATGATGTTATTGCAGGAACTAAGAGGAGATCAGTGTGAATTGGAGATGATTTCAGGAGGCTGCGATGCAGAGACGCACAGACGAAGATTCCGTACCAAGCTTATTTCAATGGGAATGTGTGGGTATGACAGGGTTCTGGTCGAACCGTCAGGAATTTATGATATTGATGAATTTTTTGATGTACTCCGGGACGAACCATTGGATCGCTGGTATGAGATTGGCAATGTGATTGCAGTAGTAAATGCAGGTCTGGAAGAGTCATTATCAGATCAGGCAGAATTTCTTCTTGCATCGGAAGTTGCAGATGCCGGAAGTATTGTTCTGAGCAGAAGTCAGGAAGTGCCTGTGACGAAGCAGGATGCGACCATAGAGCATCTGAACCGGTCTCTGGTGAAGTTTGGCTGCAGACGGCAGATAAAAGGGGATGAGGTGTTAAGATCTCCATGGAATGAATGGACAGAAAGAGAGTTTGAACGGGTCTTGAATGGCGGCTACTGTACAGAGAGTTACAGAAAGCCGGAATACAGGGAAAATCAGGGCTTTCAGTCTTTGTATTATATGAATCTTCAGATAAAGAAAGAAGAATTGAAAGAAAAGATCAAAGAGGCATTGAAAGATCTGGCCTGTGGAAAGCTTTTCCGGATTAAGGGATTTATGCAGGATGAGAATGAAAAGTGGATCGAACTAAATGCGACGCAGTATGAAATTCAGATGAACCCGGTCGGGGAGGGACAGAATGTACTGATCGTGATCGGTGAAGGATTGGAGGAGGATGCACTTGCAAAATACTTTGGAACTCCTGCCAGATAGTAATCCGGTCGCATTTGAAAGACTGCTGGAATTGACAGATCAGGGGCAGTTTGAAATGATTTATCCTGATGATCTGAAGCAGGGGAAAATTCGTCTGATCTATATGATGAATGATGCAGCGGAAAGTTTTCTTGTATTTGAACAGGCAAGGATGAAGGGAAAGTATAAAAAGGATTTTGAAGGTGAAATCGAAGCAGAACTGCATTTGATGAAAGATCAGCAGGAATACGGGTTAATCATCAGGCAGGCGGAAAATGTATTTACTCTTTTCTTCAGAAATCTGACAGTGGAAACCAGGCTTTATAACTATGGAGAAATTGGTCACTTCTGGATCAGTGGTTATGAGTATCTGAGGCAGATTGAGTATAAAGCATCAATCATCAGAGATAAAAGAGAATATCTCGGAAATGATTTCTGTAATGAGACGGAACGGAAACTTGCAGAGCTTGCAGATTTTCCACCTTTGAATTATTGTTGTTATCCGTCAGTTTCAGAGCAGTATATTTTTTACCGGGATGATCCGTGGAGTCCGTCTGAAGAGGCAATGGATGTCATGGAAGAACTGCTGGAAAAAGTAGATGACCGGAGAATGCTCAGAATATTGAGACTTTACCGAAGACATCCATATAAGGTATTGGCACGCTATATGGCAAGAATGTTCCACAGGAGTTCGCATGATAAGATTGTTGATCTTTTGCAGGAAATGATCGTAGAAGCTGCGAAGACGTATCCGAAGAGAAGATTGCAGACAGATGAAAAAGTGCGGTATGAGAAGCTGCGAAAAAAAGCGGAAATGAGAAAAAATGAACTGGAGTCGCAGGGAATCAGAGCAACGATCTTCTGCGAAGAACCATTTGAAGCGGTCAGGGATTCGGTTGATCTTAAAGTATATCTTATGATCTGGAAGAGAAGAACTTTTAATAGAAAAGTAAGAATTGAAGAGATCATTTAATTGTTATCTGAAGACGGATGGAGTATAATAAGCAGTGGTCAGATCGTGACTTAAGATAAAGATTGGATTTTTATTAAAGAGAGGATACACGTATGATAACAGTAAAAGAATACAGAGGACATATTCGTAACTGGGAAGAACTTTGTGAAAGATTGGGAATTGATCTGTCTCTTTCAAGAGAAGAGCGGGAAAAAGAAATTCTGATCAAAGCGTATCAGACATGGGGCTATGAGATGGCAGACCATATGTATGGAATGTTTGCATTTGCTCTTTGGGATGATGAAGAGAAGAAGCTGTTCTGTCTGAGAGATCAGTTTGGCACAAAGCCATTCTATTATTATGAGACAGAGGATGGACAGCTTCTGTACGGTACAATGATCCGTGATATTATGAAGCAGCCTGGTTTTGTGAAAGAATTGAATGAGGAAATGCTGCAGTTATATCTGAGTCTTACATATGTAGCCGGTGAGAATACGTTTTTCAGAGGTCTGAAGAAGCTGATGCCGGGACGTTATCTGATCTGGCAGAATGGCAGACTTACAATTAAAAGATACTGGAAGCCTGAATTTCATCCGGATGAGAGTAAATCTCTTGAAGACTGGGCAGATGAGATTCATTCCACGATCCAGGAGATCATGCCGGAAGTGAAGACTGCGGATGAGAAAGTAGAGTCTTTCCTTTCAGGTGGTGTAGATTCTTCCTATGTACTTGCAATGTCTGATGCAGAGCAGGCTGACGGATGTGGATATGAAGAGGAGAGATTTGATGAATCTGTTCTTGCGGAAAAGACTGCAAGGATTCTTGGAAGAAAGTTCTCAAGGAGTCTGATCACACCGGAGCAGTTCTTTGATATAGTACCATATGTGATGTATAATATGGAGCAGCCGTTAGGTGATGCATCTGCGATTGTATTTACGCTTGGATGTAATGCAACGGCAGAGCATACAAAAATCTGCTATTCCGGAGAGGGTGCGGATGAATTTTTTGGTGGATATAATATGTACCGTAATGCAGAACGTTATGGGGAGAATCTGAAGACGTTCTATGTTGGAAATACGAACATCATGAAAGAAGATGAGAAAAAGAAGATTCTGAAAAAGTATGACCCGGATGTACTCCCGATCGAAGTGGCAAGAGAAATTTACGAAGAGACAGAAGGACTCGATCCGCTGTCAAAGATGTCAGATGTAGATATTCAGATCTGGCTGGAGGGAGATATTTATCTGAACGTTGATAAGATGAGTACGGCAGCAGGACTGGAGATCCGTATGCCACTGACAGACAGAAGGATTTTTGACATCGCGTCCCGTATGCCTTCAAGATATAAAGTGAATGAAGAGCAGAATAAGGTGGCGTTCCGTACAGCCGCAGCGAAGGTATTGCCGGAAGAGATTGCTTTCCGCAAGAAACTTGGATTTATTGTTCCAATTCGTATCTGGATGGCTGACGACAGATATAATCAGGATGTAAGACGGTTGTTCAACAGTGAGATTGCAGAGAAATTTTTTGATGTGGAGGCAATCAATGAAATTTTTGCAGACTATGTTGGTGGAAATTCTGATAACTGGAGAAAGGTATGGACGATCTATACATTCCTTGTATGGTATGAGGAGTATTTTATAAAGAGATAAGCTGGCAGCAAAGTGTAGAACGTTGCAGAGATAAAAAGGAAACCGCAGAAGTAAAATGAGACTTCTGCGGTTTCTCAAATATCTTCTTCAGATCATGGAAGAAGAAAGGCATACATAACAACAAAGTGGCACATACTTCCGCCCATTACGAAGAGATGAAAGATCTCATGGCTGCCGAAATTTTTATGACGGCTGTTGAATATAGGAAGTTTCAATGCATAGATCACTCCACCTACAGTATAAATAATTCCTCCGGTAAGAAGCCATGCAAAAGCGGCAGAGGACATATTATTGAGGATCTGAGAAAAAGCCAGAACACAGGTCCATCCCATACCAATGTAGAGGACAGAGGAGATCCATTTCGGACAAAACACCCAGAATGCCTTGATCAATATGCCGGCAATCGCAAATGCCCATACAATACAAAGAAGCGTGATGCCACGAGTCCCTTTTACTACAAGGAGGCATACCGGTGTATAGCTTCCTGCGATCAGAACGGAGATCATCATATGATCGATTTTTTTCAAGATAGTATTTACTTTTGGCGAGATATCAAAAGTATGATACGTTGTACTTGCAGCATATAATAAAATCAGACTGATCGCATAGACTGTAAGAGATCCAATGTAGATCCGGCTTGGTTCATGTGCAGCCTTGATAAGGAGCGGTACTGCCGCAAAGATTGCCATGAGCATGCCGATAAAATGAGTGATCGCACTTCCGGGATCTTTAATATGATGTCTTTTTTCCATAATAACACACCTCCGATATATTGATAAAACAACAAGTAGTTTTCAATACTACATTTAACGTATGCATATATAATAGCATGTATTCATGAAAAATCAAGAGGAGATTAAAAGGAATATGAAAAAAGTCAGATACAAATGTTGTACCTGACTTTTGAATATCTACGGGAATCCACAGGAAAACTATCGAATGACAGTGCCTGTCTTGCCTTTTAATGCATCCGTTACTTTATCGAAAGAAGTAATGTAAGCACTGCGTCCTTCGCATTCTTCTACGAAATCAACAGAAGCACGGAATTTAGGAAGCATATTGTAAATTCCGAAATGTCCTTCCTCCATATATGTCTTAGCCTGTTCTGTTGTGATCTCTCCCAGCGGTTCTTCATCTTTCTGTCCGAGATTAATGCAGACTTTTTCGACATTTGTAAGGATGATGAGCATTTCAGCGTCAATTCCCTCTGCAAGCTTTCCGGCTGCAAGATCTTTTTCGATGACGGCACTTGCACCTCGGAGATGGTTGTCCTGCTCCAGCACCGGGATTCCACCGCCTCCGGCAGCAATTACAACCTGATTAGCATCAAGAAGTGCCTTGACGGCATCCAGCTCGACGATTTTTACAGGATTTGGTGCGGATACGACACGACGGAACCCTTTGCCTGGCTCTTCAATCACATAATTTCCTTTTTTACGCTCTTCATTTGCTTCCTGTGCATTCATATAACGTCCGAGAACTTTGGTCGGTGTATAGAAAGCTTCATCATATGGATCGACAATTACCTGAGTGAGAACAGTACTGACAGTTCTGTAGATTCCACGATTAAGAAGTTCCTCACGGATTCCATTCTGAAGGTCATAACCGATATATCCCTGGCTCATGGCTGAGCAGACAGACATAGGAGCCGGTGTATAGTCTTTATGAGCTTTTGCAAATTCATTCATGGCTGTGTGGATCATGCCAAGCTGAGGTGCATTGCTGTGCGTGATCGCAACCTGATAGCCTTCCTCAATAAGGTCTGCGATACATTTGGCAGTATGCTTTACTGCGGTCTTCTGTTCTGGAAGTGTAGTACCAAGTGCACGGTGTCCCAGTGCAACAACAACTCTTTTTTTCATAATAATTTTCCTTTCGTTTCAAATTTTCAAGTCAATAACTAATTAAATTTTACTATTTTTTTTATATGAAATCAATATTTCTCACCAAATATATGGAAGACTTATTTTAAAAACAAAGCCAAGAAAGATAAGGCTGAGGAGAATACAGAGTACAATGCGGATGTTCTTCTTTAAATGGGAAAAAGCTTCTGTCCATTTAGGGGCAAGATAGTAAAGGAAAGCACATCCAAGCAGTGCAAAGACTGCGGAACCTCCGATGTATGTATGTTCGTTCAGTGTGAAAAGATAGTCACTGTAGGCAGTTACTTTCAGGCTGTATCCGAGTTCAAGAATCCAGCTTGCGAGATATTCGATCAATGTGTAGACTGCAAAATTCAGAAAAAACACAAGCTCTGGTTTGGGAATGAGTTTCTTCATAAACAGTAAAAGTAATATGCCGAAAATCCCATACATAGGAGCCCATGGAAAGAAAACTGCTCCATCAAAAGAAAATTCTCCTGTCTTTAAAAGATGTATCAGGTTCTCTACGATCCATCCAAAAATAGAAAAAGCATGAAAAAGAAAAATGCAGGACCAGAGATCGTATTTACGAACCGGGTTGACCGGTGATCTTACAGCAGAAAATGGCGGCTGTACAGAAAAAAGGAAAACCGGATACTGGTCAGGTGCAAAATAAGAGGTCTGTGTATAAGGACCTTCCGAGTCATCATAAAGTGCCTTACTGATCAGAAGCTCATCTTCGGAAGGAATATGTTCCAGATAGGAATCATCCAGGTATTCATAGCCGGGAGAACGTGAAAGCACATAATTTCTGCGGAGTGTCAGATATAATTCAGCTTTGCAGGTTGCCATATAAGGGTTCACATATAAGAAATCGACAAGTCCCAGACTGAGCAGGGAGAGCATCTTCCATCCCAGAAAAGACAGATCCAGCAGTAAAAGCTTTTTCTTATTATGATTGCTGAGCTGGCGGGAAAGGAAGAAAGCATTTTTTTTACTGATCCTGGGATTTTCTGCCAGGATATATGGAATCATCCAATACTCATAATGCTTGTAGATTCCACCGATGACTGTAAAATTCCACAGAAACTGGTAGAGACTGCGGAAGAACATGGTAAAAGCAGGCCTGCGGATATAATGTAGCTTATAAAGAAAAAAGATTTTGGAAATCCGGGTATCTTTATAATTTTTCGATTCTAAAAAGAAACGTTTCTCGCCGATGATCAGAATATTATTTACAAAAATGCGATAGAGAAAAGCCAGGATCGCACTGATTCCAAGGATGAAGACGATAAAGTCGAAATGTTCATCCAAGAAAGTATTGAAGATCTTCAGGACTGCAAAAAAAGTAGAGGTACTGTCTGCATACAGATCCACAAGAAGATTGGTATAAGTAGCAGAAGGATTTTGATATAGATTCTCAATGTCAGTATTATGAAAAAGCCTTGTGGCAGTCTCTTCCAGGATCTGCGATGTAGTTTCGGTCTCAAAAGTCTGATGCAGATTGGAAATCGTGTCAATATGAGATAACGGATGCACTCCCAGAAAAGCGGTTGCCAGGGGATAGGAAGCTGTGAGAAGAGCGATAAGAAAGCAGACGGATACCATACGCCAGTAATTTTGTCGGATTGATCTGCGAGCATTCTTTTTTAATTCTTTTCTTTTCCACATAGTACTTTTCTCCCGTCTCTCTGATGGTATCATCATTATAGTTGAGCATGGTAAACTTTTCAATGTCTATTTATGCATCTGCTCATGTTCCTTCTTTACTTCGTTGAAGCAGGTGAGAGCATTCCATTCACAATTTGTTGGTGTGAGGATCGCTTTATAAGGAAATGGACCAGCACCGCAGCGTCTGAGGGCAGCAAGTGCCTGATCAAGTCGGTTATTCTGAAAAAAGCAGAAAAGGAACAGTGGGGCAGAAAGTTCTTCTCCGTCATAAACCTCAGTGGTGGGGGAAAAATTTTTCATTCCGGCGAGAAATCCGAGCGGTTGCAGATAGTCTTTCTGTGAGATGCAACGCAGCCGGATATGCAACGGAAGCAAGGCACGCTGGATCTTCAAAAGCTCGGGCCTGGAAGGTGCATGGAACAGCAGTAAAGTTTCATTCATAACAAACTCTCCTTTAGGATTATGATGAATCTATTGTAATATATGTACCGAAAAAAAGAAATACAGAAATGTCACGATCTGTCCGATGCCGGAATAAAATAGTTGTAAGATTCCGGTACGGGGAGAGAACGATGAGATTTTGTGAAATGCGGGAAAAAGAAGTAGTTAATATCTGTACAGGAAAGCAGTTGGGCTGTGTTGTGGACCTGGAGCTTGATACCTGTTCCGGGAAGATTGAATCGATTATTGTACCGGGACCGGGAAAATTTTGCGGATTTTTTGGAACGGACTGTGAATATGTGATTCCGTACAGTTGTGTAAAAAAAATCGGACCGGATGCAGTATTAGTGGAAATAAAAGAAGAAAAGTTTTTGCAAAAATACTAGACATTGTGTATAATGAGGGCGGAAATAAATTCGTTTCACAGACGGATTGAAAATAAATGCCGCAGGGAGTGTGTGGTGGATTGTATATGCGGAAAGGCGGAACAGACGAATGAGATGTCCATATTGTGGAAACCCTGATACAAGAGTGATCGATTCCAGACCGGCAGAGGATAAGAGTTCGATTCGCAGAAGGCGTTCCTGTGACGAGTGCGGGAAACGTTTTACAACTTATGAAAAAGTAGAGACGATTCCTCTGATCGTGATCAAGAAAGACAACAACCGGGAGCAGTATCAACGGTCAAAGATTGAGAATGGTGTGCTGAGTGCGTGTTATAAGCGTCCTGTTCCTGCAGATCAGATCCAGAAGACGATCGAGGCGATCGAGCTGGAGATCTTTAACCGGGAAGAAAAAGAGATCCCGAGCAGTGAGATTGGAGAGATTGTTATGGATAAGTTAAAAGATCTTGATCCGGTGGCATATGTGAGGTTCGCATCAGTATACAGAGAGTTTAAAGATGCGAATACATTCATGGATGAGCTGAAAAAGTTTTTAAAATAGGAAGAACGAACCGGTTATACCTGAAGCGGAAGTATGACCGGTTTTCTTTTTGAAAGAGGAGATGAAAGAATGCGGACGTACAGGCTGGTGATCGCTTATGATGGGACAGCATATCAGGGATGGCAGAGACAGGCCAATACAGAGATGACCATTCAGGGGATTCTGGAATCCTGTATTTCAAAGGCAGCCGGATATGCGGTGGAAGTAAATGGATCAGGAAGGACGGATGCAGGAGTGCATGCCCGCGGACAGCCAGTGTGGTGCTTCACGGGAAAGCGGAGGACGGATTTTTCACAGAGAAGGTAAATAAGCTGCTGCCTCCGGATATCCGGATCAGAGAAGCCGGACTTGAAAAAAATGGGTTTCATGCGAGAAAGAGTGCTGTAGGAAAAAGGTATGTGTATCAGATTGATACTGATGAAAAGCCGGATGTATTTGACCGGCGTTACACGTATCATTTCCCGAAGAAACTTGATATTGCAGCGATGCAGCAGGCAGCGGAACTTTTGACCGGCACGCATGAGTTTGCAGCTTATACGGATAAAAAAGATGAAATGTCCACAAAGCGGACCATTTATGCTATAATGGTTGGCGGACAAGGTGGCAGGATCAACATCCAATATGAGGGAACGGGATTTCTTTATCATATGGTAAGGATTCTGACAGGAACTTTGCTCGAAGTTGGAATGGGGACACACAGGATCGAAAGCGTGACGATAGCTTTAGAGGCAAAGGATAGAACAAAGGCTGGATTTCTGGCTCCGGCAAGAGGATTATTCCTTGACGAAGTCTATTATAAGGAGAAGTCCTGGAAGGAGGAATAGATTGAAGCTAATATCGTGGAATGTAAATGGTATCCGGGCATGCGTTCAGAAAGGATTCCTGGATTTCTTTCATGAGGCAGATGCGGATATTTTCTGTATTCAGGAGACGAAGATGCAGGAAGGACAGTTGAATCTGGAACTGAAAAGGTATCATCAGTACTGGAATTATGCTGTGAAGAAAGGCTATTCCGGAACAGCAGTATTTACCAAAAAAGAACCATTATCGGTATCCTATGGACTGGGGATTGAAGAGCATGACCAGGAGGGACGCGTGATCACCTGTGAGTTTGAGGATTTCTATTTTGTGACAGTTTATACACCAAATTCCCAAAGTGAGCTTGCAAGACTGGATTACAGGATGAAATGGGAAGATGATTTCCGTGCATATCTTAAGAAACTGGAGAAAAAGAAGCCGGTGATCGTAACCGGTGATCTGAATGTTGCACATAAAGAGATCGACCTTAAAAATCCGAAGACAAACCGGAAAAATGCAGGATTTACAGATGAAGAGCGTGGAAAGTTCACAGAGCTTCTTGATGCAGGTTTCATTGATACTTTCCGGTATTTTTATCCCGATCAGGAGGGAATTTATTCATGGTGGTCGTACCGGTTCAGTGCAAGAGCGAAGAATGCAGGCTGGCGGATTGACTATTTCTGCGTGTCAGAATGCCTGAAGGACAGATTGGCAGATGCAAAGATTCTGACAGAAGTAATGGGATCAGATCATTGTCCGATCGAGCTGGATCTGAAATAAATACGGTTACTGTCCGGAGAGAATGAATCTGAATTGACAGAGAGGAAAGAAAAGAGATAAGATAGAAAAAGGCAGTAAGATAGGAGGTCTTTAAAATGACAAAAATAGATATTATTTCCGGTTTTCTTGGAGCCGGTAAGACGACATTGATCAAAAAGCTTCTTTCAGAAGGTTTTAAGGGAGAGCAGGTTGTATTGATCGAGAATGAGTTCGGAGAGATTGGAATCGACGGTGGATTCCTGAAAGAGGCGGGAATCGAGATCCGTGAGATGAACTCAGGTTGTATTTGTTGTTCACTGGTAGGAGATTTTGGAAAGTCTCTTCATGAGGTAGTAGACACGTATCACCCTGACCGTATTCTGATCGAGCCTTCCGGTGTCGGAAAACTGTCGGATGTTATCAAGGCAGTGCAGGATGTGCAGGCTGAGATTGATGCGGAGCTGAACAGCTTTACCACCGTGGTAGATGTGACAAAGTGCAAGATCTACCGCAAAAATTTTGGCGAATTTTTCAGTAATCAGATCGAGTATGCAGGAGCAGTGATCTTAAGCCGTACAGATAAGGCAAAGCCGGAGAAGATTCAGGAAAGTGTTGCTCTGCTGAGAGAGTTAAATGAAAAAGCTCCGATCATCACAACACCGATCGAGCAGCTCCCGGGTGAAAAGATTTTGGAGGCAATGGAATCCAGCAAGTCTCTGGAAGAAGAACTGCTTGCAGAAGTTGCTCACGAGGAGCATGAACATCATCACGACCATGACCACGAGGAGCATGAACATCATCACGACCATGATCATGAATGTGGCTGCGGCTGTGGACACCACCATCACGATCATGAGGGACACCATCATGCCGATGATGTATTTACAAGTTGGGGAAAAGAGACAATCCGTACTTATACAAAAGAAGAGATCGGAAATATCCTCAAGACCCTGGAAGAAGATGGATCTTATGGCAATATCCTTCGTGCAAAAGGTATGGTTGCAGGTGCTGATGGAGAATGGATCTATTTCGACATGGTTCCGGGTGAGCATGAAGTAAGAACCGGAGCACCTGAATATACAGGACGTATCTGTGTGATCGGTGCAGAGATTAAAGAAGACAAACTGACGGAATTATTTCAGGTGAAATAGTCTGAAAGAAAAAGAAAGTGAGAAAGAAAAATGAGACAATCGGATGTTATGGTATATCTGATGACAGGATTCCTGGACAGCGGAAAGACCCAGTTTCTGACATTTACGTTGGAGCAGGATTATTTTCAGATCCAGGGGAAGACGCTTCTGATCCTCTGTGAGGAAGGAGAGGAAGAGTATGATCCAAAGGAAATGCTGAAGTATGGTGTTGTGATCGAAAAAGTGGAAGATAAAGAGGACCTGACAGAAGCATGGCTTGAGGAGATGAACCGGAAGCATAAACCGGAGAGAGTTGTAGTTGAATACAATGGTATGTGGCCGGTCAGTGATTTTGAGAAACTGGCACTTCCGGCAGGCTGGAAGATCGAACAGAAGATCGCAACGGTTGATGCAAGTACTTTTCAGATGTACCTTACAAATCTGAAGCCATTATTTGTTGAAATGGTAAAAGGGGCGGAACTGGTTCTTTTTAACCGCTGTGAGGATAGAGGTCCGCTGGCGGGATACAGAAGAAGTGTCAAGGTGGTCAGCCCACAGGCAGAAGTTATTTTTGAAGATGAGAACGGAGAAGTCGACAATATTTTTGAGGATGAGGTTCCGTATGATTTAAATGCTCCGGTGATTGAGATCCGCAGGGAAGACTATGGAATCTGGTATGTGGATATGATGGAAAATCCAGACCGGTATAAGGGAAAAGTAGTAGAGTTTGTGGCAAAGGTGATGAAGCCACGGGCTTTTCCGTCAAAGGTATTTCTTCCGGGACGTACAGCAATGACCTGTTGTGCAGATGATACCTCTTTCCTTGGTTATGTCTGCAGAAGTCCATACGCACCAAAGCTGAAACCGGGTGACTGGGTAAAAGTAAGAGCAAAAGTCAGCTTTAAAAATCTCTCTGTATACAGAGGCGAGGGTCCGGTATTGGATGCGGAGAATATTGAACCGGCAGAACCGATCGAAGAAATGGTATATTTTAACTAGAAAAAGGTTGATTGACAAGAGAAAATCAAGCCGATATAATAAGGCACAGAGACAAGGGCGTTTCCAGTATGGGTGGAGATCGCCCTTTATCAATATATACCGGAGTGCGTGGGGAGCTGCTGATGGCAGATTTTCTGTATTAGGATGAAAAAACTGGAAACGGTATGAAAAAGGAGGTTGTTATATGCATAACTATACAAGGGAAGACATCATCCGTATTGTGGAGGAAGAAGATGTTGCCTTTATCCGTCTGCAGTTTACAGATATTTTTGGAACGTTGAAGAATATGGCTGTAACAGTAGGACAGCTTGAAAAAGCACTGAATAATAAATGTATGTTTGATGTGTCGTCGCTGGAGGGAATCGAAGGAGAAGAGGATTGCGATATGTATCTGTATCCGGATCTGAGTACCTTTGAGATTTTCCCGTGGCGGCCGCAGCAGGGAAAAGTAGCAAGACTGATCTGTGATGTCTATCGTAAAGATGGAACTCCGTATGAAGGGGATCCACGTTATGTTCTGCGGAAAGCAGTTGCCGAAGCGGAAGAGATGGGATATTCCATGAATGTCGGACCGGAGTGTGAGTTCTTTCTGTTCCATACAGATGAAGATGGACTGCCGACAACAGTTACTCATGAAGAAGGCGGATATTTTGATATCGGGCCATTGGATCTGGGAGAAAATGCAAGGAGAGATATGATCCTTACACTGGCGGAAATGGGATTTGAGATCATTTCTTCTCACCATGAGATCGCACCGGCTCAGCATGAAATCGACTTTCATTATGATGAGGCGATGGTTACGGCAGATAATCTGATGACATTTAAGATGGTGGTTAAGACCATTGCAAAAAGACATGGACTGCATGCTACGTTTATGCCAAAGCCAAAGAGTGAGACCTACGGTTCGGGAATGCATATCAATCTTTCCCTTTATGGAAGCGATGGAATGAATGTCCTCTATAATGCGGAGGACGTAAATGGTCTGAGTGAAGAAGGATACTATTTTATCGGTGGTCTGATGAAGCATATGAAGGCGATCACGTGTATCACAAATCCGACAGTAAATTCTTACAAGCGTTTTGTGCCGGGATATGAAGCACCGGTATATATGGGATGGTCGGCAAAGACAAGAGGACCATTGATTCGTGTATCGGCAGATAAAGAAAGAAAATCCAGGCTGGAGCTGCGAAGTCCGGATGCAACGGCAAATCCGTATCTGGCACTGGCAGTTCTTCTGAAAGCAGGACTTGACGGAATTAAGAATAAAATTATGCCTCCTGCGAATATAGATGAGAATATCCAGAAGATGACGCAGGAAAGAAGAGATGAACTTCATGTGGAAGAACTCCCGAGAAATCTTGGGGATGCCACGGCGGAACTGGAGAAAGATCAGTTTCTGATCGATGTATTGGGGGGAGAACTGGCTAAGAAGATCATCAAGGCCAACAAGAAAGAATATAAGGAGTACTGTATGCAGGTGACTGACTGGGAGATCGCACATTATCTCCACAGACTGTAGGACAGATACAACGCAGGAAATTGAACTTTGAATGTCAATTTTTAAGATGGTATGAAGAGAGGATCAAAAAGGCAACTGGAGGTGAGCAGATATGAGCCATATTATTGTGGTATTTCCGAGAAGAGATAACGCAGTAAATATCCGTAATGTACTTGTACGTGCGGGGATGGAAGTATCTGCAGTTTGTCTGACCGGTGCAAAAGTTCTGCAATATGTGGATAACTGGAGCGATGGAATCGTGGTATGTGGATATCGTCTTCAGGATATGCAATATACGGAACTAAGGGAAGCACTGCCGTTTTCATTTGATATGCTTCTGGTCGCACCCCCATCAAAATGGATGGATGAACTGCCGGAGGGTGTTGTGGGACTGCCACTGCCGATCAAGATCTACGATCTTGTCAGTACAGTGGAAATGCTTCAGCAGTCACAGGAAAGAGCAAGAAAGAAGCGGAAAGAAAGAAGCCGGAAAAGAAATGATGCAGAAAAGAAGCTGGTTGACCAGGCGAAAGCATTACTGATGGAACGAAATAATATGTCTGAGGATGAAGCACACCGGTACTTGCAGAAAAGCAGTATGGACAGTGGAACCAATCTGACGGAGACTGCACAGATGATCCTGACGATCCTGAATGAGTAGGATACGTCTTAAACTGAAAAGATACTTAAAAGGCTGCAACAGGCAGCGGAATGGAGAAAAAGATGAAATTTACAAAAATGCAGGGACTGGGAAATGATTATGTATATGTAAATTGCTTTAAAGAAAAGATAGAAGATCCATCAGCACTGGCGGTCAGGATCAGTGACCGCCATTTCGGGGTCGGATCGGATGGTCTGATCCTGATCAACCCATCGAAAGTGGCAGATTGTGAGATGGAAATGTACAATGCGGATGGTTCACGCGGAGAGATGTGTGGAAATGGAATCCGTTGTGTTGGAAAATATATGTATGATTATGGGCTGACAGATAAGGAGGCAATTTCCGTAGAGACGCTTGCCGGGATTAAATATCTACAGTTTTTCATAGAAAATGGAAAGGTCGCAAAAGTAAAGGTTGATATGGGAAGTCCGATTCTCACACCGGCAGAGATCCCTGTGGTAGCGGAAGGAGAACGTGCAGTAGATGAGCCGATCGTTGTGGACGGGACAGAGTACCGGATGACCTGCATTTCCATGGGAAATCCGCATGCGATCGTGTATGTGGATGATGTGAAGAATCTTCCGATTGAAAAAATTGGTCCATTATTTGAAAAGCATGAAAGATTTCCAAACCGCGTGAATACAGAGTTTGTAAAAGTACTTGATCGGAATACTGTAGAGATGCGGGTGTGGGAACGCGGATCAGGAGAGACACTGGCATGCGGAACCGGAGCCTGTGCAACAGCCGTTGCCTGTATTCTGAACGGGTTGACAGAAGAGAAAGTTACAGTAAAGCTTCTCGGAGGAGATCTGGAAATTGAGTGGGATCGTGAGAAAAATAAAGTCTTTATGACTGGTCCGGCGAAAGTAGTTTTTGACGGAGTATGGGAAGAATAAAAAGAGAAAAAGAGAAGTATCTTTCAGGATGCAAAAAGTTCTGAAAGATACTTCTTTTTGTTGCACATACCCCTGCAGGCTCGTATGAGATGAGATTTACCAGGCAGACGAAAAAGATGGATTAAAAATTTGTCATAGGGACGGGAGAAATCTGCTGAATGTTTCGGAGCAAAGAAAAAGGACTACAGAAATCTGTAATCCTTTGACATCGGAGTGACAGGATTCGAACCTGCGACCTCTACGTCCCGAACGTAGCGC
>ERZ773228.2302-NODE-2302-length-17779-cov-2.872997_pt1 | contig 17779 bp, 16 predicted proteins | sample MGYA00580524_ERZ773228 | MGnify/ENA primary metagenome ERZ773228 (study PRJEB29015, sample SAMEA2737768) | human gut metagenome | biome: human gut; feature: human-associated habitat; material: faeces | place: China | collected 2012 ... | reverse complement strand
TCTGTTTTGCTGGCGCATCCTGAACTGCCTGTTTCGTCTGTTTAGCCAGAGCCTCCGGCTTTACCTGCGAGTTGGAGGATGAGCGCTTATTCTTTGATTTTTTGTTCTTTCCTGACATAGTATTTGATGTTATGTCCTTTCTATATTATTTAAGAAAGACTTTTTGCCTGTTCTGTATTTGATAGTAGCATAAAGAAAAATATAAGTAAACCGAGGTAAATTAGAATTTATTTACTTTTAACATTTGTTGGTATATGATAGATTGTATTATGCTGTGCCATATAAAATTGGACACAATTACTAAAAACAGATAGAGGTAAAAGCGCGGGTATGAGTATTGACAAGAAAACAAACGGAAAAAGCAATGAGAAAGTTAACGAGAGAAATGAACAAAAGAAGAGTGCGACAGCCGGGGGGGAGAAGATGATCCCGAAACTTGCGCATAATGAGCCGCTGAAGTCGGTGAGCATGGGTATGACAAAGGAAGAAAAGAATAAAGAGCGAAAGAAACTGGGGAAAATGATCCTTAAGGCCGTGGGGATAGTCCTGCTGGCGACTATCGTGACACTTGGCAGCGTGCTTATCTATGCAAATGTAAAACATAGGAAAGCACTTAAGGAAGAGGAGAAGTATATGACCCCTCCGGGACAGATGGTGGAGATAGACGGACATGAGATACATGTCGTACATAGGGGAGATGAAACAGCGAAGCATACTCTTGTGTTCATACACCCGAATAAGACTGCAGATGATTCTATAGCGCTTGAACCGTTGTTCGATGAACTTTCTGACTATGAACTCATATATGTGGACAGGAGCGGAAGTGGCTACAGTGATGACTGGGATGCGCCGAAGGACATAGACTCAATGCTGGCCGAGACAAGAGCGGCAGTCAAGACTGTCACAGGAAGAACTTCATATATACTTGTGGCGAGCAAGAGCGGCGGAACATTGGCTGTGGATTGGGCAGATGAGTATCCTGACGAGGTGGAGGCGATAGTGGGACTCCAGATGTATTTCCCAGATCAGTATGAGGGAATGGATGAGGATGCATATTGTTCGTTTGAAAATAAAATCATGCTTGAGCTTGTCAAGATTGGCGGACAGAGACTTTCAGACAGTGTGCTGCCTGATAATTCCTACAATATATACACAAAGGATCAGATGGATAGGAGAAATGCCATTATTGAAAAGGGACTTTATACCCAGGGTATGTACAATGAGGACAAGAACCTTGTGAAAAATGCTAACAAGGTGGCTGCACTTGGTTTTCCGCAAAATACACCTATGTATATGATATACTGCAATCCTTTTACAGATCCGTTTCTCCATCAGGATGATGATACACTGGAGACATACGAAGATCTGGTGCAAAATTCCGAGGAAGACCCTGCTGGCACATACAATTCATACTATAAAGAATATGCAGAGTCGCACAGCAATGTAGAGATGACCGAAATGTCTGGTCCTGACCGCTTGATTGTATATAATCCACAAAAAGAGGCGGATTTGATCAAAGAATACATAGGCAGCAGGGTTAAATAAGGCTATTTAGCTGAGTTATTTACAAATTTACCATAAAAAAGCGAAAAAAGTACTTGCATTATTGTCTAATATGTCCTATAATGACATTGTCGCTAAGGAAAAGCGATGTAAAATGGGTAATGAACTGTTAGCAACGATTAGTAAAATTGCTTATCAAGTTCATAAAACAAACTCGAAAGTTGGCTAAATTGACAGATGACTGATTATTGGTTGCCTAGCCGGTATGAAAGGGGTTTGGCAAGTTGCCACATTTGAGTAAAAGATTATATTTTTTAAGGAGGGTTTTTTTGTGAGAAAATTCAAGAAGGCATTAGTTCTTTCATTAGCATGTGCTATGGGACTTTCACTCGTAGCTTGTGGTGGTAATGATGACGCAACAACAGAGGCTAAGAAGGACGACACAACAACAGAGGCAGCAAAGGACGACGCATCAGATGCTACTTCAGAGGCAGAAGTAAGCGGCAGTGATGAGGGCAAGGTTCTTAACATCTACGCTTGGAACGAGGAGTTCAAGTCAAGAATTACAGATCACTATCCAGGATACGAAGAGGTTGATGCAACACATGGTAAGATTGGTGATGTAGACGTTGTTTGGACAATCACACCAAACAATGACAATGCATACCAGAACAACCTGGATCAGCAGTTACTTAAGCAGGCAGATGCATCAGCAGATGACAAGATCGATATCTTCCTCGTAGAGGCTGATTACGCACTTAAGTACAGTGATACAGATTACACAATGGCAGTATCAGATCTTGGTATCACAGATGATGAACTTGCTAACCAGTATGATTACACAAAGAAGATTCTTGAGGATTCAAACGGAGTACTTAAGGGTGTATCATGGCAGTCAACACCTGGTGTTCTTATCTACAACAGAGAAATCGCAAAGGATATGTGGGGATCAGATGATCCTGCAGAGGTTCAGAAGCACGTATCAGATTGGGATACATTCTATGCAACAGGTTCAGAGTTAGCAGCTAAGGGCTACAAGCTCACAGCAACAGTTAATGACTCATACCGTGTATATTCAAACAACGTATCAAGCAAGTGGGTTGAGGATGGCAAGCTCAACATCGATCCACAGTTCAAGGCTTGGGCAGATGCAGAGAAGGCATCATACGAAGCTGGACAGACAACAACTGGTGACCTTTGGAGCGATGAGTGGTCAGCAGGATTCTATCCAGACGGTAAGGTATTCGCATACTTCGGACCAGCTTGGCTGATCAACTTCTCAATGGGTCAGGATGATGAGAAGTCAATCGCACACGCTGGCGGTTGGGGCGCAACAGAAGGACCTCAGGCATTCTACTGGGGCGGTACATGGATCTGTGCAGCTACAGGTACAGACAACCCAACACTTGTTGCTGATATCATGAGAAAGATGACAACAGATGAGACAATCCTTAAGGATATCGTTTCAAAGGATAGTGATTGTGTAAACAATAAGAACGTTCTGTCAAGCTTAGCATCAGATGATGCATTTGGATTCTCAGTTCTTGGCGGACAGAACCCATTCGGATTATTCACAGAGAATGTTGAGAAGATTGATCTTTCAAACCTTTCAGCTTACGATCAGGGATGTAACGAGTCATTCCAGAAGATCATGAAGGATTACTTCTCAGGTCAGTACGCTACATACGATGAGGCTATTGAGGCATTCAAGCAGGATGTTGCTACAAAGTATCCAGCAATCACAGTAGAGTAATCAATAATAGGTCTGTATAACACAAGCATAGTATTATACGCGTGCCTGTCTGGCAGGTGCCAGACAGGCACGTTTTTTATGCTCATACAGATTTGACTAGGGAGGTTATAGAATGAAAAGTAAAAAAGGCAATGTAGTACGCTATAACCGTTGGGGATACTTTTTCTTGATTCCGTTTGCGGTTGTTTTCATAATTTTCCAGTTGATTCCTCTGTGCTCAACTATCTATAACAGTTTTTTCAAGCACTTCTTTGATGGAATTATGGAAATTGGTCCTGACCCGGTGGGATTGGATAACTATAAAACAATGTTTTCTGGTAGTGACATTTGGAAATATTTAGGAAATACAATGATCATGTGGATCATGGGATTTATTCCACAGATCCTTATATCACTTCTCCTTGCATCATGGTTTGCTAACCCAAGCCTGAAACTCAAGGGTAAGGCATTCTTCCAGACAGTTATATATCTTCCAAACCTGATCATGGCATCTGCTTTTGCGATGCTGTTCTTTGCTCTGTTCTCCAAGGTTGGCCCTATCAATGGCATGTTACAGAGCATGGGAGTAGTAGCTGAGGGAAGTCCATACGATTTCCTTGGACATACAGGTTCAGCAAGAACACTTGTTGCATTCATGAACTTCTTGATGTGGTTTGGTAATACAACGATTCTTCTTCTGGCAGGTATGCTTGGAATTGACACATCACTTTATGAGGCGGCCGAGGTGGATGGAGCTACATCTAACCAGGTGTTCTTCAAGATCACACTTCCTATACTGAGACCTATCTTGATATATGTTATGATCACATCTCTTATCGGTGGTCTCCAGATGTTCGATGTTCCGCAGATCCTGACAAACGGTGCAGGTGGACCGAAGAACACAACCATGACACTTATCATGGCTCTGAACAAGCACTTGTTCAGTAAGAATTATGGTATGGGCGGTGCCCTTTCCGTATTCATGTTCATTGTAACCGGTATCTTGAGTATGATTGTATTCAAAATGAATAAGCAGACCGAGAAATAGAAAGGGGGATGAATATGGACGGAAAGAAAGAAAAAGGTTTGCCAGTCAAGACGAGACGAGTGATAGCGTATACAGTATTCGTTATTATATCAATTCTGTGTCTGTTCTGGTTCTATGTACTTTTTATAAATGCGACAAGATCGAATGCTGAACTTAATCGTGGATTCACCATGATTCCAAGTAAATATGCTGCTCAGAACTTCAAAAATATTATCCATGGTTCACAGCCTATATTTACAGGTTTGCTTAACAGTTTTATAGTTGCTGCATGCACAGCATTCTTATGTACATACTTCTCAACAGTAACAGCGTTTGCAATCTATGCATACGACTTCAAGTTGAAGAAGGTAATATTCACATTCATACTTGCAATCATGATGATCCCTACACAGGTAACTGCATTAGGTTTCGTTCAGTTGGTTGACAAGATGGGACTTATGGACAGCTTTATTCCGCTGATCGTTCCAGCAATTGCTTCACCTGTAGTATTCTTCTACATGAAGCAGTCCATGGACGCAGGACTTCCGAAGGAGCTGCTTGAGTCAGCACGTATAGACGGTGCAGGAGAGTTCCGTATCTTCAATCAGATAGCGCTTCCGCTTATGAAGCCATCTATTGCAGTACAGGCGATCTTCTCATTCGTTTCAAGCTGGAATAACTACTTCACACCAGCTCTTATTCTTAAGAAAGACAGCAAGAAGACATTGCCTATCCTGATAGCACTTCTTCGTGGAGCTGACTTCCTTAAGTTTGATATGGGTCAGGTTTACATGTTCATCGCATGTTCAATCCTCCCAGTTATCATAGTTTACTTGTGCCTGGCAAAGAATATCGTTGCTGGTATGACAAGTGGAGCTGTAAAGGGTTAATTGCAACAATATACAATATTTATCACACAAGGTACACAAGCAATTGTGTGCCTTGTATTTTTTGAGGAGAACATATGGCACAGAATGGAAATATCAAAACAAATATATTTCAGAAGCTGGAGAAATTCGGAGACTTATTTATAATCAATATTTTGTTTATAATCACAAGTATTCCCATTTTTACCATAGGAGCGGCAACTACTGCTATGTATGCCTTTACAACAAAGCTTGTGAAGGATCAGGAGGGACCGGTATGGAAGAGCTACTGGTCTGCATTTAAGAAGAACTTCAAACCGGCCACCAAGGTGTGGCTTGTCATATTGGTCATATTGGCAGCGATGTATGTGGAATATGTACTTTCGTTTTCGATGGGAGGCCTGGGATACGCACTGATCCTCGGACTTATGGCACTTGAGGCAGTGTTCCTCAGTTTTACACTTCCAATGCTTTTCCCGATGGTGGCCAGATATGAGAACACGACAGGTAACTATATAAAGAACTCATTTCTGATATGTATTGCGAATCTTGGATCATGGTTCTATATGTTTTTTATATGGGTACTGCCTATAGCGCTCTATGCGTCAAACAATAAGATCCTCTATTACACATGGGTGTTATGGCTTATTATACTTATAGGAGTCATTGCGTATGCAAGTTCCATGGTTGTAGTGAGACTGTACGATAAGATAGAGAATCCGGATGGAGAAGCTGTTGAGACAGATGAGGAAGATGATGACAGCACAGTGGGCAAGGTCACAAAACAGCTTGTCGATATCACCAGACTGAAGTTAGATGAAAAGGATCTCAATGATGATGATCTAGACGAGCTCCTTGATGAAGATGAAGGCGGGGACGATAAAGACAATATTAAGTAGCTATTTTGAAGGAGATAGTGAATAGGGGCGATAACAAGTGAGGAACATGTGCTTCGGAAACTGGGGGTTTACGGTTTAGGTAGCACATGGATTTCAGTTTATAATAAATAGAGAAATCTAGAATTCAGAGGATGTAGATTATGAAGAGATTAAGATTGACAAGCTGTATATGTGCGGTGGTACTTGGACTGTCTATGTTGACAGGATGTGGAAGTACATCAGATACGACTGGAAGCGCATCGGGAAGCAAGTCACAGAGTGAGACGAGCGGTACAGACAGCAGTGATGCGGTCATGACTGTTGGTGAATATAATATAGGTAAAGGTGAACTCATGCTGCACAGTATACTTGAGATACTGTCAGGAACGGTTCAGTATGATGATATCAAAAATGATGAGGATAAGTACAAGCAGACGGTTATAGATAATATCGTGGAGACCAAGATGGCAGGGGATGCAGCTAAGGATGCAGGAATGGAGTTCACGGAAGATGATGAGAATACCAGAGACAGACTGATCAGTGATTTCACTTCGTATGTGCCGAAGTCAGTTCGTGAAAAATATGGAATAAGCGATGAGCTGATTGACTCAGTGTTCAATGACACCTCTATAATGAACAAGATAGAGACAAACACACGTAACGAACTTGGAAAGAAGCTGACCGCCGACATCAAGAAGCAGTATAAGGATTACAATTTTCAGAAGATATACTATCTAACATTCCCAAAGGTTAAGCTAGACGATGATGGCAATCCAATGACTGATGACGGTGGCAATTATGAAAATCTTGAAGACAAGGAGCTTGCTGATATGAAGTCGAAGGCAGAGACAGCCGTAAAGGAGATCAACAGCGGTGCAGATGCCAAAGAGGTTGCCAAGAAATATGGCGTGGACAGCTACTCAGAGGAGAAACAGAGTTATGTGGGCGGATATTCGGACGATATGAACGATGTTATGGACAAACTCACAGCAGGCAAGTGCACAGAGGTATATGAGTCCCAGAATGCATATTATGCCATTGCGGTATTAACCGATCATGACAGTGATATTTTAGAGAGCTTCGCTTACCAAACCGCGGAATCTCAGGTGGACACAGAACTTGAGAAGACAAAGCAGGAGTGGATAGATAGCTGTGATGACAAGGGAGGTGTCGTCTACAAGGATGATACATGGAAGAATTTCAGCCTTTTGGATATGGCAACAGATCTGAACGATCAGGGCCTTATGAAGTAGAATAAACAAAAGAATAAAAAAGATCAACAAAAATTAAACACAATAAACTAAGGGAATAAAGGACAGTCATATTTTGCAGTGGATTTCACAGCAGGATGTGACTGTCCTTTTTGTGTGAGAATAAGAATTGTGTGAACATCAGAATAAAGTTTGGACAAAATAAAAAAAAGATGTCACATTTGTGGTAATCTATTCGTTATATATAGTGAACGTTCAAAAGGACATGCCTATATGGCATTTCAATAAATGTGTTTTGGATAGAACACGAAAAAGGAATAGGGAGATCATGCATAAAGATAAAAAAGACAGTGAACTTATAGAAGAATATTACAACATGTATGAGCAGAAGATTTTCAGATTGTCAAATGTCATATTGGGAGATAAATGGCAGGCAGAGGAGGCGGTTCAGGAAACCTTTCTTCGGATAATCAGACACAGAGATACCGTGCGGAGGATGTCTGAGGAGAAGAGGGCTGCATACATAACCAGGATCGCAAAAAGTATTGCTATAGATATGTACAGAAAGAACAAAAAAGCTACTGAGAAGGTGTGTGCGTTTTCAGGAGATTCCGAATCAACTGATGTCTTTGAAAATATGATCTGGCAGGGTGGCGGTTCTGTCGGACAGAGTGATATGACCGAGACTGTTGAGAACAGACAGATCCTGGATGCTGTGATGGGGAAGCTCTCGGATGACGATGCACTGGTGATAAGGTTCAGAGCGGAGCGGCAGCTCAGTGTGAGGGAGACGGCGGCGATCATGAATATGTCGGAATCTGCTGTGAGAAAGAAGTATGAGAGAGCTGTCAGCCGGGCACACAAATTACTTGTGAAGGAGATGATGCTGTATGGAGAATAAGAAAAAGCAGGAATATATACAGGATAATGCACAAAAAAGCACACAGAATGATCCGGATAATGAGAGTGTTCATGTATTTTCGGCAGAGTATGAGGACAGAAAACAGAGGATCTTGCTTGGAATAAAAGATTATGAGAATACGAAAGATTCTGAGACAATAAAAGGCCAGACGGGACTAAAAAAAGAATATGGGCAGTTTAGACGGTTTGCCCGTGTGGCTGCGATACTCATATTTGCGGTGATTTTGATCCCGGTGTCGATACATGCTGCTGTCACGATATACAAATTTACGGTCAGTCAGGACGGACATACTGCGATGGGCACGATACAGGTGAATAAGGATGGTGCCTCACAGGAAAAAGTCTCGGAAGACTTTGGTACGATGGGTGACGATGCTGAAGAGAAAACTGATGTTGAAAAGGAAAAGACTGTAGAAAAATATGATTCTGCAGATGAGTATTCCGTGGTCGGAAGTGATGGCTATTCATATAGTATAAATCCTGCTGGAAGATATGTTGAGATAAATTTCAGTTATCTGCCTGCCGGTATGATCCGCTTTGAGGCAGATAAATATGATAATGGGGATCCGGACATGGGAATATCGGTGGCGGCATCCCAGTGGGACGGCGAATCGTATGACGTGGTTAACAGGGATATTGAAAATGCCAGGACTTTGAAAGCAGGGGAGTACGAGTGTCTGCTGTTTGAGAGGGGCGGTGTAGATTACTCCTTCAACAAGCTGGTATATATTCCGATAAAAGAGAAATCAATCATCATAACCATATATGCAGGCCGCGCGATTACGGACGAGGATCTTGATAAAGTTATCGAGGGAATGTCGGTAAATGAAGCTATAGGTGAAGATCCTTCAAAATGGACTTTTGTGGGAGAATTTGTATATGACGATTCTGGAATAACAGATGATACAACAGCCAGCGCGACCTTGAAAGAAGATACATTTTCATGCGTGGATCTGAAAGAACAGTTTTTCAGATCAGGATATAAGATGACAGTCAACGATATAGAGATAAATGACAATATCGGTGATATACCGGAAAGGGACATTGTGTATTGGTTCGGCGGCCTGGACAGCAGCCTTGTGGACGCAAATGGAAAGTTCAAGACTTTTAGGTGCAGGAGACTTGTAGAGACATCTGATGATGAATTTGCAGACTGGGGAGATTATAACGACAGCAGTCTTAGGCTTGTTACTGTGGACATGACATATGAGAGTGATGTTTCATACAGTAAAGATGGGGTAGTTGATACACTTTCTTTCTACTTGGACAGAGGAGAGATAGATGAGTCCAATGAGCTGCAGCCTCCAGTGACAACAAATTATTTTTATTCAGGAGAGGATGTGAGTGCACAGAACAGCAGATCGGTGACATTTGCATCGCCGGTATATGCAGAGATCGATGGACAGAAAGCGGATCTTGTGGACGTAGGAATAACCATGAACAGGGATGGCGAAAAACACGATCTGAAGGTGTATTTCCTTGTAGATGAGAGTGAGATAGAAGATTCATATATGTCGATATCCAACGATGATGGATATTCGCAGAAGTATGATTATATATCAGTTTACCTTGGTGAAGGAAAGTAGGGAGGATAAATATGAAGAGGCGAAGATGGATGGTATGCGCTGCGGCACTGTGCATGGTGCTGGCATGCAGTGGATGTAGAGATAAGGCAGATGACAGCACAAGAACAAATGTGTCGGTTATAGAGGGAGATGATGTGAAGGAATACAGCAGTGGAAGCGATGCTTCGACTGCAAATGAAACCACGGAAGCCACTATAGAAAATGATGACAGTGTGAGCGGGATCGCGAGAACGCTGGGAATACCGGGAAACGCTGATATCGACATTCCTGCGGATAACTGCGGAACCGTAGAGTCGGCATGTATAAAGACGGACAAGATAAAGGTTCCGGATGCGGACAGGATGTATGTGAAGAAATTCACAATGGGCAAGATCGGCGTGGCAGATAGAGAGACTATATTAAAAAATATATTTGATGAGGAAGATGGAGTGTTTGAGTATCCATACGATCTCAAAGATGAAGTGAGCCAGGCCCAGAAGGACGCAATATTTGAGAATAAAGGGGCAGCGGTTGATTACGGCAGTGACTATTTTATAGGTAAGATCGACGGCACGGAATACATATTGTATTTCTTTGACCAGTCCTGGTCCACGGATGAGGGATTTGAACTGCAGCTTGCAACGGAGAGAGAAGTGCCAGAGGATATGCAGAAGCTTGGGGCAACATATGTGTCGTATATGACATATGACAGCGAGGAACTTGACGGCATCAACAGAAATGCCCCGATATGGGCGGCGGTCGATGAGGACAACAAATGTGGACTTTCCCAGAGCGAGGCTTTGACTAAGGCTATGGATTATATGGCAAAGTGGGGCTTTAAGGATGTGGCAGCTACTTCCGAAAATGAGATCTACAGGGAATATGGATACTATGACGCAAATGGTGGTTCGGAGGCGTGTTGGGATGAAAAAAACGGATATTCAGTCAGTTTTGGGGCAGCAGTCAGCGGACAGCCGCTGTATCAGCCTGAAGCATTTGGTGTAGACACCATATCTCATCAGAGTGAGGAGGATAGCTTTGATCCGAATAATTACTACTATATGGAGAAGTCGCAGTACAGTATAACATTTGACAGCGACGGGCTTGTCTCGTTTATGTGCACATGGCCGATGTATTCAGATGATGATGCGGTGGAAGCTGGCTCTCTCATAAGCTGGGATGAAGCTGTTGAGAGTCTGAAAAAATGTATGACTGAGCACTTTGCAGATTACACCGGATATAACAAGGTGGAGTTTAATGATGTGAGACTTACATATTTCAGGATAAAGACCGGAGATGGAGAGTATGAGGCGATACCGGTGTATGTGTTTGCTCAGCTTGATAGAGAAAGAGGCAATGACGACTCGTATCCTATACAGCTTGTGATGATAGATGCGAGGGATGGAAGCGAGGTCGGTATTGCGCAGGATAAATCCAGATTTGGCAAAAATTGATATTGCGGGTTTGAAAAAAATATTAAAGTGTACATTCATAAAGGCTATGAGAAAAATATGCTGTCTGAGTGTGCACTTTTTAGTTTTTTCAAAAAACTTTGAAAAAAAGAAAAATAAAAAAAGGATTATGAGAAAAAATACAGAATAATAAAAATGTGTGGCTAATAAAATATGATTTGTAAGAGATATTGTTAGGTTTTGTTTGTATACGTGGATAGGAGAAAACTATGACAATACGTGAAGAACAGGAATTACAGGAACATCAGATATTGAGCCCTTATGCATCATTCAGTGACCAGTCAAGGGGGCGCGACAGGCAGGAGGAACAGTGTGATCTGAGAACGGTATACCAGAGGGACAGGGATCGTATTTTGCATTGTAAATCGTTCAGACGGCTCAAGCACAAGACACAGGTATTTTTGTCCCCCGGAGATGATCATTACAGAACTAGACTTACACACACCCTGGAGGTGGCACAGATAGCGAGGACGATCGCCAGATCACTTAGGCTCAATGAGGATCTCACTGAGGCGATAGCACTTGGACACGACCTTGGGCACACGCCATTTGGACATGTTGGCGAGCGCACACTTGCATCATGCGCAGGCAACAATTTCAGTCATAACGTACAGAGTGTCAGGGTGGTTGAGCGCCTTGAAAACAGAGGTGAGGGACTCAATCTGACATGGGAAGTCAGGGACGGAATACTGAACCACAAGACATCGTGCACTCCGCATACTCTGGAGGGACAGTGCGTCAGACTTGCGGACAAGATAGCTTATGTAAACCATGATATAGACGATGCCATAAGGGGCAATATACTGAAGGAGGAGGATCTTCCTGGGAATATTACTGATATACTTGGCAAGACTACAAGAACAAGGCTCAACTGTCTTATACATGATGTCATAAAGACCAGTATGGGCAAGGACCAGGTGAGCATGTCGCCAGATATAGGCGATGCGCTTGGTAAGCTCAGAAAGTACATGTTTACATATCTCTACACAAATCCGATAGCGAAGAGCGAAGAGATCAAGGCGGATAAGATGCTCAGGATACTGTATGAATATTTCAGCGAGGATGCAAGCAGACTTACCAATGAATGTGTTGAGATGATATATATGGGGGAGGACCCCAAAACAGTTGTGTGTGACTATATAGCCGGGATGACGGATAATTATGCTATAGAGATGTTCAAGAGCATATATATACCTAAGTCCTGGAAAGTTTGAGGAGGAAGCGGATTGTATTATTCGGATGAAGTGATAAACGAGGTTTTGTCGCGCAATGATATCGTGGATGTCATTGGCAGTTATGCGAGCCTGAAGAAGAAGGGAAGCAACTATGAGGCCTGCTGTCCTTTCCATCACGAAAAGACTCCATCTTTTAAGGTAAACAGAGAAAAGCAGATGTATCATTGTTTCGGCTGCGGTGTCGGAGGAAATGTATTTACATTTGTCATGGAATATGAAAATCTCAATTTCCCGGAGGCGGTTGAACGGCTTGCCGAGAGGGCTGGCATACAGCTGCCAGAGAAGTCCATGAGTGCTCAGGAACGTTCCAGAGAGCAGTACAAGATTGCTCTGAAGGAGATGAACAAGACTGCGGCGGCATATTTCCATTATATACTGAAGCATGGACAGCGGGGAGAGAAGGCTTATGAGTACTTCCGTGATACCAGAGGTCTCACGGATGAAACTATAAATAGATTTGCCCTTGGATATGCAGATATATACAGGGATGATCTGTACCGGTATCTGAAGAACAAGGGATATACAGATGAACAGCTTAAGAATTCCGGGCTTGTGGATATCACGGAGAAGGACGGCGGCGTGGACAAGTTCTGGAACAGAGCCATGATCCCGATACTGGATATCAATGGCAAGGTCATAGCATTTGGCGGACGTGTGCTGGGCGATGGAAAGCCAAAGTACATCAACACCAGTGACACTGCGGTTTTTGACAAGAGTCATACGCTGTTTGCCATGAATATTGCAAGGCGGAGCCGGAGAAAGGGATTTATATGCTGTGAGGGATATATGGATGTCATATCTATGCATCAGGCGGGATTTGACAATGCGGTGGCGTCCCTCGGAACTGCGTTCACATTTGGACATGCCAATATAATCAAGAGATATGCCGACGAGGTGTATCTGGCATATGACAGTGATGGCGCAGGCGTTGCGGCTACAAAGAAGGTCATTGCAATACTCCGTGAGGTCGGAGTCGGTGCGAGAGTTATAAATATGCGTCCGTATAAGGATCCGGATGAGTTTATACGAAATCTTGGCAGCGAGGCATTTGAGGAGCGGATAAAGAAAGCGGAGAGTGGAATGATGTTCCTTGCCAGGATATATTCTGAGGAGTATGACCAGAGCGATCCTGGGGAGCGCACCAAGTTCCAGAATCAGGTGGCGAGAGAGATTTCATATATAGAAGATCCGCTTGAACGCAATAATTATATAGATGCAATAGCCCGTGCTTATGTGATAAACAGGGACGCTCTTGCGGAGAAGGTTCACGACTATGGAGTGGCGGGAACCCCAAAACCAGATGTTGTGGAGAGAGAGGAGCGCCGGCTTGAGGAACAGATGACGAACCCTGATCCGGGAACCGGCAGCGGGACAGCATCACATGGAAGACAGGGCAGAGATGTCGGGGAAAATAAAACAGCTAGACTGCTGCTTACATGGCTTGTCAATGAGCCATCGCTTTTTGAAAAGCTTGACGGTGTTATAAGCGAGGAGGACTTTGATCCGGGGGTTTTCAGGACTGTTGCTGAGAAGCTGTTTTCCCAGTACCGGGAGCAGCACAAGGTGGAGCCTGCTATCGTAGTTAACACGTTTCAGGATGTGGAGGAGCAGAGACTAGTGGCATCCATGCTTCAGACCGATCTGTCCATAGACATGACGGAGGAGGAGATTAGCGGAGCCATAACTGATGTGGTGAAGAAGATCAAGCTTGCAAGTATAAAGAAGCATCTAGAGAGCGAGAATGACATTACGAAAGTGCAACAGCTTATAAAAGACAGAAAGAAAATGGAAAAATTCAGAGTTGTGATCTGATCAACAATATAATGTGGAGGAATAATATGAGTACAATGGATACAACAAACACAAATGAGAATGAGATGATAAAGGTGAGCGATGATGAGGCGATCAACGCGAAGTTCAATGCGAAACTTCAGGATCTTCTTTCAATTGCACACAGCAAGAAGAACGTTATCGAGGACACAGAGCTTATAAAGCACTTCAACGACCTCAAGGAGGTTGCACTGGATCTTGATACCATGCAGAAGATATTCAATTTTCTTGAGCAAAATGGCGTGGATATTCTCCAGATCACAGATACGGATGAGGAGGAGCCGGCACTTGACGAGGACGTCATCGCGGAGGGGGAGGAGGTTGAGAAGATCGACTTCACCGATACAGGGGATATTTCAAGTACTACCCAGGATCCCGTCAAAATGTATCTCAAGGATATCGGTAAGGTACCACTGCTAAGCGCAGAGGAGGAGATAGAACTTGCAAAGAGAATGGAGGCCGGTGATGAGGCCGCAAAGAAGAAACTTGCAGAGTCAAACCTTCGTCTTGTTGTAAGCATTGCAAAGAGATATGTTGGCCGTGGAATGTTGTTCCTTGACCTTATACAGGAGGGTAACCTTGGACTTCTCAAGGCTGTTGAGAAGTTCGATTACAGAAAGGGATACAAATTCTCAACATACGCTACCTGGTGGATCAGACAGGCTATCACAAGATCGCTGACCAGGCGAGAACTATCCGTATCCCTGTTCATATGGTTGAGACCATCAACAAGGTAACAAGAGTCAGCAGAGATCTTCTTCAGAAACTCGGCAGAGAGCCTCTTCCAGAGGAGGTCGGCGAGGTTATGGGACTTCCAAAGGAGAGAGTACAGGAGATCATGAAGATCGCACAGGAACCGGTATCTCTTGAGACACCTATCGGTGAGGAGGAGGACAGCCATCTTGGAGATTTCATTCAGGATGAGAGCATTCCGACACCTGTTGAGGCTACAAATCAGACACTGCTCCATGAGCAGCTTGATGATGTTGTCAGCACACTCACAGAGAGAGAGCAGAGAGTTATAAAGCTCAGATTTGGATGGGATGATGGAAGGCCTAGAACACTTGAGGAGGTTGGAAAGGAATTCAACGTAACCAGAGAGCGTATTCGTCAGATAGAGGCAAAGGCACTCAGAAAGCTGAGACATCCAAACAGAAGCAGAAAGCTCAAGGATTTCCTCTACAACTAATAAATGTATAATGAAATGGAGAATGGGCCAGCCGGAATTGAAGGCTGGCTCTGCGAATATAATGGCGGATGATACAAATAAAAAGAATATAGAGCTGTCACTCAGAATGCAGACCGTTGCGGATATGGTGCAGCCCGGCGGACGCGTGTGTGACATAGGTTGCGACCATGCATTTGTGTCCATATACCTTGTGGCAAATGGCATTGCTGATCATGTCATAGCGTCTGATGTAAGGACGGGTCCATGCGCGATAGCAAGGGAAAATATAGCAAGATGGGGTATGGATGACAGGATAGACCTGAGGCTCGGCGATGGACTTGACACGGTAAAGCCAGGGGAGACGGATTCGATAATAATAGCCGGCATGGGCGGAATACTAATAACTGATATACTAAGTGCCGGAAAAATGGTTGTGGACACCGCAAAACAGCTCGTGCTGCAGCCCCAGTCGGAGCTTGAACATGTCAGAAGATATATACATGAACAGGGATGGTTCATAACCGATGAGAAGATGCTTGTGGATGCAGGCAAATATTATGTTGTCATGAGCGTTGATGTGGGCGAATCTTCGAGGAATGAAGAAAAAACAAATGACATGGTCAGGGCCGGGAATGACAGGAATGGAATGGATGCAACCGGTAATGACATAGCCGGTATAGCCAGATCTGAAAATGATAGATTCGCACATAATTCTGACTTGCAGGAAATATATTTCAAGTATGGACGCAGACTTCTGGAAAGCCACAGCGCTGTTTTGAAGGATTATCTGGAGGACAGAAGGCGATCTCTTGTCAATATCATATCCGGACTTGAACATGCGAAAACGGATAATGCGAGAAAGCGATGCCTGGAGCTGCGCCATGAACAGGAGTGTATAGAGCGGGCTCTTGAGTTAATATGACAAATGGAAGTTGGTAGTTATTATGGTCAAAGAAAGTCTGGATAAGGGTGTATCATCCCTGAAAGAAACTTCGAAGGAATGGGCGAGAAAGGTCGGCATTGACTCAGTTGAGAAACTGAATGCGATGATAGATTCAGGGCGCGGAATGGAACTGGTGCTGGTGTGTGAGGTGATGCAGAGCAACAGTATCTATGAGATCGCCAGAAGAATTGCTGCTGAAAAAAGAAGAATAATATTGATATCGGGACCAAGCTCTGCTGGCAAGACTACATTTTCCCACAGGCTGGGTATACAGCTTATGGCGTTGGGATTGAGCCCCCACGCCATCGCGGCGGACAATTATTTTGTCAACAGAGAGGATAATCCGAAGGACGAGAATGGCAACTATGACTTTGAGTGCATAGAGGCGATGGATCTTGAAAAGCTAAACACAGATATGTGCAAGCTGCTCTCCGGTGAGAGGATAGAACTGCCGGTGTTCAACTTCAGAACAGGAAAGAGAGAGTATCGCGGAAATCATCTTCAGATTGCAGATTCGGATGTGTTGATAATGGAGGGCATACATTCTCTCAATCCGGCGATGACATATGCGCTGGATGAAGCTGATAAGTACAAGATATACATAAGTCCGTTGAACCAGCTGTATGTGGACGGCGGTGACGAGCAGCAGGTAAAAGTATCCACTATGGACGGCAGACTTCTCAGGAGAATGGTCCGCGACCACAGAACACGAGGAAATGATGTGGAGAAAACCCTGTCGATGTGGAAGTCGGTAAGAAAGGGCGAGGAGACACATATCTTTCCGTATGAGAATGAAGCTGATGCGATGTTCAATTCGGGACTTATTTATGAGTACACTGCGGTCGGAAGGTCTGCAAAGCCACTTCTGCAAGCTGTTTCATCTGACTCGGAATACTATGAAGAGGCTCAGCGGCTCCTGAGATTTGTGGATATGTTCAGAGATATAGATCTAGAGTATATCCCCGCAGACTCAATACTCAGAGAGTTTGTAGGCGGAGGTTGCTTTGACATCTGAGATGTTTCAAATTATATATTAATACAAAACGGAGATGACAAATCAAAAGTGTTGATTGTCATCTCCGTTTTTGTTATTCAGATATAATGAGTTGGACTGTAAGCCGGGTTATGTCGAGAGTGATCATCTATCTAGGAGTTATGTTGCCATAAATCTCAAGCGACCTACCTGGAATGCAGCGGGCAACTGTATCATTCCACAGGTTCCACTCGGGAACCATATTTGGTCTTGCTTCGGATGGGGTTTACAGAGCCTGCTATGTTACCACAGCAGCGGTGAGCTCTTACCTCGCCTTTCCACCCTTACCATATCTGTATAAATACCGGATATGGCGGTTTATTTCTGTTGCACTGGCCTGGGAGTCGCCTCCACCGGACGTTATCCGGCATCCTGCCCTGTGAAGCCCGGACTTT
>ERZ773228.2299-NODE-2299-length-17788-cov-3.623301_pt1 | contig 17788 bp, 9 predicted proteins | sample MGYA00580524_ERZ773228 | MGnify/ENA primary metagenome ERZ773228 (study PRJEB29015, sample SAMEA2737768) | human gut metagenome | biome: human gut; feature: human-associated habitat; material: faeces | place: China | collected 2012 ... | reverse complement strand
GTTCTTTTATTTTGCACAAACCAATTGATATGTTCCGCTCTGTATTTCTTTCGGTTCTTTTTCGCCCGGGAGATAAACAACAGCGGTAGTATTCACCGGAACAGACACGTTTAAAGTGAAAGTCCCATTCTCACAAGTCCAGTCCACATTAATGGTACCGTATAAAGTTTCATACGACGCTTTGACATATTTCAAATCTCCCACAGGTTGGGGAGCGATGATGAACTTCTGATAACCTTGTTTTGTAGTGGTAGAAGGACGAATACCGACCAGTGAATTAAAGAACCATTCATCAATCTGTCCCATCATAAAGTGATTCCAGGAAGAACCTTGACGGGGGTCCCACTGCTCGGTCAAAGTTGTAGCGCCGAATTTTAACTGGAAACCATATCCGGGAGCTTCTTCATGATTGAACATTTTATAAATAAGTTCATGTTCCCCATTACGCGCCAATGTCTGAATCAGATAACGGTTTCCCACATCACCGGTAGTCAAACGGTTGCCATGTGCTTCCACATCTTTTATCAGATTCGCGAATACTTTCTCATTCAAATCTGCATCCAGTCGGTAGTTACCTTGTTCATCTGCATCCTGCGTCATTTGGAGGAACAGCGGAAGCGCATTACTACATTGGCTTCCTGTACCATATTGTGCCGTATCTTTATGAAGAAAACATTTATTAAATGCAACCATTATATCCTGTGCCAACGAAGTGTAATAATGAATGTCAAAGTCATTACCTACCATTCTCGCGGCTTGTACCAAATACATGACTGTCATGTAATAATGCGCAGTAGCCACCAAAGGAACGGGCGTATTCCGTGAGAATCCCGCACGAAAATCTCCGTAATCATACCAGTCTCCCAATCCGAAAGAAAGAATACCTTTATCTGCACGAGTCTTGAGATAATCCACGTAACGACGCATATTCGGATAATATTTCTTAATCAATGAATCGTCTCCATAAGTCTCATAGTACATAAAAGGGAAAATAACCAAAGAACCACCCCACTCCGGAGATTCGGCAAAAGCATCCATACCCGGACCTTCAAAAATCACGTATTCCGGAGCAGTTGTCGGCATGGCCCCGTTGGAATGTTGTGCATCTGCCATATTCTGCATAATCTGCGGAGCGTATGCTGTCAAATCATAGTTATACAACAAACCCGGACCATTCAGATGTACCTGTTCCAGCCACCCAAGTTTCTCACGATGCGGACAATCCGTAAACACAGACTGCATATTGCTGCGAACCGCTTTCTCGATCAATCGATGGGCAGCATTAAATATCCGGTTGGATGATTCGAAAGTGGAAACTTTCCTGGCTGAATTATATACGAAACAGGATTGAATATTCTTTAATACAGGCAATTTCTGCGGATTCTTCTGTCCTTTTAAGACAGCGCCCTCTACCTGAATATATCTAAAACCGTAATAAGAGAAACGAGGGTGCCAGGTTTCATCGCCTTCCCCTTTCAGAGTGTATTCGTAATAGTGTTGACGCCCTGTCTGACGCTGATTGCAAGCACCTTCCTCTGTCAATGCTTCGGCTACAATCAAAGTCACTTTCTGACCACGTTTGCCACGTACTGTTATTTCCGGAAAGCCAGCCAGATTCTGTCCCATATCCAACACAAAAGCAGAAGGATCGACTGTTCTCTTAGTTGATACAGAAGCTGATGCAACTTGGTCCGCATTTAGTTTGGTTACCTTTTGAATATCATACCGTTCCATGATTTTCACCGGAGCCGCCATCTGTGGACGAAGTATTCCTTTAGGAGCTTCCTGTATGACTACCGGACGCCAGTGACTGTCATCAAAGCCAATCTGATTCCATCCTTTCTGTTCACGACGCGCATCATAATCTTCTCCTCCATATATGCAATTGAAGGTTACCGGACTAAAATCATATTTCCAATTATTATCGGAATGAACCGTCGTACATGTTCCATCTTCGTAGTTAATAACCAGCTCAAATAAAAGTGTGGGAGGACCAAAGCTGATCTGTAATTTGCGATAACGTCCCCCCTGCACATTATAGAATCCATTCCCCAATAAGATTCCTACGGCATTCTCACCACACCGCAATTGTTCCGTCACATCGTATGTGTTATAGTAAACAGTTTTATCATAATCACTCCACAATGGAGCAAACTCACTGTTACCTACCTTTTTGCCATTCAAAGAAAACTCATAGAATCCCAGACCACAAACGTATGCGGTTGCCTCCACTATTTTCTTGCCCGGTTTACGGTTTGTACCCCCTTCTGTCGCATCTCCTACCTGAAATGTTCTTCTCAAACAAATACTTTTCTTTGCCAAAGTGTCCACTGCTTCCCAAGCTGCTTTCACTTCCGGTTTCTTCAACTCTCCACCGTGGAACTTACGCCCTTCCGGTAAATGAGCATTTTGTCGGGTAATAGCTCCAATCCACTGCCCCGAAGATAACCTTTCGGGTACTGCCCGGAATTTCGCTTCACTGCTCCACTCGGAAGGTGTATCTGTTTCATCCCAAACACGAACGCGCCAACTATAATTAAATGAGTTATCAGGACGTATATCTGCCCCCTTTGTAGAAACTAACTGGCTCTGCGAAGAATAAACCTTCCCACTATTCCAAACGGAACGCCCTGTAAAAGCTTCCCGAATATCAATCTCATAGGCAGATTGTCGTGTCCCATTTTCCGGCGATTCCATCACCCAGCCCAAACGGGGTGAACCTTCGACCACTACCAGTCCCTCCTGCATCTCACAGGTAAGACGACTGATGGTTATATTCTTCGCCTGTACAAAACAAGACAAACAAATTAGCAATGAAAGAAGAATCTTTTTGAATTTCATTTTTCAAGTATCTTTTTTTGTTCGATAAATGGTAAGTTCACCACAGAGGACACGGAGGACACAGAGGTTTAATCTTTTTTATTCACTATAAGTAACACCGAGTCTCACGTATTTATAATCGTATTTGTCGCTCTGTTTTACTTACGGAAAGAGAGAGAAGAACTCTGCGTCCTCCGTGTCCTCTGTGGTGAACTTATCATTTGAGTGCATTTTCACAAACGATTTTTGTCAATGTATCCGCCTGCCCTACTTCCTTACCATCTACAAAAATGCGTAATCCTTTTCCGCAATGATAACGATCACCATTCTTATCCCAAAGAATCGTCAGATTATGACCATGATATAATACATTATCCAGGCAGAACCAATCCCACTTGTCGGCAGGAATTAAGGGGTTCACTTCAATCGTATTATCCAAACGTGGACGAAGTCCGATCAATCCTGTAATTATCAGGTCGTTGAAAGTGGAATGGTTATAATAACGGCTACGTTCCTGATCTCCTTTCAGCCAATAACCGGTCACCTCATCCAAATATTCACCAATATAGGGACGACCACGATGGTACTGTGATTCCACATACAATTCCATCTGACGGAAATATACACTGTCAGACAATACAGTCTGCGGATAATTATTCATAAAGTTAGCCATTGCTGTCAATGTCTGTGCGGAAGCAAACGGCCAGATAGCACCGTCCCACTCACACTTGCCTACTCCACGTGTACGGAATTCCGGATGACGACGTTCTGCAGTTGTCAGTCCATAAGGAGCAGAGAAGCCTTTTTCATCCATAATTTCCTTCCAGGCAATTTCATACTTTTGGGTGGTATCCGGCAGGTTGAAATACCAGGGAATATATCCGATTGCTTCACGCACATTCGCAGAAGAGTCCGTACGCATCGTTTCAAAAAACTGATGACGTGTATTCCACAATTCATTTTCTACCAGATTTTTCAAAGTATCCGCTCTCATGCCATATTTCATAGCCATCCCCTCATCACCGGAAAGAATTCCTATACATGAAAGTGCTTTGGCATTGCCATACATATAGCTATTGATTGTCGGCCGGGCATATTTCTTCCTCCGTCCGCCACTGATTGATTCTTCCATACCATCCTGTACGTCACCCTGCCAATACAATCCGTTCTTCAAACGGTTCGTACGTTCCCAACGCTGGTATTCGGTTTCCAGATCTTTCTTCATATCCAGCAGATAGTCCTTATCACCATCTACCATGTAACGAGCCAAAACAGCATCTGCATTCCATGAGCTAAACTTATCCATTTTCTTCATCGGACCGCCATCATTGCCACGATACCATGTATGAATAATCTGATCCAAATATTTCGGATCACGCAACCAACGGCTTTCATAAATATGATGTCCAATTGCACAAGCAATCAAATTATATTTATCTGAATAAGAACGCTGAACGAGAAACTCGGTCATGCTATAGCCAACAGGAGTCTCTTTGATATGCTTACGCAATGACCACCAACGATAATAATACATTTCTTCAAAGTTATGTTGCGGACACTCGAACAAAGGAATATTTTCCTCCATCCATTCTGAAGCCTTTTCATTGGGAATTGCCTGAACAATATTTTCGTCTTCCATACCGTTGAAATAGTCTGCATAATGACTGAAGTCAGCATACTTTAAAAAAGCAGAAGACGCATCCTTATCTGTAGAAGATGTTTTTACATTGGCAATGCCATATTCAGCCAATGGATCTTGTGCACCTGCATTCGGCAAATCATAAGTCTGGTCGGCAGGAGTATCTACAGTCGGGAATGTACGAGGTACGCCAGTACGGAATACGATTCGCTCCACAGCAGCCACGGGCGCATAGAACATACGCAACCCTACTCTCTTGCCATCTACATATACTTGAATATTACGATCAACAGTAGAAAGGACTGCTTCTACATGATAAACCTTTCCTGCTTCATATTTCATCATATTTGCAAACCGGGAGCCGCCTTTCAATCGGAAAATGCCATCATCAGTAAGTTCCATACGGGAACAGGCTATGCCATTCTCATCCAGAAATTCAATCTGGAGTGTACCTTTATTATTCTGGCCGGCTTTCAAATCAAATGATACTTTCAGTTCTTTAGAGGCCGGAATTTTACGTTCCACTTTGGCATAATCAAACGGATCTTTATCCTGCAACTTCAACCATTGATCCTCCAAAGAAACAGGGGCCCAAACCGGAGAATAAATATTCCAGTCAGTCAGTTCCGCAATTGATTTATTTTTAGAGAAATCATCATCCGCATGTGCTGAAGCATTTATTTCCACCGGGACAGGAATACGGGAAATCCACATATCTTCCTTGTTCACACTGTAAGAAACCCACAAATCACCATCGGCAGGTACTCCATTACCTTCCTGAATACCACGCGGATATTGAGGACCGTATGATTTATAATTTCCTCCATAACGCATGGGAGTGATTTCACCATGCACCAGATTCAATGTTGTATATTCCAATCCATCTTTACTCAAAGATATAGCCAGCGGCCAACGAAATTCCGACGGATTATATACAGTAGCATATGTACCATCACTTAAACGCTGCCCCCAAATTTTCGCGTTGCTATTGACGAAACCTTTTGCACGAAGCACAGGCTCTGCCCAAGTATGTCCGCCATCCTCACTGATAGAGGTAAGCGCATGTTTCCAAAGACTGGCAATACGTCCATCCGGCAATGTATAACAATTGAATGCTTTGTATCCTTTCTTCAGCGGGAGAATAGGATCTTCACGGTCGGCTTCTTCCACCCACTGCATCATATACAGCGGATTGTCGAGAATTTCCTGGCAAGCCTTCACAAACTCACGATCCTTGCTTTTCTTAAAATACGGATAATCAGTATTCTTTTCATTAAATCCATGATTATAATAAATGAAATAGATCGGTCCGTAAGAACCGTCTTTCTTTATTTCACGAACCACCCGGCCAATACCGTTTCCATCATTGGGATCATCTTTTTTATCCAAAGCAACTCCGTAATTTCCCATTGTAATCAGCTTGCCGGATTTAGAAACATAGAATCCGACACGCTGGTGCATAATGGCAATCAGATCTTTGGCCTGCACACCCGGACGAGACTCTTTGGTGTATCCATCGGGAACTTGATAAGGAGGAAACACAATTTCCGGATTTGTCCAGCGATATCCATCCTTCGATGTCATCAGAAAAGTCTGTGAAGGCGGTACGTGTTCGTCAGAAGGATCTGCCAGGTATTGATAGAAAAACTGTCCATTCCAATAAGCCAGCATCGGCTGATGATTATACGTCCATCCATTGCCGTTCGAAGCATCGGGATGTTCACGATTGGCACGCACCAACTGAATGTTATGTACTCCGACTACCGGAGACAGTTGTCCGTCGTGACAAGCAGGGTTCGATAATTCTTTTCCTGTATAATGAATTCTATCTTGTGCAAAGGCTGTAGTAGTCAACCAACCGGCAGCCAGTACAAAAAGAATTTTAGCAGAGTTGTTCATGATTTATTCTGATTTAAAATTGTTTCCGGGTTTATTTCTTTTCTTCCAGCAATGTTTTTACGACTGATTCCGGAGCCGTAAATATGGTTCCATGCTTATGCCCTACAGGGATGCTTACCTCTTCTGTTACATCTGTAAAGTTCCGGAAATCCTTCGTACGCATAGCGCCATATATTTTTTTCTTATATACATCAAAATAGATTAGATAATCGTCTCCCACTTTCTCTACAGACGGGCCTTCTACAAAGGATTCAGTGAAAGGCTGGGATGCGGGTGAATAAGGACCGGTCATAGAATCGGAAAAAGCGATTTTCAGATTACGTTCCGGTCGGGTGTTATCCTTGAGTACCATTACATAGTCATTCTTTGCCCGTTTCACGATAACGGCATCAATGGTACTGAATCCCGGATCATACAAAAGTTTTGCTTTCGAAACGGTTTTAAAATCTTTTGTAGTGATATAGTATAAACGATGATTATTATTCTCTTCTTCTATCCCCTTTTCGAAACGCCCGGGAACACAGGAAGCCCATACGACCATGAACTGATCGTTCTCGTCGTCATAGAAAATTTCCGGAGCCCATACATTAATGGTAGTCGGTTCGTCTGCCATTACAGGAATCATCTGTTGTTCCGACCAATGGATCAGATCTTTGGAATGTGCGTAGCCAAATCCTAAATCACCTTTCCAACTTGTAGTCCAGACCAAATGGTAGGTTCCATCCGGAGTACGTACCATCGAGGGATCCCGCATGAGCTGGTGCTGTCCCAGTTCCGGCTTTAGCCAAACTCCCGGAATACTGTCCCAATGCATTCCGTCCTCACTATATAAGTATCTCAACCCCTCATCAGCCGGTTCATGAAACGAAGTGAACATGTAGTAGTCTTTGTTCCCCCCACAAGAAGCCAGAAACAGAAGACTTATTGCGGCTAATGTATTTCTTAACTTTTTCATTTCTATATTCTATATTTGTATCTTTTATACAGAGGAGACGATAGAAAGTGTCATTTGTACTCAAATATACTAGAAGAATCAATAGATTCAAAATTTATATACGATAAAAGGGCGACTCTCCGAGCCACCCTTTCCACCATCAAACAAACTAACCATTTACAATGGGAAAGAATTTCACTTCTTTTTATAGTATCTTATTTTTTAATTATATAGAACCTCCACGGGCCTTTATACGTTTATACCATTCCTCTCGTTCTTTCTTCAGGTCATATCCACGTTTAGCCAGATAGTTGTTGATACGTCCTTTGTATTTTCCGAAAGCAGCGTGTTTCTTATTCGAATTTTCTGCATCCAACGCAAATTCACGAGCCTCTATCAACCAAGCATAGATTTGAGCTTTTTCTTCTTCTTTCAAAGTAGGAATCATGTCCAGATGTGAGTCATAAGTCACTTTTACTACTCCATAAGTCATGCCATCTTTAACAGCTTCTATTTGCTTTTCATCAAGAAAGAGAGATAAATTGGCAGGAAAAGCAAAATGTGAACGATATAGCGCCGCATCTTTTTCATCTTCCGCAGCTTTCAAAGCTTCATTTTTAGCCTCACCAGTCAACCCGGATTCTTTTACTTTCTTGACTTTCGCATCCCGCACCTCATAAATATCATTTAATTCGAAGTAACGATTGGCTATGACATTGCGAACATCTTCGGCTGTTTTCGCATCTGTGAGTCCGAGTTTATCAACGATCTTTTGTGATCGGCCGACAATAGACTTTACATATTCAGGATCACGATTCTCTTTATTTAAGTCGACTGCCTGCGCAGACATCCAACCGGAAATAAAAAGCAATGATAGTATCAGTATCTTTTTCATAATTACATTAATTTTCCTTTTTCAGCCAATGTATCGTAGTTGTTCTTCATATCTCTCCAATCTACTTTATGCTTTGTGCTGATACCGTTGATATATTTTTCAATATTCGTATATCCGTCACCAGTACAGTCTTTATTGGCATCACTCGGGTCATTCGGATTTAATCCGTTAGCAATTTCCCATTCGTCCGGCATACCATCTTTGTCTGTATCAACATAAGGAGTACCTTTGTATTCAGGATAACCACCCATCTGGCGAATATCAGTAATAATACCCTGCTTATAAGAATCTTTCGGCAAACGACGATACTTGAACTGTCCGTCTTCCCCCATTGACTTAGGAGACAAACCTGTCAAGTCACCATAAGCGTCTTTAGGAAGTTTCTTTTCATAATAAGGAATACCTGTTCTTACTTCTTCAATCACACGTTCGTCAACAATATCACGACAAGGAATATTCGCACCTACATGTTTCAATACATAGTCATAAGCATCTTTAGCTCCCATGATATTGATATACGGCATTTCGAACGGCTGGTAGCTACGCATGTATTCAGTATATCCGTCAGTGTTTGGTTGAGTTTCAATCTGAATACCGCCATTCCAGTTATCTTTAGTTATTTCAGGATAGCCTTCCATTATATTTCCGTCGGCATATACTCGCCCATATTCTTTATGATCCAGCTTACTACGTCCTGCTTCCGGTTTCAAGATACGATGTCCCACATTGGAATCCTTAGGAGTAGCAGGTCCCGGTTTGTAGTAGTTGTTAATCATATTGAACATCGCGGTATAATCACCACCATCGGAAGAACGGTGCACCCAATTGAATACTACATTATTAACGAAATTGAATATGCCATTCCAGCCGATAGAAGGATTACGTCCGGAGTTACTAGCCCAAAGGTTACGGGCAAATGCACAGTTCTCACCACCTAACGTGCTACCAAACGCATGATTGTATGTATCCAACGCTTTTGCCGAGATAGTATTTTGAATAGTTACGTTTACAGTAGGAAGTTTCAAGTCTTTGCTTTCATATTGTCCTTCACTCGGGTCGTACATGTGGCGATAGAAAGAAATGTTTTCATCCAATCCCCACGTACAGGAGCAGTGGTCGATCATTATATTACCAACAGGGTTACCTCCGAAAGAGTCATCACGATGCCATACTTTCGTTTCTCCACGACGGAAACGCATGTGACGTACCACCACATCATGTGTATCTACCCAAAATGATTCTCCAGCAATACAAACACCGTCTCCCGGAGCTGTTTGTCCGGCAATAGTTACGTAAGGAGCACGGACGATAATCGGAGATTCCAGACGGATGATACCAGCAACATTAAAAACGATAATACGTGCACCACCAGTTTCACATGCTTCACGGAAAGAACCCGGTCCACGATCATTCAGATTTGTGACAGTTATCACTTTACCTCCACGACCACCAAAACTGTACATACCACCACCTTCAGCACCTGGGAATGAAGGGATATCAGCCTGTGGCAAATCGTACGGACGACCAGCCCAAGGAATATATGGACGTCCTTCTCTAGCTTCTTTTTGTACTATCGGCAACGCTTTTGCCCATGCTTCATCAGAGCGTTTCCGCTCTTCGGTCATCATTTTTGTATAGTTTTCTTTGGCTTCGCCAGATATTTGTGGGTATTGCGCCCATGCAACGGTCGGAGTCAACATTGTTGCAGCAAAAACTGCTAAAAGTACCTGTTTCTTCTTCATTTTTATTTGGTTTTGTGAAGTTGTTAATTCAAAAATACAATAATAAGACGAAAGAAGAAAAGATTTGTAATCAGTAAACATATACTTTTTAATATCCGCATCATATGCTAGCTTCTACACCTATAGAGGAATAGAAATATATACTATACAAAAAATAGTGAGTGTACCGGAAAGTATAATAAACTTCCGACACACCCACTTAATTTACTGTTTCAAATATTTTCGTTATTCTGCCAATGGATCAAATGTTCCATTTGCACCGCCATTGTTGTAATCTCCCCAACCAATTGTTTGCTGTACTGCCGAATTTGCGCCTTGAGCACCTTGGTTCAAACCAAGAAAATAATATCTAGGGTAGAAAGTTATTTTATATTCACCTTTATTGGAATCATAAGAATCACCTTTCTTTTTCTTACGAATCAAATATGTATCATAAAACTCTTTCAATGTTTCCTGCGATGTAGAAATATCCTCGTTCAGATCTAAAGCTTTCGGACGTTTTATGTCCTTCAATGGATCTGGATTCTTACTTGCATCTCCCACCGGCCATGAATTACCTCCCAAGCCATTATTATAATCGTTTCTTACACGATATTCGATATTGTCACGTCGTTGTCCGTTAAGTGGAACAACCCCCAACCAATTGCATGTATTCCCATTCCAACCAGTCAGTTTCCATGAAGCAGGCAAATCATCTGTGTAAAGTCCTCCGCCCATTCCGTCACCATCATACAACAACCAACGACGGCAATCGTCAAAACGCTTTCCTTCATAAGCCAGTTCAATCTGACGTTCGTATAATATGGCAGACATACATGCAGCAGGATCACTCTCAAGATTGGCCTGCAAACCACAATCACCTGTATATCCAACACGCTGGCGAATCAACTTTAACCGGTCTACCGCTTCTTTCAGCAAAGCATTGTCTCCACCTTTCGCATATGCCAATCCGCATGCCGCTTCCGCATAGTTGAGCAATACTTCCGCATAGCGGATTTCAATATACGGGTTTGCATTATATGTAAATCCATTCTCTTGTGAATACTGATATCTCGGATTTGAACTTACTTGAAGATCATCCGAACGTTTGCGTATATAAAGTCCTTTTACATTATCCAGCAGATTATCTGCTCCATAAGTATTTCCACTTTCAATGTCATCCCTGTCTTTTTCTGAGGTATACCATACATAATTCCACAACTCATAAGACGAACCATCATACGGATTGTTGTTCTTATCATTTCTCGGATCGCCCTTAAAATGCCAATGTACACCGGGGAAGGCGAAAGTGCGGTAAAAACGGGGATCACGATTCATAAAAACAGGGGTACATGTCGGAGACTCCGGATTAGTATCGTATGTATATTCAGAGGTTTCCAGTTTTGTATAACTTCCGTAAGTTGCAGGACGTTTGCCATCAGCCATCGGAAACAAATCCACCATCATTCCTGATGGATTCTTCCCACCGTTTCCTAAAGTATTTTTCGGACGAATACCACGTTCCCAAGGATTGTTCTTGCTATAATCCGCGGCACTCGTTGAAGCTGTCGTATTATAAAGAGTTATCATAACTGCTTCCTTGTTACCTTCTACTTCTGAGAAAAGTTTTGCCCATCCGGCTGCATTATTTCCCGGAGCTTCAAAATTCTGCAACCCGTTTCCACATTTTTCCAACACTGCTATAGACGCTTTAATATCATCATAAGCCTGCTGCCAGCGGTTCACATCATTAGAACGATTGAAAAGCGGACTGGCATAAAGCAGACGGACACGCCCGAGCAAGGCTTCAGCCGTACCGGAAGTCACACGTCCCAGGTCCTTACCGGTCCATCCTCCGTTCTGCGTGAAAGGAGCCAACAGTTCGGATGACTTTTTCAAATCATTACATATAAAATCAATACACGCTTTTGTAGTAGAACGAGGAGTTACTGATTCCGCTGTCACTTCCTGTACTTTATCCACAATAGGAACACCACCATACCATTTGAGCAGATTATAATAACGCCATGCACGCAGGAAATACAATTGCCCTAATAATTCATTTTTCTGTTCTTGTGATAATGTACTTCCTTCAATTCCTTCTATCGCATCATTACAGTTTCGAATAATACCATAAGTCATTGTCTGAATATTACCGCTTGAACCATGAAAATAATCCGGTACAGGATTATTACCCGTTTGATAAGTCAATGGCGTACGAGGATCAACGAAAGCCCCAAAACCACTGTATTCTTCCGTCGACTGAGACTGCGCATCCGAGTCACCCGTACTGTTGTATTGGAAGCTGGGTGCTCCTTTCACATCCGGCATTATAAACTTATAAATATCATTCACACGAGCCAAAGCCCCGCTATAGTTGTTATAGGCATCCTGGCATAATCATGATTTTTCTTATCTTGCAGAAACTCATCACTACACGATTCAAGAAAGGATGTTGCCATGAGAGCAACACTTGCTATCAATATATGTTTTCTTTTCATTGTTTTTTCTTTTAGAATGTTACATTCACACCAATCGTAAACTTACGTAATGTAGGATATGTACCGTAAGAAATCATCGGATCCATGAAATTGTCCGGATAAGGATTGTTGAAACTCAACAGATTTTGTCCTGTCACATTAAAACGGCAACTCTCAATACCTATCATTTTGGTGTACTTAGATGGAATTTTATAGGCCAACGTCAAACGGTTCAGTCGGATACGCGTACCGCTAACTCTCCAAAAAGTAGATTCCGCACTATTTACGGAAGCATATTGTAGATTAGGATACTTAGCATCATGATTGGCTTTTACTACCACATTTCCTGCAGCGTCCAACACATCTTGATAAACATACATATTGTCTACATTCCAGAATGAAGGCATATTAGCATATTCCAAATCGCGATAACCGCCGGCAGCATCTCCTTTATTTCCTAACTTAATCGCATTTGTCGGCACAAAGCTATATCCTCCCCAACTTGCATTCAATTGCGCACTAATAGAGAACCCTTTATATTCAGCACTCAAATTGGTAGTGAATCCATACGGATTACTGCGGTTTGCCATTCTTACTTGATCGTTTTCTTTGTCTACCACTCCGTCAGGTCCTGCATACGTCCCGTCAGGTTGCAATTCCCCGCGCACGTCTTTATAAATCAACATACCCGGTCTAACCTGATCTTTGGTCATATCCATATATTTAGTAATGTTATATTTAGCAAAATATTCATCAATATCCTGATAACTGCGGAACATGCCGATGCATTGCAATCCCCATGTGCCGATATCCGAACGTTCTCCCTTATGTAAACTCTTAAATGTCATCGGACTATCCCAATCAGTTACCAGCACTTTATTATCAGTATAACCTGTGTTTACTTGTACTTTATATTTGAAATCTTTTCCAATCTTATCTCTCCATGTCACTGAAAGTTCTACTCCATAAGCATCCATCTCTCCATAATTCACATAGGCAGATTGTGTTCCAACCGTACCGGGTATAGAAGATTTATATGGAAGTAACATTTCACGATTCCAGTCATAGTAACCGTCGATAGCAAAAACAAGACGATTATTCAAGACATTAAAATCCAATCCAAAATTAGCTTTGTAAGATTTATCCCAGTGTGCATTGCGATTAACGGCAGATATATTTTTGTTAATCGTAATATGGCTACCTGCATTCAGATCTGTACCTGTGCCAAAGATAAAACCTTTATCTTTATCCATCGCATAATTTTGTGCCCACTGCCATGGAAGCGTATTGTCGCGACCAGTCAAACCGAAAGAAGCTCTTAGTTTCAAATAATCTATCCCTTTTACATTGTTCTTAAACCAGTCTTCTTGAGAAATCACCCAACCAGCAGAAACTGACGGGAAGAAGCCCCAATAGTTTTCCGGCGCAAATTTGGTAGAAGCATCCGAACGAAGCAAAAACTCTAACAAATACTTATCTGCATATGCATAATTAATGCGACCAATATAAGATAATGTACCAGATTCGGAACGAGAGAATGAAGTATTACCTTTACCTTCCGCACTCATCGTATTGGATTGACCATTAGTGAATTCATAAGGATAAGTGATACTACCCTCAACATACTCACTTTCAGCTTCCGAACGTTCGATAGAGAACAATCCCCCCAAAGTATGATCGCCAAAAGTTCTATTGTAAGTTACCGTAAAGTTCATCTGATAGTTATCCGTACGATTCATGTTTCTGCTCAAGAAAGAAGTATCACCGTTCACAACAGGTTTACCATTATTGGCATACAGGAAATTATCAGCAGTAAGCAAAAAGTCATAAGCATCCTCTTGTCCTGGTATCGGTGTGTACAAATGCTTTCCGCTACCGGCACGGTCAGCCATATAATAAAGATCATAAGAAGAACCGTATTGGTTTATTTTAGCGGAATTGATACTTTTTGAATAAGTAAATCTCACTTTCAGTCCCTTCAACCACTTGCTCCATCCAAAATCATATTCCAAATTAGCATTGATATTCATATTGGAAGTCATATTCCTACTATAATCTCCATTATTTTGAATCGCTGAAAAGTTATACTTCTGCACATTGCTCACTTGTGAATTGCTAATACCAAAAGCTGCAATCGGCAAACCATTGATTTCTTCCGGAATATAATATGGATGCGTCAACAATGTATTGTAATCTTCGGTTTTAGAACCTCCCACTTTATTCAAAGGAGTATTTTTCTTTCCATAATCACCGGATACTTGCACACCTGCATTCAGCCACTTACTCACTTTTACATTTACACCTGCACGGTAAGTCCATCTGTCATAATCCAAGTTGCCTAAATTTCCATCCTGATTGAAATAAGAGATACCGGCAAAATAATTTGCTTTTTCCGTTGCACCACTTAAATTCACACTATGCTGTTGTGTCAATGCAGATTTCCAATATTTATCCAACAAGTCATAATTCAGCCCCTTCATTGCATTCAATTCGTCTGCTTGAAACAAATCTTCCAGCAAATTAATAGAAGTATCCGTCGGGTCTGCTGCCCGTACTGCATTCCACAATCTACCATATTCATAAGCATTCAGCATCTTAGGACGAGACACTTCGTCTGCAATACCGAAAGTTCCGCTATAGGAAATTTGTGGTGTACCAAGCTTACCTTTTTTGGTTGTAACCAAAATAACACCATTTGCAGCACGTGCTCCATATACAGCAGCAGCGGCATCTTTCAACACAGAGATGCCTTCAATCATAGAAGGATCTAAGTTATTAAAAGCTGTAGCTCCCAGATTTTCAATAGAAGAGCCAACCTTAACTTCCGTTGGATATATATATCCATCAATCACATACAAAGGCTCTAAATTATTATTACCCATACTTGCTAATACATCATTCTGACGAATCGTAATTCGAGCATTTTCCCCTGGACGAGAGTTACCTCCACTAACGGAAACCCCATTTACAAGACCACTTAACGTATTAGCCAAGCTACCACTCGAGATATCTTGTATATCATCCATCGGAACAGTAGCAATGGCACCGGTCAGATGCGCCTTCTTTTGTGTTCCGTAACCAACAACTACCACTTCGTCCAACTGCTGTGTATCCTCTTTCAATACTACTTTAGTCAACTTAAAATCTGAGATTCTTTGCGAAATATATCCGATATATGATATTTCCACCAATTTGCCAGCAGGAACATTTATTACAAATTTTCCATTCAAATCTGTAATAGTTCCAATAGTAGTATCTACCACTTTTACAGCAGCACCGATTATAGGTTCTCCGGTTTCGTCTACCACAACTCCTTTAAAGGATTTGGTATTCTGTGCCAATGTCGGCAATAGCATCATAAACGAAAGAAGTATACCTAAACATAGTTTAAATGTATTCTTATGTATCATCTCTATTGTATTAATGTTTCTTTACTTAATTTATTTTAACCAACGCGGGTCACCGCTGCCATGACTGATAACTTCTGAGTGTCTCACTGTAAAATCTCCGTTAGCAGGATCTTTAAAACCGGGATCTACGCCATAAGCTGAAGTACTTTTATCACCATAATTACCATTAGCTTCTTTTTCAAGACCACTTCCACCTTTATACCAATAGCAATTATTGTCACATGTTTTGGCATTATCAGTACGTCCTCCGACAATTCTACGGTTAAATTCACCTTTACAAGAATCGTAGAATATATTCTTACTCAAATTCACAGTATTCTTCTGTCTATTCCAGACATTAGAGTTAAACGCCTCCTGGTCGCAAGATATATTATAAAAAGTATTACTCGTAAAATTCATTGAGCAATCAGCCCAACCGACATCAGCACCTTTTCCTCCAGCAACACGCATAAAACGTCCATTACTAGCTTCTGAAAGATTATATAGAGTCGAACTACTAAGTTCAAAGTATTTTACAAAAGAATTATTGCTATTAAAATTAAAAATTTCAGCATCTTGATAAAATTTAATGAGACAATCTCTAACTATAAAATTCTGAATAGCATATTTCTTACCATTTATATTAACAAGATAATGACGTACATTTCGAATCTCACACGATTGAATAATCATCGGATTCGTAACTATCCCATAACTATTCATACCTTTTATTTCTTCCGGCACATCTCCAAACTTCACAAAAGAACCTTTTGACACCACATCACAATCGAAATCTATAAATTTCAATGCCATACCACCTCCACTCGAAACGATAGCACCAGAGCCTGTGAATGTCACTTTCGCATGATTCACTTTATTTCCACGCAATTGAACGTTGTTAACTCCCAAGTTTAGATCACCGGAAATAGTATATGAGCCACCAGCTTCTAACTCGTACGCAACTTCTACATCTTTTCCGGAAGTAATGGGATTATTCTCAAAATAAGTATTTAAATCTGTTCCAGCCGGAATAGTCGTAGCTGGAACTAATGTTGACCAAGTTACCTCAGACACAGAAGCGGCATCCTTATTATTATATTTATCATTGCCTAATGTCTTAATTTCTACCTTATAGTTAGTATCATCCAAATATGTACAAGCAACCGAACAACCATCTATAATAGAGTCTTTCACTACCGCTACAGGATTTGTAGGGTCATCTACAATATACATAGAAAACAAATAACCACCAGCGCCCATTATCACCGGCCATTCAACTTTCACACTAGGCTTTCCTGCAAGTTTTTCAAAAGACACTTTGGAAGCGTCCGGTGACTCCAACTGGGTATTCGTCACACCTCCAGAAAAGGTTTCTTCATCAAAACCATCTCCTGCACAAGAGCCAACTGAAAGAATCATCGATAAGCAAACCGCACTTACGACAATTGGTTTCTCAAACTTTAATTTACCCTTCATAGATTAAATTTTTAATAAACAAAAATAATATATTATATATCTAAATCCTAAAATGTACTTCATTAGGAAAGACGTATGACTACAAAATATGTAATCACTTAAATAAAAAAACGTTCTTAATTTTTTCGTTTGGTTTATCTTAGAAAAAATATTCGATCATATATTCCACCATAGTCAATCATAGGTTGAGGAGTAATTAATCATGGATTTTGATACAAACCACCACTTGATTATGACTCTCGAAAATTACTATTGAAACACCTCTTTCAAATACTTAATATTCGTACTATAATTCTTTTTCACGTTCCGCACGTCATCCTTGTCACGCGAACGTTCTACCACCAGCCATCCTCTCCATCCCATCTTATCCAGTGTCTTTTTCACCTTATTCATATCCAATCGTTCATTATAAGGTAAAGTCACTCCATCTGTGTCCGTACAGTGAATCTGGCAAATCCTCTTTTTCCCCAGAATTTTCAGCTCCTTGCACAAATCCCTTCCATTCTCCAATGCATTTTGAAATTTAAAATAGATC
>ERZ773228.2293-NODE-2293-length-17810-cov-5.031090_pt1 | contig 17810 bp, 11 predicted proteins | sample MGYA00580524_ERZ773228 | MGnify/ENA primary metagenome ERZ773228 (study PRJEB29015, sample SAMEA2737768) | human gut metagenome | biome: human gut; feature: human-associated habitat; material: faeces | place: China | collected 2012 ... | reverse complement strand
TCAACGTGAGCTGTAGAAATTGTGATACCACGCTCTCTCTCTTCCGGAGCTTTATCAATGTTCTCGAAATCTACAGATGCGTTACCTTCTACTCTGTGAGAAAGTACTTTTGTGATAGCAGCTGTAAGAGTTGTCTTACCGTGGTCAACGTGACCGATAGTACCGATATTACAATGCGGTTTTGTTCTTTCAAATTTAGCTTTAGCCATTTTGAATATCCTCCTTAATTTAGTGCCATATGGCATATTAACAAATTGTTCGTTTGCTCGGCTACATTTGATTATATTTCAAATGTAGCACTTTTTCAAGCATTTTATAAATAATTAGTCATTTTTGCTGGATAAAATCTTTTCCTGTACTGACTTCGGTACTGGCTCGTATTTCTCGAAGAACATTGAGTAGTTACCACGTCCCTGAGTTCTGGAACGAAGGTCTGTAGAGTATCCGAACATTTCTGACAGCGGAACATACGCACGTACGATCTTTCCACCACCGAGATCATCCATACCTTCGATACGTCCACGACGTGAGTTCAGGTCTCCGATGATATCTCCCATATATTCTTCAGGCATTGTAACCTCTACCTTCATGATAGGCTCAAGAAGTACAGGTGATCCCTGCTTCATTGCATCCTTGAATGCAAGAGAACCAGCGATGTGGAATGCCATCTCACTGGAATCGACTTCATGGTAAGATCCGTCGTATACGTTAGCATGAACACCAACTACCGGGAATCCTCCAAGGATACCAGATTTCATAGCTTCCTCAATACCTTCACCTACTGCCGGGATGTATTCCTTCGGAATAGCTCCTCCGACTACAGTAGACTCGAACTTGTATGTCTCCTCACCGTTGACATCCATTGGCTCGAATTTAACTTTACAGTGTCCGTACTGTCCACGTCCACCTGACTGTTTCGCATACTTGCTGTCAACATCAACCGGTTTTGTGATGGACTCTTTGTAAGCAACCTGAGGTGCACCTACGTTAGCCTCAACTTTGAACTCACGAAGAAGTCTGTCAACGATGATCTCAAGGTGAAGCTCACCCATACCAGCGATGATTGTCTGTCCAGTTTCCTGGTTTGTATGAGCACGGAATGTCGGGTCTTCTTCTGCAAGTTTTGCAAGAGATTCTCCAAGTTTTCCCTGAGAAGCCTTTGTCTTAGGCTCGATAGCAAGCTCGATAACCGGCTCCGGGAATTCCATGGACTCAAGAATTACAGGATGCTGCTCATCACAGATTGTATCTCCTGTTGTAGAGAACTTGAATCCGATTGCTGCAGCGATATCTCCTGAATATACTTTATCCAGCTCTTCACGCTTGTTGGCATGCATCTGAAGGATACGTCCAACACGCTCTTTTTTCTGCTTTGTAGCATTCAGTACATAAGAACCGGAGTTCATAACACCTGAATATACACGGAAGTAAGCAAGCTTACCTACGAATGGGTCTGTCATAATTTTGAATACGAGAGCGGAGAACGGCTCTTCATCAGAAGAATGTCTCACTACTTCGTTACCGTCTTCATCAACACCCTCGATAGCCGGGATGTCTGTTGGAGCCGGCATAAACTCGATGATTGCATCAAGGAGTTTCTGAACACCTTTATTTCTGTATGCAGTACCGCAGCATACCGGAACAGCAGTACACTCACATGTAGCTTTTCTCAGAACTGCTTTCATTGCATCAATTGAAGGCTCTTCACCCTCAAGGTATTCCATCATAAGGTCGTCATCCAGCTCGCAGATCTTCTCAACGAGTTCTGTATGATAAAGCTCTGCTTCATCCTTCATTTCTTCCGGAATGTCTGTTACAGAGATGTCATCACCCTTTTCATCATTGTAGATGTAGGCCTGCATCTCGAACAGGTCGATGATTCCCTTGAATTCGTCTTCTTTTCCGATTGGAAGCTGAAGACAGATTGCGTTCTTTCCAAGTCTTGTCTTGATCTGCTCTACAGCGTTGTAGAAATCAGCACCAAGGATGTCCATCTTATTGATGAATGCCATACGCGGTACGTTGTATGTGTCTGCCTGACGCCATACGTTTTCTGACTGAGGCTCAACACCACCCTTAGCACAGAATACACCTACAGCACCATCCAGTACACGAAGTGAACGTTCAACCTCTACAGTGAAGTCAACGTGTCCCGGAGTATCAATGATATTGATACGATGCTCAAGAGCACCTTTTTTCGGTTTTGTATGATCTTCAAGTGTCCAATGACATGTTGTAGCTGCTGAAGTGATCGTGATACCTCTTTCCTGCTCCTGTTCCATCCAGTCCATGGTAGCAGTTCCTTCATGAGTATCACCAATCTTATAGTTAACACCGGTATAGTATAAGATACGCTCTGTAAGAGTGGTCTTACCAGCATCAATATGCGCCATAATACCGATATTTCTGGTTCTCTCTAATGGATATTCTCTTCCAGCCAAGATTTTTTCCTCCTATAATTAGAAACGATAATGAGCAAATGCTTTGTTTGCTTCTGCCATCTTGTGCATGTCTTCTTTCTTCTTTACAGATGCGCCAGTGTTGTTAGCCGCATCAAGAATTTCATTTGCAAGTCTTTCTTCCATTGTCTTCTCGCCTCTGTTACGAGAGTACAGTGTAAGCCAGCGAAGTGCAAGAGCCTGTCTTCTGTCTGCTCTTACCTCGATCGGTACCTGATAAGTAGCTCCACCGATACGTCTTGCCTTTACTTCAAGTACAGGCATGATGTTGTTCATTGCTTCTTCAAATACTTCGATAGCTGGTTTTTCAGCTTTCTCTGCGACTTTGTCAAATGCTCCGTATACAATTTTCTGAGCTACACCTTTCTTACCGTCAAGCATGATGTTGTTGATAAGCTTTGTAACTACCTTGTTGTTGTATAACGGATCCGCTAATACGTCTCTTTTCTGAGTATGTCCTTTACGTGCCACGGTTCTTCCCTCCTTATACATATTGGCAAAGCTTTGCTTTGCGTGAATAATTCATCGGTACTCACATGTGTCTTTCTATGTGTATCGTTGGCGGGACAATCTCCGATGCCTGCCACGTGGCAGGCGATATCTGAATTAAACCCGCAACCAACTATTCTCATAGTTCTGTTTGTGATACGATTTAGTTTCGTTTTACACTAAAATCAAGTGCTTATTTCTTTGCGTCTTTTGGTCTCTTTGCTCCGTATTTAGAACGAGCCTGACGTCTCTTTGCAACACCTGCTGTATCAAGTGTTCCACGAACGATATGGTATCTTGTACCCGGAAGGTCCTTTACTCTTCCTCCACGGATAAGAACAACGCTATGTTCCTGAAGGTTGTGACCTTCTCCTGGGATGTAGCTTGTTACTTCGATTCCGTTTGAAAGACGTACTCTGGCGATCTTTCTAAGAGCTGAGTTCGGTTTCTTCGGTGTAGCTGTCTTAACTGCTGTACACACACCTCTCTTCTGCGGTGCAGATGTGTCTGTAGCTCTTTTCTTCAAAGAATTGTATCCTTTCTGGAGAGCCGGTGCAGTAGATTTCTTTACAGCTGTCTGACGACCTTTTCTTACTAACTGGTTAAATGTTGGCATCTCTTTCACCTCCTATGAAGTAATAATTGGTTACGATTTTAAACAAGTTCTGTTTAAAATGCGCAGAAAAACAGTGCATCGTTTTTCGCACGCTTGTTTATTGTAGTATATCGCAAAAAAAAAGTCAAGGCATTCTGAAAAATATTTTCCAAATCATACCTTGACTTTTTCTTCATTTTTATTCTGTACTTACGGATCCTTCGATTGTTTCTCCGTCTTTTACTTTTTTGATCAGTTCACTGATCTCAGCCACTGAATTTTCATCCGGATACGTTACATAAAGCTCTTCATCTCCTGAAGAATAGCAGATATCTGTTCCCCCGGTTCCATCCGCTACCGCGGAGTAAATATTCCATTTTGCATTGGTTCTGAGCTGAGTCTTGATCAGCGACTGGATCTGGCCGGAAGTAAAGTTCGTATCCACACCATCGCTGACACTGTCTATAATATCACTTGCCCCACGGAGCATTGCCGGTGACATCATCTTTTTAATGATTGCAGTGATAACTGCCTGCTGATGGACTCCTCTTCCGTTGTCCCCGTCTGGCAGTGCCTGACGTTCACGGCAAAAAGCAAGTGCACTAATACCGTCAAAATGATTCATTCCTTCATTTACATGAATCTCTGCACCTGACTCCCATCCTGTATCAAATTCGAGATCTGATTCAACATCCAGTCCACCAAGTGCATCAACCACACTGATCATAGATGTAAAATTAACTCTTCCGAAAAATTCGATATCTGTATCATAAAGTGCTTCCAGCGTCTGCATAGACACATCTACACCATAGATTCCTGCATGTGTCAGTTTGTCGTCCTGTCCTCCGGATACTCCCGGGATTGGTACATAATAATCTCTAGGGGTCGTAATCAGTAATACCTGATGGCTCGTCGGATTGACAACCGCTACGATATTGACATCGCTTCGTCCCTGTTCTGTGATATCACCATTTGTATCAATACCACTCAAATAAACCGCAAATGGCTTTGTAACGCTTTCATCAGATGTATCGCTTTCAATTTCAACAACAATATTGTGCTTATAAATAACCTTTGTATCCTTTGTAAAGGTTGAATACTGTTCCTGGATAATATTACTGTAAGCTGAGTTGTAGATAATCGCATCTACTTCTCCGTCATATAATGCCTGTGCTTCTTCTCCCAGATTACTGTATTCCTGAAGAGTAATGTTCTGTCCCAGTTCCTTTTCAATCTGTTTGACTGCCGACTTCGTCTGGTCTCCACCAGTCGCATACTGAACACCAAATGTATATCCGGCTGCTGCTGATAAAGTATCTGCATTATCATCCGCCTTTACCGCAACTACCATGGAACTTGTTTTCTTATTGCTTCCGGTAATCTTCTGGAATGCATTATTTACTTTTCCTATATAGAAAGAACCCACTCCCAGAATGATGCAGATCAGTATACAGAATATCTTTCCGCCAATTCCTTTTCCTTTTGCCGCTATCTGTGTCAGCAAGGTAATTCCAAGCAGGATTAGCAGCACTCCGATCAGTACCAGGAAATAAGTAGAAGTAAGTACATTGAACAGCATCACATTCACTGCAAGTACTACAGACAGAATAAACTGGATAATTGCAAGTATAATTCCAATCGTTCTGCTTACCCGATTTTTCTTTCTTCCTCTGCGCCGTTTATTTTTACGATTCTTATTATTCTCCGGGTCAGACATCTTTCTTATATTCTGATAGTCTTCTTCCGGTCTTCTTTTCTTCTTATCATTCGAAGATGATTTCTTTTTCGGTCGTTCTCTGTAGTAATCTTCCTCATCATCATAATATCGGGCAGATCTTCGGTCTTCTTCATAAGCATACCGGTTCTTCCCCTTAGCCCGTCTGCTTACTTCTCTGCTGTTATTGATACTTCGCATATTTCTATTAGAAGTTCCATCAGACGATCTTCTCCTTGCTGATTTTCTCTGTTCCATATACACTCACTTTCATTTGTTACATAACTATTACACGATATGACACTTTAATTACAATTACATCTCTATATAATATCGTTTTTACCTTATATTGTCAATATTTTCGTGTCAATCCGTATTTTGTGATTCTGCACAATTTTTCTGGAAATTTTTTAATCTGCCATGGCATATAGTGTTTTTTCACAGAAAGTTCCATCGGAATTTCTCATAAAACAAAAAGAAAACGAAGAACTCTTCTTAAGTCCTTCGCCTTCTTTATTATATTACTACTTTTTATTTATCTTCTACAAGATGGCATGCCACCTTATGTCCAGGAGCAATCTCTTTCATCTGCGGCATTTCCTTAAAGCAGCGTTCTGTCGCATGCTGACATCTCTCAGCGAAACGACAGCAGTTCTTCGGATTGATCGGGCTTGGGATCTCACCCTTGATCGGAATACGCTGGTTCGCTTTTGCTTTATTCGGATCTGCTTCCGGGATTGCAGAAAGCAGTGCCTGTGTATATGGATGCATCGGATGAGCATAAAGTTCATCTGTCTCAGCAGTCTCGACCATTGTTCCGAGGTACATAACAACTACACGGTCAGAAATATATTTTACGACACTAAGGTCATGCGCGATAAACAGGTAAGTCAGTCCTCTTTCTTCCTGCAGTTCTTTCAGCATATTGATAACCTGTGCCTGGATAGACACATCAAGAGCTGAAATCGGCTCATCACAGATGATGAATTCCGGATCAACAGAAAGAGCACGTGCAATACCGATACGCTGTCTCTGTCCACCTGAGAATTCGTGTGGGAAACGTGACATATGATCTTTATTAAGACCAACTGTAGCAAGCAGCTGCTCTACTTTTGCATCTGCATCCTTTGTTGACATTCCATGCTGTTTCAGACCTTCTCCAACGATATCCTTAACAGTCATACGTGGGTTCAGTGATGAATACGGGTTCTGGAAAATCATCTGTACCTTCTTACAGAATTCTTTCTGCTCTGCATGATTGTATTTGAAAATATCTTTTCCATCATAATATACATTTCCCGAAGTCGGATTGTATAACTTGATCATGGTACGTCCTGTTGTAGATTTACCACAGCCGGACTCACCTACCAGGCTGACTGTCTCACCTTTATAAATATCAAATGTAAGATCATCAACCGCTTTTAAGGTTTCTTTACGGCTGATTTCAAAATATTTACATAAGTTTTTCACCTGTACGAGAGGCTGTTTTTTTTCTGTATTTTCCATTTTACACCTCTCCTTTCTCAGTTACTTTTCTTCTCATGTCTGTATCCGGTGCATATTCATGCTGCAGCCAGCAACAGGTTTCATGTTCTTTTGAAAGCTCATAAGTCTGTGGCGGCATATCTTTACAGATTTCCATGCAGTATTCACATCTTGCTGCGAACGGACATCCTTTCGGAGGTGCAAACAGATCCGGAGGTGTTCCTTCGATTGGCTGCAATTTGTGGCCTTTTGCTGTATCCAGTTTGGCAATTGAATGCATAAGTCCTTTTGTGTAAGGATGTGCTGTATCATAGAAAATCTCATCTACAGATCCACGTTCTACGATCTTTCCTCCATACATAACCAGTACACGGTCGCAAAGCTTTGCGATAACACCAAGGTCATGTGTGATCAGGATAATAGATGTCCCAAGTGTTTTCTGAAGATTTTTCAGTACATCAAGAATCTGCGCTTCAATTGTAACATCCAAAGAAGTAGTCGGCTCATCGGCAATAACGATGCTCGGGCTTCCCACCAGAGCGATTGCGATCATAACACGCTGTTTCATACCACCTGAAAGTTCATGTGGATACTGTTTGTAACGGCGTTCTCCATCAGAGATACCTACCATTTTAAGGATTTCAAGTGCTTTTGCTTTTTTCTCAGCTGCACTCATACCTTTTCTTCCGACGAATACTTCTTCAATCTGTTTTCCGATACGCATTGTCGGGTTCAATGAGGTCATAGGATCCTGAAAAATATAACTGATCTCTTTTCCACGGAACTGACGAAGTTCTTTTTTGTTCATTTTCAGAACATCTTTTCCTTTATAAAGAATCTCTCCGCCTTCAAAGAATCCAGGCGGTTCCGGATTCAGTCTCATCAGACACTGAGAGGTAACACTCTTTCCACATCCGGATTCTCCAACTATACCAAGAATTTCTCCCGGACGGACTTCAAAGCTGACATCACGAACAGCTTTTACAACTCCACCGTATGTACGGAAAGAGAATTGCAGATTTTTTACTTCCAATAAATTTTCCATCTTCTATACTCCTTCCTACTCGGTTCCTCTAAGTTTCGGGTCAAATGCATCACGAAGCCCATCACCAAGAAGATTCAGCGCAAGCATTGTTGTACAAATCAGGAATGCCGGTACAAATACCTGGTACGGATGAATTCTCAGCTGTGCGATTCCGTCTTTTGCAAGTACACCCCAGCTGCAGTTCGGTGGTTTGATACCCAGACCGATATAGCTCAGGAATGCCTCCTGGAAAATAGCTCCCGGAATAGCCATTGTCAGGTTTGTAATGATAAGTCCCATGATATTCGGTAAAATATGTTTTACAATAATTACGATATCCGGCACACCAAGGATCTTGGCTGCAGATACGAAATCAGATTCTCTCAGTTTTAATACTTCACCACGAACGAAACGACATCCACCGATCCATCCGACGCAACACATAGCAAGAATCAAACAGTGTACACCGTTACCAACAACTACCATAAGAAGAATGGTAACGATCAAACTTGGGATTCCGTATAATACGTCAACAACACGCTGGATAACCATATCGATCTTGCCACCGTAGAATCCTGAGATACCACCCATGATAGATCCAACGATTGCATTGATGATGCTGGCTGCAAAACCAATTGTCAGAGATACTCTCGCACCAGACCATGCACGAACCCAGAGATCACGTCCAAGAGAGTCTGTTCCAAACCAATGTGCTTTTGAAAAGCTCTGGTTCATCTCTGCCACACTCTGTGTTGCAATGTCATATTTGCTGAACATTGGAACAAAGATCGCCATAAGTACATAAAGTCCAATCAGGCACAATGAGAAGAATGCAATCTTATTCTTGCGGATTCGTCTCCATGCATCCTGCCAGTAACCAATATTCGGACGGGAAATAGACTCCATTGTCTTTGTATTTTTTCCTACAACTTTAAACTGTTCTTTTGTAATTTCTGCCATTTCTCGTCACCTACCTTTTTTTACCACTCAGACGGATTCTCGGATCTACAATACCGTATAAGATATCTACAATCAGGATTGACACGATCAGGAATGCTCCGTAGAAGATCGTCATACCAAGAACCAGTGTATAATCTGCCATGTTAATACTGTCTACATAATGTTTTCCCATTCCAGGGATTGCGAAAAGGGCTTCGATTACGAATGTTCCTGTTAATACAGATGCAACTGTCGGTCCCATAATGGTAATGATCGGTGTGATCGCATTACGGATCTGATGTTTAAATGTAATTCGGAAATCCGATAAACCTTTCGCACGTGCTGTCTTTGTATAATCTGAAGATACAACTTCCAGCATACTGGAACGCATCAGACGGGAAATGGATGCCAGTGTATAGAATCCAACCGCGATTGACGGTAAAATTGTGTGCTTAAAGCTTGTGTACTGCGCAACCGGAAGAATCTGCCATTTGATTCCGAAGAAATACTGAAGTACAGATCCCATGATGAAGTCAGGAATCGATGTACCAATGATCGCAATCAAAATACAGACGAAGTCCAGTTTCTTTCCTCGATTCAGTGCTGCTACAATTCCAAGGATCAGTCCGAAGAACAGTGCAAAGCACAGTGAACGGATTCCCAGGTCTGCTGAGTATGGGAATGAGTCAGCAATAATACGGTTAACTGTCTGACTTTCATACTTCATAGAATACCCCAGATCACCATGAAGCACATTCTTCATATAAGTTATATACTGCTCTGCAAGCGGTTTATCCAAACCATAGTAAGCTTCCAGATTCGCTTTGATCTCCGGTGTCATCTTGTCACTTGAGAACGGATCTCCCGGCATCAGACGAACCAGGACGAATACAACACTTGTAAGTACCAAAAGTGTTACGATGGCTAATGCAACTCGTTTAGCTATATATTTTGCCATTCTTTTATCTCCCTTCATTTTTCTTTATTTGATAGCTTTGATTATTTCACATACTTCCTATTGGCTGATACATACCAAATCTACCCCTCGAAATAATCAAAACCCTCAAATAAGCAGCCGGTGCGGACCAGTAAGTCCGCGCCGACCGCAAGGTATGTTACCATCCAACTGTATTATTCGCTGATGTCTGCATATACCAGATCGAAGTCATATCCGACAAAGTATACATTGAAGTTAGAAATCTTCGGATTGATCAGATACTGGTCTCTACGTAACTGAAGCGGTACAAGAGCGGAATCTTCTCCAAGGAAGATCTGTTCTGCCTGGAACAGCATATCCTGTCTTGTCTTAGCATCTGTCTCTGTCTGAGAATCTTTAAGAAGCTTGTCGTATTCAGCGTTCGCATATCCAGAGTGGTTATACTGACCATCGCTGATCCACAGTTCCAGATAAGAGTATGCGTCAGAGTAGTCCGGAACCCATCCTGTTACTACCATATCGTAATCTTTTTCAGTTTCCATCTGAAGTCTCTGTTTGTAAGTTACCTGGTTGATTTCTACTGTAATACCAAGGTTCTTCTGATACTGTTCCTGAAGAACTTCAGCCTGCTTCTTAGCACCATCTGTATCAGTTGTAAGAAGAGTAATCTTGATGTCTGCCGGATTAGAAACGCCCATTTCTTTCATTGCTGCATCCAGATATTCTTTTGCTTTATCATTATCATTTTCTGCCGGGAATGGTGTATATGGATAAGCTTCTCCGTATGTCTGGTCATCTGCCGCCTGCACGTTTGGAAGTACAAGTCTCTGTGCAACGTCATATACGTCATTGTTAACCAGCTTGTTGTATTCTGTTCTGTTGATTGCATAGTTCAAAGCAAATCTCAGGTTCTTGTTAGCAAGCGGTCTGTCTTCTGACATGTTGAGCATGATGTAATCATCTGCACCTGTATAGTAGAATTCAGTATTTTCTGTATACTGATCTGTCATTTCAGTAGGTACAACTGTGATATCAACTTCGCCCTGTTCCCACATAGCAACCGCTGTCTTAGCATCTGCAACTGTCTTTACGCAGATTTCATCAAGCTTGATGCTGTCTGCATCCCAGTAATTTTCATTCTTAGAAAGGATCATTTCATCGCCATGTTTCCACTCTGTCATCTTGAACGGTCCGTTATAAACAGATTTTTCCGGATCAGCTGCATATTCTTTTCCGTATTTTTCTACATAATCTTTTCTTGTAGGACCGAATGTTGCCATAGCAGCCATACTAAGGAAGTATGTAGCCGGATGTGCAAGTTCGATAACAACTGTCTTGTCATCTGGTGCAGATACGCCAAGTTCATCGACAGGCACAGAACCGCTATTTACTTCTGCACCGTTTTTGAGGATATATCCGATGAATGCGTAATCGCTTGCCATTTCTGGATCCATAAGTCTCTGGATACCATAAACATAATCGCCTGCTTTTACATCTTCTCCGTCAGACCATTTCAGTCCATCACGAAGGTGGAATGTGTAAGTAAGTCCGTCATCTGAAACATCCCAGCTTTCAGCTGCATCTGGTTTGATTTCGCCTTCCACGTTACGTGTCAGCATCGCATAGGTGCAGATTTCTGCTGTTGCACATGAGATAGAGTTACTGTTCTGTGGATCCATAGAAGGAAGGTCTTCACGAAGTGTGTAAGTAATTCTCTTCTTTCCTGATGAAGCACTGCTGTCATCTTTCTTGGAATCTTTGGATCCCGGTGTACCACAGCCAGCAAACATTGTTACTGTCATTGCTGTAGCAAGTAAAGCTGCTAATAATTTCTTTTTCATAAATGTTGTCCTCCTTTTTCATTTATAATTCTATTAGCTCATGTGTAGCACTGATCAGGTTCTCATATCCGTCTTTTGTGATGATGCCCTGATCTTCGATTCGGACACCACCCCAGCCCGGAATATAAATTCCTGGTTCTACTGTCATTACACTGTTCTCCTGTAAGATATTCTCACAGTTCAGCCCGATAAACGGGAGTTCATGGACGAACAGCCCCACTCCATGACCAATACCTGTATAATTATACTTCAGATATTCAGTATCTTTGATTGCTTCCATGGAAGCTTCATAACAGGAGGTTCCTGTTACTCCTGGTTTTACGGATGCTTCTGTATCTTCTGTCATGCGACGGCACAGATCATAAACTTCTTTCTGTTTTGCATCTGCTTTGCCGACAACAACTGTTCTTGTCATATCGGAAAGATAACCTTTGTACTGACATCCAAAATCCATTAAAACAAAATCACCATATTCTATCGGTTTTTGGTCCGGAATACCATGGAGCAGTGAAGTCTTTGCTCCTGAAATAACAATTCCGCCATAAGGCTTTGTATCTGCGCCTTCCATTACCATGTAATGGGAAAGTCTGGATGCAATTTCCTTTTCTGTGATACCAACTCGGATATCCTTCAGAATTTTTTCAAAAGCTCTGCATGCAATATCACAGGAAATCGTAAGATTTTTAATTTCCTCTGGTGTTTTGATGGCGCGTAATCCTTCAATCGCATTCAGGGTTGGCACCATCTCTGCACTAATCTCAGCCTGCATTGCATTCCATTTTTCAAAGGTCAGATAATCCTGTTCAAATCCGATTGCCTTTACTCCGTCTTTTTCTGCGTATCCGGCAACAGCTTTCCCCATATTTCCGCCGAACCCGATTCTCCAGTTTACAATTTCATACTCCGGGCATTCATAGGATGCCTGCTCTGTATATCTGGCATCTGTAATAAAATATTGATTAGCCTTTGTAATGAAAAGGAATGAATCCTCTCCGGTATATCCACTGATGCAGCGTACGTTCGCCGGCTTTGCAACATAAAATCCATCCAGATTTTCCTTTTCCATGTACTCTCTTAGTTTTGTTAATCGCTCCATTTTTTCTCCTCTCATGAACTATTGTTTTTGTGTCAAGGACTTTTCTTTTGTGAGTCCGTCCCTCTGCGACAATGTAATACTTTACTAGACCGCAGTCTAGTGGTGTAAACAAAAGAACGCCATGATTTGCATCATGACGTCCTTGTCTTCTTTCAAAGGTCATAGTTTCACGCTATGACGTCTATGTTTAATTATTAGATTGTCCGTATTGTATGTATAAAAATCTAATCTTTATACACTTTAGTAAATAACACTGTCTTCAGAGCTGCGTGAATTTCGAAGAAACCCTGTTTTAACAGTTCAATTTTGTAAATTCACTTAAATGAATATTTATTCATATGTGTAACTTTTTTTCTTATTATAGAACCATACTCTAAGATTGTCAAGAGGAATGCTATTTATTTCATTTATTTCACAATTTAATTTTCACCTTTTATTTTCATTTCTTCCAAACAGTCTTGGTACATCCCGGTGATATACCCATATACTCACACAAGGTTCTTTTCCAGGATTGGAAATACTATGACGCTCTCTGCTCTTTATATATACACTGTCTCCCGGATGTAAACTGCTAATTTCTCCTTCCACCTCTACATTCAGAGTTCCTTTTATCACCATACACATTTCCGAAAAGACATGACGATATTCTTCTTTTTTCGCAGATTCTCCCGGTTCAATCGTAATATATTCAAAAATCGATTCTCCCTGACCGAAGTCTGCAACCTCAACTATTATATTTTCTTCCGGATAAAGATGCTTACTCATTTCTTCTCTGCGTATAACCGTCTTTCCCGGCATTTCGCCTTCCAGTGCATACTGGATATCAATATCCAGTGCTTCACAAATTCGCGCAAGACTGTCCACATTCGGAGATGTCTTATTCTGTTCCAGCATACTCAGATAGCCCGCTGAAAGTCCTGTATATTCTCCCAAAACCCGGATTGTCATCATTTTCTTTTTTCTGCATTCTCTGATCCGTTCACCAATATGATCTAAATCCAGCATATCACACCTCCTGATTTTCGACTGATTATTTATATGCTACTGTATTTTTTCATATTTTGCAACCCTTTATTTTTGTAAAGTGTTAAAGAATTGGAAATAATTTTTAAATATTTTTGTTTTTCATGTCTTTAAAGCAAGAAAAGCAGACACGCCATTCAACGTATCTGCCTCTCTTAGCATATAAAGCCTATTCTTCAACTGTAACTGTTTCGTCAGCATTTTCTTCGCTTTCAACAGTTTCTGCTGTCTCTGCCAGTGCTTCAGACTCAGTATCATCATCCATATCAAAATCATCAAAACTGATTTCGTCGTCCATATCCATACCAAGGCCTGTATCAAGCTTAACATCACGGTATTTTCTCATACCTGTTCCTGCCGGAATCAGTTTACCGATAATGACGTTCTCTTTCAGACCGATCAGGTGGTCAACCTTGCCTTTGATAGCAGCCTCAGTCAGAACCTTGGTTGTCTCCTGGAAGGATGCAGCTGACAGGAAGGAATCTGTTGCCAGGGATGCCTTAGTAATACCAAGCATGATCTGTTCTCCTGTTGCAGGCTCTTTACCTTCTGCTACCATCTGTTCATTTACATCGTTGAACTCAAGGACATCTACCATTGTTCCCGGAAGGAATTCAGTATCTCCTCTTTCTTCGATGCGAATCTTCTTCAGCATCTGACGAACGATAACTTCGATATGCTTATCGTTGATTTCTACACCCTGCAGACGGTATACTCTCTGTACTTCCTGAAGCATGTAGTCCTGTGCAGCACGAAGACCTTTGATCTTAAGAAGGTCATGCGGGTTCACGCTACCTTCTGTAAGCTCGTCACCGGCTTCCAGAACAGCTCCATCCTGTACTTTAATACGTGATCCATAAGGAATCAGATAAGTCTTTGTCTCACCTGTCTGCTGATTGGTAACAATGATTTCACGCTTCTTCTTTGTATCGTTCAGGTTTGCAACACCTGCGATTTCTGTGATGATAGCAAGACCTTTCGGCTTTCTTGCTTCAAAAAGTTCTTCGACACGAGGAAGACCCTGTGTGATATCTCCACCGGCTACACCACCACTATGGAAAGTACGCATGGTCAGCTGTGTACCAGGTTCACCGATTGACTGAGCTGCAATAATACCGACAGCTTCACCAACCTGTACAGGTTCACCTGTTGCCATATTGGCACCATAACATTTCGCACAGATACCAATGTGTGATTTACAGGTCAGGATTGTACGGACTTTCACTTTCTTAAGTGGTGAATTTCCATTTTCATCCACACCGTATTTCATGATCTTTTCTGCACGTTTTGGTGTGATCATGTGGTTTGCTTTTACAAGCACATTGCCATCTTTGTCACAAATTGTATAGCATGAATATCTTCCTGTAATACGTTCCTGAAGACTTTCGATTTCTTCATTTCCATCCATGAATGCATGCAGATACATTCCCGGAATTTCAGCATCTTTGCTTACACAGTCAACCTCACGGATGATCAGATCCTGTGATACGTCAACAAGACGTCTTGTCAGGTATCCTGAATCGGCTGTACGAAGGGCAGTATCTGACATACCTTTTCGAGCTCCATGCGCAGACATGAAGTATTCCAGTACGTCCAGACCTTCACGGAAGTTTGACTTGATAGGCAGCTCGATCGTATGACCGGTTGTATCAGCCATAAGTCCACGCATACCTGCAAGCTGTTTGATCTGTTTATCAGATCCACGGGCTCCGGAATCCGCCATCATGAAGATGTTGTTGTATTTATCAAGTCCTGTAAGAAGGGCTTCTGTAAGCTCATCATCTGTTTCTTTCCAGGTTTCTACAACCTCTTTATAACGCTCTTCTTCTGTAATAAGACCACGCTTGAAGTTACGTGTGATCTTATCAACTGTTGACTGTGCTCTTGCGATCAGTTCCGGTTTCTGTGGCGGTACAGTCATATCTGAAATAGATACAGTCATAGCTGCTCTTGTAGAGAGCTTGTATCCCATTGATTTTACATGGTCAAGTACTTCAGCTGTAGCTGACGCACCATGTGTGTTAATAACTTTTTCAAGAATCTGTTTCAGCTGTTTCTTTCCTACATGGAAATCCACTTCAAGAACCAGTTCATTTCCTTCTTTTTCACGATCAACAAAACCAAGATCCTGCGGAATGATTTCGTTGAAGATGAAACGTCCAAGTGTAGACTCTACTGTACCGGTCTTCTTTGTTCCATCCGGCATCGTCTTTGTCACACGTACTTTGATTCTTGAGTGAAGAGTTACAACTCCGTTTTCATAAGCAAGAATTGCTTCATTCACACTCTTGAATACTTTTCCTTCTCCCTTGGCTCCCGGTCTTTCCTGCGTCAGATAGTAGATACCAAGAACCATATCCTGTGAAGGAACAGCTACCGGACCACCATCAGACGGTTTCAGAAGGTTGTTTGGTGAAAGCAGAAGGAAACGGCACTCAGCCTGAGCTTCTACAGAAAGCGGAAGATGAACCGCCATCTGGTCACCATCGAAATCGGCATTGAATGCGGTACATACCAGTGGATGAAGCTTAATTGCTTTACCTTCTACCAGAATCGGTTCAAATGCCTGGATACCAAGACGGTGAAGTGTAGGAGCACGGTTCAGCATAACCGGATGCTCTTTGATTACATCTTCAAGCACATCCCATACTTCCGGCTGAAGACGCTCTACCATTTTCTTAGCATTCTTAATATTGTGAGCAGCTCCGCTCTCAACAAGTTCTTTCATAACAAACGGCTTGAACAGCTCGATTGCCATTTCTTTCGGAAGACCACACTGATAGATTTTCAGTTCCGGTCCTACAACGATAACGGAACGACCTGAGTAGTCAACACGTTTTCCGAGCAGGTTCTGACGGAAACGTCCTGATTTACCTTTCAGCATATCAGAAAGGGATTTCAGTGCTCTGTTTCCAGGACCTGTTACCGGACGTCCACGACGTCCATTGTCGATCAGAGCATCTACAGCTTCCTGCAGCATTCTCTTTTCGTTTCTAACGATAATGTCCGGAGCTCCCAGTTCAAGGAGTCTTCTCAGACGGTTATTTCTGTTGATAATTCTTCTGTACAGATCATTCAGGTCAGATGTTGCAAAACGTCCACCATCCAGCTGTACCATCGGACGCAGATCCGGCGGAATTACCGGGATTGCAGTCATGATCATCCATTCCGGTTTATTTCCTGATTCGCGGAAAGCTTCTACTACTTCAAGTCTCTTAACGATTCTTGCTCTCTTCTGTCCAGTAGCACCCTCAAGTCCTGCCTGCAGTTCAGCATAATCTTTTTCAAGATCAATCGCTTCAAGAAGTTCTTTGATCGCTTCTGCTCCCATTCCTACGCGGAAGCCATTGCCCCAGTTTTCTCTTGCTTCCTGGTATTCAGCTTCTGAAAGAACCTGCTTGTAAGAGAGATCTGTCTCTCCCTTATCAAGTACGATATAAGAAGCGAAATACAGTACTTTTTCCAGAGTTCTCGGTGAAAGATCCAGGATCAGTCCCATACGGCTCGGAATACCTTTGAAATACCAGATATGAGAAACCGGTGCCGCAAGTGCGATGTGACCCATACGTTCACGTCGCACAGTTGCCTTTGTTACTTCTACACCACAGCGATCGCATACAACACCTTTATAACGGATCTTTTTGTATTTACCACAGTGGCATTCCCAGTCTTTGCTAGGTCCAAAGATTTTCTCACAGAACAGGCCGTCTCTTTCCGGCTTCAGTGTTCTGTAGTTGATTGTCTCCGGTTTTGTAACTTCACCTCTTGACCATTCCAGAATCTTTTCCGGAGATGCCAGACCTATTTTAATCGCATCAAATGAAATCGGTTGATACGTTGGTTCTTTTTTTGTTTCTGTCATTCTCGGCATCCTCCTATTCTAAATCCATGTCGTCATCAAAATCATCGTTCATATCGCCATCAAAATCGTCGAAGCTGTCATCTTCCTCCGGCTCATCATTTACATCAACCAGTTCTCCTTCTGAGAATTCCTGCTTGCTGTATCCGTGTTTACCGTAATCTTCATCGTTATTGTAGCGTCTGTCTCCCTCAATAATGTGATTCAGGTTTGTATCACCGTAATCTACACTTTCCATGATCTGAACTTCTTCATTGTTCTCATCCAGGACACGTACATCCAGACCGAGTGACTGAAGTTCTTTAAGAAGTACCTTGAAGGATTCCGGAATTCCCGGTTCAGGAATATT
>ERZ773228.2283-NODE-2283-length-17871-cov-22.925180_pt1 | contig 17871 bp, 13 predicted proteins | sample MGYA00580524_ERZ773228 | MGnify/ENA primary metagenome ERZ773228 (study PRJEB29015, sample SAMEA2737768) | human gut metagenome | biome: human gut; feature: human-associated habitat; material: faeces | place: China | collected 2012 ... | reverse complement strand
TGGCGGCGGGGATGCGGGAGCAGGCATAGTTGCCGATGCCGATGGTCTCCTCGTGAGACAGCACCTCACAGGCAGTGATCTTGCCGTCAAAGAAGGTGGTGGCAACGTGCACCCAGCTTTCGTGACCCATTGCCTTGGTGACGTACTTGCCGTCTACCGGGGAGGAGGGCTTGGTCACAGCGGAGGAGGCAGCAGAGGAAGCTGCGGAGGAAGCGGGAGCACCGGTGGTGCTGGAAGCGGAGTTGCCGCAGGCGGTCAGCAGACCGGCAGCAGCTGCGCCCATGGTGCCCACAGCGGCACCGCGCATAAAGTTGCGACGAGAGATCTTAGCCATAAGGTTCGCCTTTCTTTTTCTTTTCTCTTCTTTTTTGCGTTTTTCCTGTTCCTTCGTGCATTTTGAACATTGATACGATTATAGCAAAGTTTTGCCCCGGTGTGAAATACAAATTTGTGTCAGAATTCATCAAATCTCTTTATAAATCGTTTTCCCTTTACGGCCTGTGCGGAATCCTGTATAATAAAGATGACCAGCTTTTTACACAAGGAGGGGCGTCGTTCTATGACGATTTACCAATTGGAGTGCTTTATTGCCGTAGCAGAGGAGCTGAATTTCAGCGCCGCCGCCGAGCGGCTGTTCACCACCCAGCCCGCCATCACCTACCAGATCAATGCGCTGGAAAAGGAGACCGGGCTGCACCTGTTCGAGCGCACCACCCGCCGCACCAAGCTGACCGCTGCCGGGCAGTCCTTTTATCTGGACATGGTGCAGATGACCAGCTTTGGGCGGCAGGCGCTGAAGAAGGCGCAGGATATTCAGGACGCCGACCGCTCCCACCTGACCGTCGGGCTGCGGCAGCTGTTCGATTACAGCACCTTTTCCAGCATTCTGGCCCAATTCCAGCACCAGTTTCCCAACGCCTGCGTAGACGTTGTGCCGCAGGACAACCGCCGCCCGCTGGAACAGCTGCGCTCCGGGCAGCTGGATATCGGCTTCTTCTACGCCACCGAGCACTCCCGCGACCGGGACATCTCCTTTACGCCCCTGTTCTCGCTGGGGTACCATGCGCTGATGAACCCAAACTCTCCCCTTGCCGACCGGCGGGCGCTGCATCTGGCAGACCTGAAGGGGCAGAGCGTGGTGTCCTCCGGCGCATTCGACAGCTTTCTGTCCGCCTGTCAGGGACCTTCGCTGGAGCAGCTGGCGCAGGTGGGGGTGGATTGCAGCAAGATCACCCCCAGCTTTGAGGGCGCTCTGATCATGATCCAGATGGGCACCGCCATGTCTATCGTGCCCTGCCTTTCCACGGCGGTGATCCCGGGCATCGTCAAGGTGCCGCTGCTGGATTTTCCCCCGGTGACGGTGGAGATCGCCGCCATGCGCCACGCACCCCGGCTGGAGGTACAGTCCTTTATCGAGATCGCCAAGCAGAAATACGCCCATCACCCCGACCCGCTGCGGATGGAGGCGCTGATCTGAGACGCAGCTGCGACTGTTCAAAAGTCCCCTATGACCCATAGAGTTTTGAATAGTTACTTTTTCTGCGCCAAAACACGCAGAACACTGTGCTTTTTGCCCCGACTCTTCAAAAGTAGCCAAAGTTTTGAAGAGTCGCAAACACAACGAAACTACGTTACTTTTGAATACTATTCAATATAAAAAAGTGGTAATAATGTCCGACTCTTCAAAAGTCCCCTTATATCATAGGGCTTCGCCGCCTGTTCTGAACAGCAGCACTGCCCTGTAAAAGCAAAAGCCGGACAGCCCGCAGGCTGCCCGGCTTTTTACTTTTCCGCTTTTACTGATAATCGTGGTTGAGGAACAGGGCCTTGATGACCACCACCTCGTCATATTCCTCCTGCTCCACCTCCACGTCCGCGTTCAAGGATTTCAGGCGTGCCTTGACTGCATCCAGTGCCTCGGGCACGGTGACGGCGCGGCCCTCCTCCACGGCGTCCATCATCTGCTTGAGCACGATGGGGTGGGCGTACCAGCTTTTCACCGGGAAAGCGCCGTGGGGGTAGTGCTTGACATACTCTGCCATGGCTGCCTCGGCCTTTTCAGCACGCTTCATGATGGCGTTGTTGTTATTGTGGGCGGTGGGCAGCATATTGTAGCTGGAAAACAGGAAGATGGCGGCAAAGCCGAACAGCGCAAAGTACACGCCGTAGCTGCCGGTGTGGCTGAACACCGAATACAGACCGTAGGCCGCAGCCGCAACGCCCAGCACAAAGATGGCCAGCGCCACATAGCGGTACACCGGTTTGCTTTGCAGCTGCGCACGCTTGCGGCGCTGGGCAGCGCTCAGCTCGGCAGAAAGTTCCGGCTTTGCATCCAGATACTCCTTTGCCCGGCGCAGCACGGTAAGGCTGTGCTGCGCGTCCTCGGAAAGCTCCGGCAGCTTGCGGGCGGCCTTTTCGGCAGCCTTTTTCTCCAGCGCCTGCTCACCGGCGGCGCTCAGCAGATGCAGCTGCGGCTGCTCCTTGGCAAGCACTTCCAGCAGGGCGTCCACGTCCCGCTCGTCCTTGAAGTTGCACTGCTTCTGCTTGCCGCCGTCGTACTCCACCACGAGGTAAGCCATCGAGGCAAACATACCCTTACCGGAGAAGCCTCCCTGACTCATGGCCACCCGCTTGAACACACGGCTGATGCTGCCATAGGGCAGATAATACCGGCGGTCGATGTAGAAGCTGTTGAGGTAGAGGGCCTTTTTGCCCACGCCGCAGGGGCCGATCTTTTTGCAGGCTTTCTTATCGGCTTCCAGCGTTGCTTTGTCCAGATGGGCGAGGCCCAGTTGTGCAGGATGAAACAGCATAGAGAATCCCCTTCTTCCATTTCTTTTTCTCATTCTGCCACTCTGAGCCGAAAAAAGCAAGAGGAAGTTTCAGATGACCTTCTGCTCGAGCCATTTTCCCCGGACAAAACGCACCGTAAAGCAGATGGAGCGGAACGCCCAGTCGAGATACATCCCCATCCAGATGCTGAGCAGTCCGCCGCCCATCTTCAGGACCCACAGGTAGCAGAAGCCCACGCGGAACACCCACATGGACACGATGCTGACGGTCATGGTGAAGCTGGCGTCGCCGGCGGCGCGGAGGATGTTGGGCAGGGTGAAGCTGGAGGGCCAGAAGAAGAGGGAGACGATGTTGAACCACATCATGACTTCCAGCGCCATGGCCGAAGCCTCCGGCGAGAGGCTGAACCAGGACAGCGCCCAGCGGTCGGCGAAGAAGAAGGCCGACAGGTTCATGACCCAGGCACCGCAGTAGGCCACCAGCAGCAGACGGCGGGCATACCAGACAGCCTGCTCTTTCTCGCCTGCACCGAGGCACTGGCCCACCACCGTGAGCACCGCCATGCCGACGGCGCTGGCCGGGATGTTCAGGAAGGTGCTGGTGGTGTTGGCCACGGCATTGGCCGCGATGGCGGCGGTGCCGAGGGTGCTGGTGAGGCTGGCCACCGACAGTTTGCCGATTTGGAACATCCCGTTCTCGATGCCCGCCGGGATGCCCACCCGCAGGATGCGCTGGATGAGCTTTCCGTTCGGCTTCAGGGCCGACAGGCCGGTGACGCGGAGCATACAATCCGGCTTCTGGAGCAGGAAGAGGACGGCACAGCAGGCCACCGCGCGGGAGACGAGGCTGGCCAGCGCCGCGCCCATGACGCCCATCTTGAAGCCAAAGATGAGGATGGCATTGCCGCCGATGTTGACGACATTCATCACAAGGCTGGACATCATGCTGATCTTACTGTTGCCCTGCGCCCGGAAGAGGGCCGCGCCTGCGTTATACAGGCCGATGAAAGGGTAGCTCAGGGCCGACAGCAGGAAATATGTCTCGGCGTACTTCATCACATCGGCGTCGATGGAGCCGAAGATGCCCCGCAGGATGGCGTGGCGCCCCACCACGACCACCGCTGCCACAAGAATGCTGAAGCTGGACATGATGAACATGATCTGTGCGGCAGCAGCCCGGGCGCTCTTCTCCTCCCGATGGCCGATGTACTGGCTGGCGACCACCGCGCCGCCGGTGGCCAGCGCTGTCATGATCTGTATCATCAGGGTGTTGAAGGTGTCCACAAGGCTCACGCCCGACACCGCCGCCTCGCCTACCGACGACACCATGAGGGTATCGGCCAGGCCGATGGTCACGCTCAGGGCCTGCTCCGCAATGAGCGGCAGCAGCAGGGCCGTCAGCTGCTGGCGGGTAAACAAAGGCTTCGTTTCAAATTTTGTGCTCGTCATTCGCTCCTCCGCGCCGCCCCCGAAGGGGCTTTTTCAAAGTATACAGACTTATCCCTATGATACAGCGCCTTTCCCCAAAAGGCAAGAAGATGTATACAAGAATCTCTCAAAATTTTAAGGATCCTGCTCCTCTGCGCCACTTTACCCCCATTCCATCTTGTGTTACAATGAAAGCTACCAGAGGGCTTCCCTTTTCTGCGCCGTGCAGGGACGCGGACAAAACGGCGCTCCGGTATCATGATAAGAAGGACAACCCAAGACCCATAAGGGGGGAAGGAATCTATGCCAAAGACAGCTCATAAAGTCGTGGTCATCGGACATCGCAACCCGGACACCGACTCTATCTGCTCTGCCATTGCGTACGCAGAGCTGAAAAATAAGACAAGCTCCCTCGTCTGCGAGGCCCGCCGGGCCGGACGGATGAACCAGGAGACGGAATTCGTGCTCAAGCGGTTCGGCGTCGCGCCGCCCCGGATGTGTACCGATGTCAACCCGAAGATCCGTGATGTGGACTACCGCGAGATGCCCGGCATCCCCGGCTCCACCAGTCTGCGCAAGGCATGGGAGATCATGCGCGACCAGCAGATCGACACCCTGCCCATCACGAGCGCCGACAACGAGCTGGAAGGCATCATCACCGTGAAGGACATTGCGACCGCCAACATGGACGTGTTCGACACCGGTGTGCTTGCCACCAGCCGCACCACCTATAAAAATATCCTCGAGACCCTCGGCGGCACCATGGTCGTCGGCAACGAGAACGCCGTCTGCACCACCGGTCATATCAAAATCGGCACTGCCACCCCCGAGATGCTGGAAAACAACGTCGAAAAGGGCGACATCGTCATCCTGACCAACCGCTATGAGAGCCAGCTGTGCGCCATCGAGAAGGAAGCATCCCTCCTCATCATCTGCAACGGCGCCAAGGTGGGCCGCACCATCCAGCGCATCGCCGAGGAGACCGGCGTTGCCATCATGACCGCCCCCTGCGACACCTACGCCGCCGGCAAGCTCATGAGCCAGTGCGCCCCCATCTCCTACTATATGACCCGCGACGACATCATGAAATTCACCCTCGTCACCCCGGTGGCCGACGTCACCCGCGTGATGGCCAAGGTGCGCCACCGCTACTTCCCCATCCTCGACGAGGACGGCAAGTACTGCGGCATGGTCAGCCGCCGCAACATCATCGCCCTGCGCAAGCGCCGCATCATCCTGGTGGACCACAACGAGGCCACCCAGGCCGTGGAGGGCTTCGACCAGGCTGAGATCCTGGAGATCATCGACCACCACCGCATCGGCAGCCTCGAGACCAGTGGCCCGGTCTATTTCCGCAACCAGCCCGTAGGCTGCACCGCCACCATCATCACCCAGATGTACGATGAGAACGGCGTCGAGATACGGCCTCAGATCGCCGGTCTGCTGCTGGCGGCCATCCTCTCGGATACGCTGGTCTTCCGCAGCCCCACCTGCACTCCCGTCGATGTCTCCACCGCCCACCGCCTCGCCAAAATCGCGGGCGTCGAGATCGACGCCTTTGCCTCCGAGATGTTCGAGGCCGGCGAGAAGCTGGACGGCAAGACCCCTGAGGAAGTCTTCCTGCAGGATTTCAAGGTGTTCATGTGCGGCGACGTCCGCTTCGGCGTGGCGCAGGGCAGCTACATGACCCGCAAGAACCTGAAAGCGGCCCAGAAGCTGCTCACCCCCTATCTGCCCGAAGCCTGCGGCAAGCAGAACGTGGAGGACCTCTATATGCTGCTGACCGATGTGCCGAAGGAAGAGAGCGTCGTCATCTGCACCGGCCGTCATGCCGACGAGATGCTGCGCAGCGGCTTCGAGAAGGAGCCGGAGGAAGATGGCAGCTGGGTGCTGCCCGGCGTCGTCAGCCGCAAAAAGCAGTTCATCCCCGCCCTGATGAGCGCCTATCAGGAGCTTTAAGCTACCATGTTTGACTTTCTGAACGAAAAGGACCGCCAGCCGCCCACCCTGCCTCAGGGGACAGTCCGGCGGCGCTACTCCATCGAGGGACAGGTGCAGGGCGTGGGCTTCCGCTACCGCGCCCGGTACGCCGCCCAGAGCCTTGGCCTGACCGGCTGGGTGGAAAACGAAGACGACGGCTCGGTCACGCTGGAGGTGCAGGGCGACCCGGCCCTCTTCCTCAAGCTGTTCGCCCTCATCCAGCGCAGCGACTATATCCAGATCACCTCGCTCCGCCAGCGCGACCTCGCCCCCGACCCATGGGAGCGGGATTTCCGGGTGCGCGGCTGCTGGTAAACGCCTCTTATAAACACGAAGCCCCCCGGAGTCCTGCATTCCGGGGGGCTGTTGTGTATCTATCAGGAGTAGTTCCGCCTTGTATTTCGAACGAGTACATTATCGGGGAGTTCTTCTGTATTTAAGGCTATCACAAATTCGTGGAAAATGTGTGTAATTTCAGGAAAAGATTGGAGAAATCCTTTCACACTTTCTTCTTTTTTCAGCAATTTGGTTGACAGAATGCCAAAGTCGTGCTATCATCGAATCAATCATTGTCAGGCTTTTGTGCGGCATTGCCGCCGGGCCTGGGAATAAGGGAGCGCCGCACGGGCCGGCAAAGGGGTTTTATACCGCTTTGCCGGCCCGTGTTTTTTATTTCCCGGCGGGGTGCAAATCCCTGTCAACTGTGGTACAATAGAAGTCGATATTTACCGAACGAAAGGGGCATACGGATGCAGTTGTTTGAACTGGTCAGCCCGCGGCTGTTCCGGCCGCTGGCGGGGCCGAACCGGGCATTTTATGCAGAGCTGCTGCTCTTGCTGTGGGAGGAGTGCCGCCACACGGCAGATTACAGCATCCTGCGGGCCGAGGCCGTATCCCGGGCCGAGGATTACTTCGCCGCGCTGGCAAAGCCTCTGGCACTGGACGCCGACGACGCGGGCGATGAGGCCGAGCAGCCCACCCGCGACCCCCACACGCTGGCGCTGGGCTTTCTGCTGCGGCTGCGGCGCACCGGCTGGCTGGCCGAACAGCCCGGCAGCTACGAAGAAGAGCCTGCGCTGGCCTTTGTGCCGGAGGTGACGCCGCTTCTCGAGGCGCTGGAAGAGATCCTGAACCCCCGGGTCGTCACCTACACTGGCAAGCTCTACAAGGCGTGGCAGCTTTTGCAGAACGTGGGCGAAGAGAAGAGCCCCTACGAGAACGTCCTGCGGGAAGTGGCCGGCGACCTTGAGGCGCTGAACAAGTCCCTCCGCGCCCTCAACGCCTCCATCGGCCACTACATCGACCGCCTCACCCGCAACCGCACCCCGCAGGAAGTCTTGGAGCTTTTCGACCAGTACGAAGAAAAGGTGGTGGCGGCCGCCTACCACCGCTTCAAGACCAGCGACAACCTGTTCAACTACCGCGCCTTCCTCGAAGAGGGACTGGACGACTGCGAGACGAACTATCTGCCCCAGCTGGCGCTGGATTACGCCCGGGTGGAGCGCTGCGCCCCGAGCGAGGCCGCTCCCGCCGTCCGCGCCCTCATCCAGAAACAGCGGGACGCCCTCGAAGAGATGAGCACCCTCATCCGGGAGATCGACGCCAGCCACGTCCGCTACCGCAAGCGGGCCGTTCAGCGGGCGCAGTTCCTGCTGCTGAGCGACCGCTCGGCCCAGGGCAGCGTCACCGCCCTGCTGCGGCGGTACGCTGAGAACATCAAAACGCCCGACCAGCTCTTTGAGCCGGACGACGGCCCACTGGCCGCGCGGCTCAAGCTCTGGCCGGTGCAGGTCTTCGGCGAAAAGCCGCTCTATCCTCCGGCCGCACCCCGCACCGACGTGCCGCTGGCCCCGGTGCAGGCCGAACAGCTGGACGAGGAGCAGCTTCGCCGGGAGCAGAAGCTCCTGCTGGACTACGCCCGGATGGCCGTCACCGAGGAGAACGTGGACATCCTCGCCCGGCAGGCGCTGGCCGCACGGCCTTCTGTCTCAGCGTCCACCCTCACCGACGAATACCCGAACGACTTCGCACGCATCATCGGACTGCACACCTACTCCCAGTCGCCGCGCCGCTGTTATGACATCCAGCTCACCGGCGAGTGGGCCACGCGGGGCGGCTTCCGGTTTGAAGAATTTACTCTGACACCCCGCAAGGAGGACGCCGAAGATGACCGAAACGAATAAAATGCTGGAAGAGTGCGCAAATTATCTGCTCAACCACTGCTTTGTGCTGGGCGGCGTGGAGGACCAGCGCGCCAAATATCTTTATGTTCAGGACCACCTCAACGAAGTGCGGGCCGTGTTTGCGCCGCTGGGCTACTCGGTGGTGCTCTACCCCGCCCCGCTGCAGGCGGCGGCCCTCGTCAACGAGCATGAGGGCAGTCAGGCCCGGCTTCTGAAGTACGAGAGCATCCTGCTCTTAGTCCTGCGCCTGCTCTATCTCCAAAAGCGGGAGAGCCTCTCGGCCAGCGCAGACCAGGTTCTGGTGACGGTGGAAGAGGTGCAGGCCGAGCTCCAAAAGATGAACCTGCCCCGCCGCCTCGACCAGCCCACGCTGGAAAAGCTGCTGCGCACCCTGCGCCGGTACAATCTGGCCCGGCCGGTGGGACGGCTTTCCGGTCTGGATAGCCGCATTGAAGTATTCCCCACTGTATTGCTTGCTCTGCCGGATTCCGACCTTGCGGACGCTGCCGCCGAGGTGACCCGCACCCGCAGTGAGCTTTCGCTTTATGAGCGGCCGGAGGACGGCACCGCTGCCGTGGAGGTGGAAGAATGATAGAACTGAAACGCCTGAAGCTCATCAACTGGCACAACTTTGAGAACGTCACCTTCGACTGCGCCCGGCTGACCTACATGATCGGCGTCAACGCCGTGGGCAAGACCACCATCCTCGACGCCATCCGCTACTGCCTGACCACCAACCGCAACTTCAACGCTCTCGGCAACAAAAAGAGCGGCCGCACCCTGCAAGGCTCTGTCCACGCCAAGCAGCGCGGCGAGAACGCCTACCGCCGCCCGGGCCGCACCGTGGCCTACATCGGCGCGGAGTTCTGGGACAGCGTCAAGCGCACCCACTTCGTCATCGCCGTCCGGGTCGAGTCGGAAGGCCCCATGCAGGAACTCCATCCCGGCGACCAGACCTGGTATATCTCCGAGGATGGCTGCACCCTCGAGCAGCTGCCCTTCATCGACCCCCGCACCGGCGCGCCCAGCTCGAAAGAGAACTTCAAGCCCGCTGTGGGCCGTCTCTCCTACACTCGCAGCCCCGGCGAAGCCCGTGACCGCATCTGCCGGGCGCTGGGCATTGGCCGCGCCGCAAGCCCGCTTGGCAAGAAGTTCAACGAAGTCTTCCAGATGGGTACCAGTATGGACGAGATCCCCAACTTCCGGGAGTTTTTATATCAGTACATCCTGCCTCAGCCCGAGCTTGATTTGGAAGCTTTGCAGGGCGACCGGGTGGAGCTGGAAAACCTCCACGCCGTGCTGGCCGAAGCCCAGACCCGCGCCGCCGCGCTGGAACAAATCGTGGACTATGGCCGCGAAGCTGCCCAGAAGGAAACGGAAGCCCTCGTTAACCGAGGCACTGCCCTGCTGGCCCGTGCTGAGGAAGCCGCCGCCGGGACGAACACCTGGCAGGAGCATCTTGCCGCCGGAAAGCGCCAGCACGAAGAGCTGACAGCCCGCTACGCCGCCGCAAAAGACGCCGAGGCCGAAGCCCGCCGGGCTTATCTTTCGGCCCACAGTGCCGCCGCCAGCGGCGAGGGCCGGGCGCTGGACGCCCTGAGTGAAGAGCTGGCCCGCAAAAAGACCGCACTGGACAAGGCCGGCCGGGACGCTTCCAGAAGCGAAACCGCCGCAGGCAAAGTGCAGAGCCTCTTGCAGAGCTTGCAGCGCAGCGGCTTTGCCGTCGAAAAATCGCTCTGGCCTGCCTCACTGACGGCGGAGACTCTGCCTCAGCTCCAAAGCGCCCTCGCCGGGCTGGAAAAGCCGCTGGAAGAGCAGTATTTCGCCGCACGGCAGAGCGCCGACACCCTCACCGCTGAGGTACAGGAAAAGCAGGCGGAGCTGGCCTCCGTCTCGGGAGGCCGGTGGGTCTACCCCCACGGCGACGCCGCCACCAGAGTGCGGGACGCCGTGAACGCTGAGCTCAAGAGCCGCGGCATGACGCCGGACGCCAAAATCTTCTGCGAACTGCTGAGCGTCGAGGACGAGAGCTGGCAGGACTGCGTGGAAGCCTGCCTCGGTGACCGCCGGTTCGACATCCTCGTGCCTCCTGCCCACTACGCCGCCGCCAAGAGCGCCTTTGTGGCCCTGCGGGACAAGGTCGGCCCCATCAGCCTGCTGGACACCCCCAGCATCCGCACGGCCAACCGCAAGGCCGACGCCGCCCCTGCCGACAGCCTCGCCGCGCAGGTCCGAAGCGAGAACCCGCTGGCCGCACAGTATGCCGACACCATCCTGCGGCGCATCGTCTGCTGTGACACCCCCGACACACTGGAAAACTATCCCGACAGCGCTACCCGCGACCTGCTGCGCCACCACCCCTTCCGCCTCGAGCGTCTCCGCACACCCCAGCGGTATATCGGCCTTGACGCCCGCCGCGCCCGGGCCGAAGCGCTGACGAAAGCTCTGGATGAGCTGACCGCCCGCAGCAAGGAAGCGGTCCAGTCTGCCGCCGCCCTCAAAGCCGCACGGGACGGCTATCAGGATGTGCTGCACAGCAGCGTCATGGATGAGCTGGCCGCGCTGTGGGACGCCCGCGCCGCGCTGGAAGCGGCCCGCGCCGACTGCACCGCACAGGAGCAGAAGCTGGCCGAGTGCCGCGAGAACCCGATGCTGCAGCAGCTTTACAAAGAGGACGAGGCCCGCGAGGCCGCGTGGGACGCCGCCCGCGCCGCTGTGGAGACAGCCGGCGGCGACATCCGTGTCTGCGAAAAGCAGCTGGCCTCCTGCGAGGCTGAGCAGACCAAGGCAGAAGAGACCGCCAGGCAGGCAAAGGACGCCGCCGACCGGTTCTTCGGGCAGTACCCGCTTTTGGAGCCGCTGGCGCGGGAGCGCTTCGCGGCCCTGAGCAAGGACAAAGGCCCGCGCTATGCGGCCCAGTCCGCCGAAAAGGCACAGGCCCGGCTGGACGACGCACTGGCCGTCTACCTCACCGGCACCCTCGAGCCTGCCCAGAAAGAGTACAACACCCGCTACGTCTGCGATCATCCGCTGGGCCTTACGGGCATCGAACAGTACCGCGCCCAGCACGAAAGCCTCGTGCGCATTGATTTGGAGCGGTACGCTGCCCGCCTCGAGCAGGCACAGCGCGACTGCAAGGACCGCTTCCGCAAGGACATCCTCTTCCGGATGAAGGATGACATCTTCAACGCACGGCGGCAGTTCCGGGAGCTGAACAAGGTAATGGAACAGCTGACCTACGGCGAAGAGGTCTACCGCTTTGAGCTTGGTCCCAGCCGCGACCCCCAGCTGGCCGCATTCTATCAGGTCATCGTGGACAAGGGAAACCAGCAGATGACCGACGGCGACTCGCTGGACAACCTCGCCGCCACCGCCGACCCCGTCTATGAGCGTCAGGTGGACGAGCTGATGGAAAAGATCATGGCCGATGTGGACGAGAACACCCGCGCCCGGCAGGAGGGCCGCCGCCCCGAGAATGTCACCCTTTCGGATTATGTAGACTACCGCACCTACCTCGACTACGACATCAAAGTGACCAACACCGTCTCCGGCCAGCAGGCTTCCCTTTCCCGCGTCAGCCGCGATTCCTCCGGCGGCGAGAATCAGGCCCCCTTCTATGTAGCTATCTGCGCGTCGCTGCTCCAGATCTACCAGAAGAGCGAGAACAGCATCCGTCTGGTGCTGCTGGACGAAGCGTTCAGCAAGATGACCAGCGACCGCATCCGTCCCATGATGGAGCTGTTCCGCCGGATGCAGCTGCAGGTCCTGCTCATCTCCACCGTCGAGAAGAGCACCGCCATCCAGCCCTACTGTGACATCACCTATTCCATCGTGCGCCACGGCGACGTGAACGCCATTGCGCCCTTTTACCGTCTGAATGCATCGGAGGAAATTGGATCTTGAACGAACATCTTGTAAAATTCTGGCTCTTTGCCACCCACTGGACCGAGCTGGACACCTTTGACACCGAAGAAGAGCTGAACGACGAGATCGAACTGCTCCACCGCCAGAACCTGCCCACCAAGGTGCGTCAGCGCACCAAAAAGGACGGCGGCGAGGAGCTGGTGCTCTATGTCAAGCAGGCAGACCGGGATTATGCTCGCTACTGCACCGGCTGGCGGCCCGGGATGTAACAAGGAGTACCCATGTCAAAGCAGAAAATACAGTTATCCGACCACTTTGATTACAGCCGCCTTTTGCGGTTCGTGCTGCCCTGCGTCGGCACCATGCTGTTCACCTCCATCTACGGCATCGTGGACGGTCTGTGCGTCTCGAACTTTGTGGGCAAAACGGCTTTTGCAGCGGTCAACCTTATCATGCCCGTGCCGATGCTGGTCGGCTCGGTGGGCTTCATGCTTGGCACCGGCGGCAGCGCCATCGTGGGCATCACGCTGGGCGAGGGCGACCGGGAAAAGGCCGACCGCTATTTCAGCCTCTTCGTCTGGACGGGCCTCCTCGCGGGCATCGTTCTCTCCGCTGTCGGCGTTCTCATCGTCCGCCCGGCGGCGGCGCTGCTGGGCGCAGAGGGCGAGATGCTGGATTATGCCGTCCGTTATGGCCGCCTCCTGATGCTGTCCCTGCCCTTCTTCATTTTGCAGAATATGTTCCAGAGTTTCTTTGTCACCGCCGAAAAGCCCCATCTGGGCTTCGCCTTCACGGTGGCGGCGGGCGTCACCAACATGGTATTGGACGTCGTGCTGGTGGGTATGCTCCACGGCGGCGTGGAGGGCGCAGCCATCGCCACCTTCATCAGCCAGGCCGTGGGCGGCGTGCTGCCAGTGTTCTACTTTCTTAATAAGTGCTCCACCAGCTCTATCCATCTGGGCCGCGCCCAGTGGAACGGCGGCGTCATCCGCAGCGCCTGCATCAACGGCTCTTCCGAGCTGATGACCAACCTTTCCATGTCGCTGGTCAACATTCTTTACAATTACCAGCTCCTCCGCTTTGCCGGTGAAAACGGTGTCGCGGCTTATGGCGTCATCATGTATGCGGCGTTCCTGTTTGTGGCCGTCTTCGTGGGCTATGCCGTCGGCAGCGCCCCCATCGTCAGCTACCACTACGGCGCACGCAACCACGCCGAGCTGAACAACCTTTACTCCAAGAGCCTTCGCCTCATCGGCGTCATCGCCGTCGTTATGACGGCCCTCTCCATGCTGGTCATCCCCTATGTGGCCCGCATCTTTGTGGGCTACGACGCCGAGCTGCTGGCACTGACCAGCCACGCCTTCCGCGTCTACGCCCTGAACTTCTTCCTCATGGGCTTCAATGTCTACGGCTCCTCCTTCTTCACTGCTCTGGGCGACGGCGTGACCAGTGCGCTCATCTCCTTCCTGCGCACTTTGCTGTTCCAGCTGCTGGCCCTCATCTTCCTGCCCATGGTTCTGGGCATCGAGGGCGTCTGGCTGGCCGTCACGGCAGCCGAAGCCGGTGCGCTCTGCGTCACGGTACTGATGTTCATCACCAAGGACAAAGTTTTCCACTATCGCAAAGTACCCTGTTGAAAAGAAAGGCCATCGGGATCTCCCGATGGCCTTTTTTCTGTTATTCGAACCGGTATTCCACCAACTCACAGTTTTTGATGCCGGCGGCGGAATACTCCTCGTTGGTCATGTCGTGGAAATAGGACTCCACTACACGGGCGATGCCGTTGTGGGCCACGAGAAGATAGGTCTTGTTCTCATCCTGCCGCAGCTCGTCCAACAGATTATAAATGCGCTGGGCCAGCTGCATCATGCTCTCGCCGCCATCGTAGCGGTCGGCAAAATGGGTCTTAGAGATGCGAAACTCTGCGCCGTCCCGGGGCGTGCCTTCGTATTTGCCAAAGCACTGCTCCCGCAGGCGGGGCTCACAGCGGGCGGGCAGGCCGGTGGCCTCGGCCACGGCCTTTGCGGTGTCGGCGGCGCGGCTCAGGGGCGAGTACAATATCTCGTCGATGTGGACGCCGCTTTCCTTGACCTTCCGGCCCAGCTCCCGGGCCTGCTGACGGCCTTTTTCGGTGAGGGGGCTGTCGGTCATGCCGCAGATCTTATTCTCCACGTTCCAGACCGTCTCGCCGTGGCGGGCAAAATAAATGCTGTGCATGGTGTCTCCTTATTTATTGTAATTGGCCTCGATCTCCCGGATCTTCTCATAGAAGAAATCGTTGGCCGGAGTGGGCATCCCGTGCTTTTGGGCCAGACGGCGGACGACACCTGCAAACTGCTCCACCTCGGTGGGGCGCTTGGCGAGGACGTCCTGCCGCATACTGGGCATTCCGTCAGGCTTGAAGGTGGGGGTCATGGATTCGAGGAAGGCTTTGTGGTTGTCGGCAGGCAGATTGACGCCCTCCAGCACCGACAAATCAATGACTTCCTGCATAGCTTCAATCATCTTATCATAGGCCGGGCCGGGCTTGGTCAGGCCGCCGTAGGGCAGATCAAAAGCAGCGGCCGCCTGATTGAGGCCGTCGTTGACCATCAGCTTGCTCCACTGCTTGAAGAGGATGTCACTGCAGGGCTCGCTGGCGATGCCGCAGGCGGTGAGGTATTCGTCCACCGCTTTTACGCGGTCGGTCATCTCGCCGCCCTTCTCGCCGAACTGGATGCGGCCTTCGGCACCGAACGTCAGGCTGCGGCCCACCCGGGTAGCGTCCATCCCGATGGCGACGCTCCACAGGCAGTGGCCGGGATAGACAGCCTCGATGTCATTCTCACTGGTGATGCCGTTGAGCACGCTGATGATGATGGTGTCGGGGCCGACGAACTTTTTGATGTCCTTGATGGCCTGCTCAAGCACCGTAGCCTTGACGGCCACGAGGATCAGGTCAACCGGCTGGCCCTGCTCCGGTGTGACATAGTCGAAATGGCACTCTTTGCCGTTGCAGACCACCGGCTGGGCCGAGTAGCGGGCAACGCGCTCCGCGTCCGCAATGACCTTCACGCCGGGCATCTTCCGGCCAAAGAGGATGCCCAGCGCACCCAGGCCGATGAGGGCAGAAGTCTCGATTTTTTTCATGATGTTCCTCTCCTTTTCCAGCTCTTTTCCAAATTCAGGCTTTGCGCAGGGCCGTGCCGTCCCAGAGCACGGTGTCTCCCTCGTCGATGCCCTGCCGTGTCAGCTCGGCGTCGGGGCAGGACAGGGTCTTCCGGATGCCGTCCGCTGCCTCTACCGTCACGTCACAGCAGACCTCGGCCCCTTCGGGCAGCTCTTCGCAGCCGTACATCTGCTCTTCGATGCGCACAACGCGGTAACGCTCCATGTTTCCACCTCCCGCCCTGCTTTTGAGCGGGGCGTTTTTCTTTATTATAAGCCCCGCTCTTCGAGGCGTCAACCGCGGCTTGACACGCCTGCCGCCGGGCTGATAAAATAAAGGAGAATCTGCATTGACCGGGGGAGAAGAGCTTTGAACATCACAGAACTGCGTTATCTCGTTGCCATTAAGAAGTGGGGCTCGGTGAGCGCTGCGGCAAAGCAGCTCTACGCCGCCCAGCCCAACGTCAGCAAAGCGCTGAAGAATCTGGAAGGGGAATACGGCCTGCGCATCTTTGAGCGCTCGTCCACCGGCATGATCCCCACCGAGCAGGGGCGGCGGTTCATCGAGCAGGCCGCGCGGGTGCTGGAAGAGGTAGACCGCCTGACCGAAGATGCCCACCACGCCCGGGAGCGCTGCGCCGAGCTGCGGGTGATGATCCCCCACGCCACCTACGCCTCCTATGCGGCGGTGGATTTCCTGAAAGAAGCCGCCGGGGCCGACCAGCTCCGCATCCACATCCGGGAGGGCGGCTCCATGGAGGCGCTGGACTTCGTGCTGCGCCGGGGCTATCACCTGGCGCTGCTGCGGTATGCCGCCGAGGACGACGACCACTACATCCACTACTGCGCCCGCCGGGGCCTGAAAATGGAGCCTGTGATGGAGTTCGAATACCAGCTTCTCACCAACCGGGACGGCCCGCTGGCCAAGCACGAGGTGAAAGACCTCTCGGAGCTGAACCATTATATGGAGATCATGCACGACGACTTCCAGCTCCCCGGCGAAGACGGCGGCGACGGCGTGCGCTGGCACGTCAACGACAGCCGCCGCATCCATGTCTACGAGCGGTGCAGCCAGCTTTCTATCTTGCAGCAGCTGCCCTCAGCTTATATGTGGGCCTCCCCCATGCCCCAGCGGGCGCTGGACCAGTTCCATCTGGTGCTCAAAAAATGCCCCGCCCAGCGTCAGGTCATGCGGGACGTGCTGGTCTACCCCGACCACGGCGCGCTCCGGTCCGAAGAACAGGCATTCATCGACCTGCTCCACCGGGAAGCCGCCCTCACGGTAAAATGAGGACGTTTTTCAGTTCTCGCCATTTTATGCGAAAAAGCCACGAAAAAAGGCAAAAAAGTGCCTCGCCTCAGCACTCTGCACAAAAACGTGCAAGAATTTTCGGCAAACTGCCCTCCGGACATTTCCGGAATCGTTTCAAAGAGAAACAGCCTCGAAATTCAATCGCATCTTCGTTAAAATATGGCCCGGCATCCCACAAACAGGGTGCCGGGCCATATATTTTTTGATATATGACCCATACCAGAAGCATATTATTCATTTTATGAAGAATGTGTTAACATAAGGCCAAGGATGATTTTGGCAGTCGGCAGAATGGGGTCGGCTGCAGAAATCAAAAAGGAGGTTTCTGGTATGATTAGTTTCTTACTCTGTTTAGCGATCCTGATCGGCGGTTACTTCGTCTACGGCAAGATCGTTGACAACACGTTCGGACCCGATGACCGTGAAACTCCCGCTGTCCGCATCAACGACGGTGTTGACTATGTCGTGATGCCCCAGTGGAAGCTGTTTCTGGTCCAGCTGCTGAACATCGCGGGCCTCGGCCCCATCTTCGGCGCACTGCAGGGTGCTCTGTGGGGCCCTGTGGTATTCCTGTGGATCACCTTCGGCACCATCTTTGCAGGTGGCGTCCACGACTACTTCTCCGGCATGATGAGCGAGCGTAATGACGGCGGCTCTATCGCAGAGATCACCGGCAAATACCTCGGCCCTGTGATGCAGAACGTCATGCGTGTGTTCTCCGTCGTGCTGCTGATCATGGTCGGTACTGTGTTCGCAGTCGGCCCTGCCGGCCTGATCGTCACCCTGTGCAAGAACAACGGTATGTCCGGTGTTCTGACCACTACCCTGTTCTGGCTGGTCATCATCCTGGTCTACTACTTCATCGCGACCTTCATCTCCATCGACGCCGTCATCGGTAAGATCTACCCCATCTTCGGCATCTGCCTGATCATCATGGCCGTCGGCGTTATCTTTGGCATCTTCACCAACCCCGCCTACACCATCCCCGAGATCTGGGAGCACTTCGGCAGCATGCATCCCTCCGGAACTCCTATCTGGAGCTTCATGTTCATCACCGTCGCCTGCGGCGCTATCTCCGGTTTCCACTCCACTCAGTCGCCTCTGATGGCTCGCTGCATGAAGAGTGAGAAGCAGGGCCACTTCGTCTTCTACGGCGCAATGGTCT
>ERZ773228.2273-NODE-2273-length-17953-cov-2.587663_pt1 | contig 17953 bp, 19 predicted proteins | sample MGYA00580524_ERZ773228 | MGnify/ENA primary metagenome ERZ773228 (study PRJEB29015, sample SAMEA2737768) | human gut metagenome | biome: human gut; feature: human-associated habitat; material: faeces | place: China | collected 2012 ... | reverse complement strand
GAAACATTAAAATAAATTTTCAAATCAATAACATTTTATAACATATAAAATTTAACAAATCCAATTAATAAATAACTGCAATCACTATAATTTAAGAAAAATAAAGCGTTAATTATTTATATGCAAATTTCCTTTACTATTTATAAAAATACAAATAATAAACTAAATAGCTAAATTACATAATAAAAAATAGAAAATATATTTAGATTGTTAATAAACAACTTCTATTTATAAAATTTAACAATTCTTTTTCAAATATTTTATGTAAAAATGGATAAATACAATTTAAAATATAAAATAAATGAACTACTATACTTTCAATTATTTCAAATAATAAAATAAAATTAATTCAAAAAAGTAGTAAATAAAGATAAACAATTCTATAAAGTATTAAAATTTTTACTCAACAACAAGTTTCACGTGAAACATATTATGTACATTTATATATATACTACCCACTATCACATCATAAATAAATACATTATATTTTTTTAGATTGTGGATTTTTTAATGTTTCACATGAAACATTAAAACTACATACATCAACCGTATTTCTTTTTCTACGTAGTAAAAATAAGTAAAAATTTATTAACATTTTCTGTGTAAAAATTTATTACGTAAATAAAGCATTATAATTATAATACATATTATCGAATTAATAAGTTAAATATTTTATAAAATAACTTAAAAATAAACAATTGTTATTAATAAAGTTTCACGTGAAACATACAAATAAAATCATTTTAATGATATATATTTTTTAGATTGTGGAAAACAATGTTTCACGTGAAACATAAAAACTTTATCTCCGATCATAACATAATACATTACTTAAATTTTTATATTCTTTTTTTTATTTTCTTACAAAATAACTATAAAGATTATTTCCCGGGAAATAATCTGCCTATTTTTTTTTATTTGTATTAATAAAATTTCCACAAGAAATATTTCCCAAACAATACTATATTTACTCATAATTATTTCCCAGGAAATAATTGAAACAAATATAAATAAAGTTGACAATGAGAATGAACAAATTAAAAGTGAAGTAAATATTGAGAATATTAACATTAGAATTAATAATGCTTTGGCTACTGCCAATAAGAATAGCTTAAGAAAAATTAAGGAACAGTGGTCTTTAATAGATGATTATTTATATGATGATGCTTATTCTGTGGTTGCTGGTCTGTTAAAGGATTCTATACCTGTTGTGGCTTCTGAAAAATATATTATTGTTTCAAATAGTCTTGAATCTGTAGCTAACCGAATTAATGATAATTTTTCTTTAATAGATGAATTTCTTTTGAAAATATTTAAAAATAAAATTTTTATTGTTGGTATGTCTAGTGATAATTGGAATGTAGAAAAAAACAAATATATTTCTAATATTAAAAATGGTGTTAAATATATTGAAAAAGATTTTATTAATACGGATAAAATTGAAAATAAAAAATCTTCTGTTGATGAACTTATTGATTTAATGGGAGAAAATATAATAGAATATAAATAAAGGAGATTGATTTAAAATGAATTTACAAAATATGATGATGCAAGCAAGAAAAATGCAAAAGGATATTGAAAAGACTAAAAGTGAACTTGAAAGTAAAGACTATGAGGGTAATTCTCAGTTTGTTACTGCTGTTGTTAGTGGAAATGGAAAGTTAAAATCTATTAATATTGATATGGAAGAACTAGCAAGTGATGATAGAGAAATATTGGAAGATATGGTATTGGTAGCAGTAAATAATGCTATTGATAAGATGGAAAAAGATAAAGAAGAAAAATTTGGTAAATATGGCCAGATGTTTAATGGTTTGATGTAATATGTATCCTAATAGTATTAAAAATGTTATTGATTGTTTGAAAGATTTACCTGGAATCGGTGAAAAAACTGCAGAAAGGCTTGCTTTTTCTTTAATTAATTTCGATAAGGATAAACTTACTTTATTTTCTGAATCTATATGTGGTGTTAGAGATAAAATTACTAATTGTCAAATATGTGGTAATATTTGTGAGAGTGATGTTTGTCCTATATGCTTGGATAAAGAAAGAAATGGTAATCTTATATTCGTAGTTGAAAAGGCAAAAGACATTTCTTTATTTGAAAAAATTAATGTATATAAAGGAAAATATCATGTTCTTGGCGGTCTAATATCCCCTCTTGAGGGGATTGGCCCTGAGGATATTAATATTAATAAATTAATTTCACGAATTGATGGTGATAAAGTAAATGAAATTATTCTTGCCTTGAAACCTTCAATTGAAGGGGAAACTACTATGCAGTATATAAAAAAACTTCTTGAAAATAAGAATGTTAAGGTTACTAGAATTGCTACGGGTATTCCAATTGGAACTGATATTGAATATATTGATCCTATGACATTGGAGTTTGCTTTGGAAGGCAGAAAAGACATATAATTTACTTTATTTCATATAATTTCTTGGGTGAAATATATTTATGCTAAAAAAATTTCTTTTTTTGATAAGAAAATTTATATTTGGTGTTTTGTTTATTTATGCTTTTAATGTTATTGTTTTTCCTATTAATACGACAATTTCAATAAATATATTTACTATTTTAATTGTTTCTATTTTTGGATTACCTGGTATTATTGGCATTTGTTTATTTTCTATTTTTGTTTTGTAAGGAGAGTAATATTATGTTAGACATTTATAAGTATGAACAACCTATATTGTATAATATTTTAAATAATTCTATTATTAATAATAAGTTATCTCATGCTTATTTATTTGATTCTAATGGTAATAGTGATGTTTATGATATAGTTTTATCTTTTACTAAAATGATTATTACCTCTAATATTGCAAACGAAACTGAAAAAAATAATATTTGTATGCGAATTGATGATGGAAATTATGTTGATGTTAAGGTTATTGAACCAGACGGTATGTGGATAAAAAAAGATCAACTTTTGGATTTACAAAGTGAATTTAGTAAAAAATCTATTGAGGGTAGTAAAAAGGTTTATATTATTAAGTCTGCGGACAAAATGAATATTCAAACTGCTAATTCTATACTTAAGTTTTTAGAGGAACCTATTGATGAAATAATTGCAATATTGGTCGTTGATAATATTAATTTGATGCTACCTACGATTATATCTAGGTGTCAGGTTATTAAATTAAATAAAAAACCTTTGTCTTTGGATAGTATTGATAATTTTTCTGCATATTTTTTTCAATCTAAATATGCTTTACTTACTGAAACTGAAAAAAAAGAATTAATGGAATCTGCAGTTAATTTTATTCATCATATAGAAAATAATGGAATTGATACGCTTATTTATACTAAAAAATTATGGCATAATATTTTTAAAGATAGAGATTTGTGCATAGTAGCAGTTAATCTTTGCATTTATTTTTATTATGATGTTGTTAAGTATAAATGTGGTTTGAATAATTATTTTTATGGGGACAAGCTATCTGAAATTAGTTTTGTTTCTGAAAATAATGATTATGATGAGTTAATTAAAAAAATTCAGATATTAGATAGAACAGAAAACTATTTAAAAAGAAACTTAAATATAAATTTACTTATTGATAAAATGATTATAGATATGTGTGGTGATGATTATGAAGATAGTTAATGTTAAGATTAATAATGATTTTGGTAAAACTTTGTATTTTGATTGTAATAATTTTAATTTAAAAAAAAATTTAACTGTCATTGTTAATACAGAAAGAGGCTTGGAGTTTGGTACAGTTCTTGATTTTCTTGATGTTGAAGATGGTAATTATGAAAAAGTTATTAGAATTGCTACTAAAAAGGATTATTTGCAGCATTTAAAGAATATTAATGAAGCTAAATTGGCGCTTGACAAATGCCGTGAACTTGCTGAAAAAAATAATTTAAAAATGGTTATTATAGATGCAACTTATAATTTTGACAAAAGTCAACTGTTATTTAGATTTTTAGCAGATGAAAGAATTGATTTTAGAAATTTAGCTAGGGAGTTAGGATCTAGACTTAAAACTAGAATTGAACTAAGACAGATAGGAATTAGAGATAAGGCAAAGGAAATCGGAGGCATAGGTCCTTGTGGAAGAAATTTATGTTGTAGTACTTTTCTTACTAGTTTTGATGCTGTATCTATTAGTATGGCTAAAAATCAAGGTCTTGCATTAAATCCTACTAAAATTAATGGTGTTTGTGGAAGACTTCTTTGCTGCTTGAATTATGAAAATGAACTATATACTGAATTAAAAAAAGATGTTTTAGATGTTGGTAAAAAAACGTTTATTAATGGTAAGGAAGGAAAGGTTATTTCATCTGAACCTTTATTAGGTAAATACAAGGTACTTATCGATGATGAAATAATTGAAATTGATATAAATGATAGTAAAAAATAAATTGTTAAACTATAGTAATGCTTATATCTATCAAGATACAGAATATTTTAAAATGTCTCTTGATAGTCTTTTACTTGCAAAATTTGTAACTATTAATATGCGTGATAAGAATATAATTGATTTGGCTACTGGTAATGCACCAATACCAATGCTTTTAACTTATAGAACTAAAGCTCATATATGTGGGGTTGAAATACAAGAAGAGGTATACAATCTTGCTAATTTATCTATTAAAAAAAATAAAATGACGCAGCAAATTAGTTTGATTAATGAAGATGTTAATAACATTACTGATTATTTTAAGCCTGATACATTTGATGTTGTTACTTGCAATCCTCCTTATTTTAAAACTAATAATACTTTATTTGAAAATAATAATATTATTAAAGCATCTGCAAGGCATGAAAAATTATTAACTTTAGAGGATATTTTAAGAGTTAGTAAATATCTTTTAAAAAATAATGGTAGACTTGCTATGGTTCATAGAACGGAAAGATTAATGGAAATTTTGTTTCTTATGAAAAAGTATAATATTGAACCTAAAAAGATTAGATTTGTTTATCCTAATAATGCAAAAAATAGTGATTTGGTTTTAATTGAAGGTACTTTAAATGGTAAAAGTGGCCTTAAAATAATGAATCCTTTGTTTGTTTATGTAAAAAAAGATGTTTATTCTAAAGAAGTAAAGGATATGTTTGGAGAGTGAAATTTATGATACAAAATAGTTATAATGATAGTCCCACTTTATATTTGATATCTACTCCTATTGGAAATTTAGAGGATATGACTTATAGGAGTGTTAAAATATTAAATGAAGTTAGTGTTGTTTTTTCAGAAGATACAAGAGTAACTCTTAATTTACTTACTCATTATGGTATTAATAAGAAGTTGATTGCTCTTCATGAACATAATGAAGATACAGCCAAAGAGAAGGTACTTGACTATCTTAAAAATGGCGATAGTGTTGCTTTGGTTACTGATAGAGGAACTCCAATAATTAGTGATCCTGGATATAAAACAGTAAAATATATTAGCGATAATGGTTACAATGTTGTTGCACTTCCTGGAGCTACTGCATTTGTTCCAGCACTTATTACTTCTGGTATTGCACCACAACCATTTTTATTTTATGGCTTTCTTGATAGTAAGGATAATGTTAGAAAAAAAGAATTAGAGACTTTATCTGATGAAGAGGAAACAATGATTTTTTATGAAGCGCCTCATAGGATTATAAAAACTTTGAATATGATGCTAGATATATTTGGCGATAGAGATATTAGTATATCTAGGGAGATTACTAAGAAGTTTGAGACTATTTATCGTGGAAAAATTAGTAATGTAATTAATCTTGTTTCTGAAAAAGGGGAATTTGTTATTGTTGTTAATGGTATGAAAGAAAGAAAAATAGATGATACTATTAGTGTTCATAACGCTGTAAATAACTATATTAGTGCTGGATTTGATGTAATGGCTTCAATTAAAAAAGTTGCTAAAGATAGGGGACTTGCTAAAAATGTTATTTATAAAGAGTATCATCGGGAGGATAAATAATGAAGTTAATTGTGGGATTAGGTAATCCTGGACGAGAATACGAAAAAACTAGACATAATATTGGATTTAATGTTCTTGATTTATTAGCAGATAAGTACAATATTACATTTAGCGAAAATAAAAAATTTAATGCACTTGAGGCTAGTTTTAATTTGATTGGTGAAAAAGTTATTTTGGTAAAACCACTAACATTTATGAATTTGTCAGGGGATAGTGTAATTAAATATATAAATTATTATGATATTGATGTTAATGATCTTTTGGTTATTCATGATGATTTAGATATGGAGCTTGGTAAGATTAGAATTGTTTTTGACAGTTCTAGTGGTGGCCATAATGGAATTAAAAGTATTATTAATAATTTGAATAGTCAGAAATTTACAAGGTTAAAAATTGGTATTTCTCATAATAAAAACATAGATACTAAAGATTATGTACTTGGTAAATTTAAAGGTGATGACTGGAAAGTTTTAACTGACTCTTATAACAAAGTACTTGATATAGTGGAAAACTTTATTAGTAAAGACGTTAATACTTTAAAACAAATTTATAGTAATAAAAATAATTAGATATAAAATAGGATACAATATATTTGTATCTTTTAGCATTGGAGGTGAGAATATATGAAGTTTTTTGATAATTTATTTGATCTTAACAATAGGGATGAACAATTAGTTACTGGTTTAAATAAAGAACTTAATAGTGTTTATGTTTATGATTATTTTAATAAATATAATAATAATATTTTACTTGTTACTAATTCTTTATATGAGGCTAATGATTTATATAATAGATTATCTAATTATACAGATAGAGTACTATTTTTTCCTATGGATGATTTTATGACAAGTGAGGCTTCAATTATTAGTCCAGAACTTATGATTGAAAGACTGAATACTTTGAATAAACTTGTTAATAATGATAAGTATATTGTTGTAACTAATTTAATGGGTCTACTTAGATATCTTCCTAATAAGTCTTTATATAAGAAAAAAATTATTAATTTAAACGTTAATGAAGATGTAAATAGAGAAGTGTTAATTAACAATTTAATTGACTTAGGTTATGATAGAGTTCCACTTGTTACTAAGACTGGAGAGGTGGCTATTAGAGGATATGTAATTGATATATTTCCTATGGAAACTGATAGTCCTATTAGGATAGAGTTTTGGGGAGATACTATTGATAGTATTAAATATTTTGATTTGGATAGTCAAATTTCTAGTGATAGTATTAATACTATTTCTATATATCCTTTTACGGAATTTTTACTTGATAATAAGTTAGATGTTGACAGTAAAATGTGTAAGCAAAAGTATTTACCACATTATTCTAGAGATATTCAAGGTATATGGAATTATTTATATAACTGTACTCTTATATATTATGATTATAACCAAATTATATCTGCTTATAGATTACTTAGAGAGAGTATTATTAATTATGATAATGAGATAAATGATTCTATTAAAACTGATTATATGTTTGATATTTCTGATGTTAAATATAATAATATTATTTATATGTTAGAGTTTGATAATATTCTTGATTTGAATATTAAGTTTAAAAATAATTATTTATCTAATAACATTGATAATTATCATGGTGATTTTGAAAAGATTAAAACAAGTCTTTTTAAATATATTAGTGGTGGTAAGACTGTTATTATGTGTATTGATAATAAAGATGTTGCTAAGAGAGTAATTACTTATTTGGATATTATGGATGATGTTGTATTAACTAGAGAAAATGAAATTATTAAAAATAAGATTAATATTATTAATAAATATATTATAAGTGGATTTATATATGATAATTATGTTGTTATTTCTTCGAATGATTTATTTGGTAAAATAGAAGAAAAGAAGAAAGTTAAAAATAAGTATAAAGTTGGTACTAAGATTAGTAATATTAATAACTTAGAGAAGGGTGATTATATTGTTCATATTGATCATGGTATTGGACAATATGTTGAATTATGTACTTTATCTAAGAATGGTTTGAAAAAGGATTATATTAAACTTTTATATGCTGATGGTGATGTTTTATATTTACCTGTAGAAAAAATTGATAAAATTACTAAGTTTACTGGTAGAGAAGGGGCTATTGTAAGACTTGATAAATTGGGTACTGATTCTTGGAATAAGAAGAAGGCTAGAGTTAGAAGTAAATTAGAGAATATTGCGGGTGATTTGATTAGAGTGTCTGCTGAAAGAGAGAATTCTAAAGGTTTTGCTTTTAGTCCTGATGATGAAGAACAAATATTATTTGAAAGTAAATTTAAATATACTGCTACCGCTGATCAGGAAAGGGCTATAGGTATTATTAAGCATGAAATGGAAAAGGATAAACCTATGGATATGCTCTTATGTGGTGATGTTGGATATGGTAAAACAGAGGTTGCTTTTAGAGCAATATTTAAGGCTGTTAATGATGGTAAACAAGTTGCTTATTTATGTCCTACAACTATTCTTTCTAGTCAGCAATATAATTCTGCATTAGATAGATTTGCTGATTTTCCAATTAATATTGCATTACTTAATAGATTTACCTCTGTTAAAGAGCAAAATGTTATTTTTAAGAATTTAAAGGAAGGTAAAATTGATATTTTATTTGGTACACATAAACTTCTAAATGATAAAGTAGATTTTAAAGACTTGGGATTACTTATTATTGATGAAGAACAGAGATTTGGTGTTGTACATAAAGAGAAAGTTAAGAAATATAAGAGTAGTATTGATGTTTTAACTCTTAGTGCTACTCCTATTCCTAGGACTCTTCAAATGTCTATGTCTGGTATTAGAGGACTTGCTCTTATTGAGACTCCTCCGGAGAAACGAAGACCAATACAAACCTATGTAATGCCTGAGAGTGTAAATATTATTAAAGATGCTATTTATAAGGAATTGTCTAGAAATGGTCAAGTATTTATGCTTTATAATAGTGTTGAAAAAATAGATAATAAACTTGAAGAGATACATAAATTGGTACCAGAAGCTAATATTAGATATGCTCATGGTAGAATGACTAAGGTTGAACTTGAGAATATTATGATTGATTTTACTAATCATAAGTTTGATATATTACTTTGTACGACAATTATTGAAACTGGTATTGATATTCCTAATGTTAATACTTTGATTGTTTTGGATGCTGATAGATTTGGTTTATCACAGTTATATCAAATTAGGGGTAGAATTGGTCGTAGTGATAGAATTGGTTATGCTTACCTTATGTATAATAGCAGAAAAGAACTTAATGATTTGGCAGTTAAAAGACTTAATACTATAAAAGAGTTTACTGAACTTGGTAGTGGTTTTAAGATAGCTATGAGAGATTTATCTATTAGAGGAGCTGGAGACATACTTGGTAGTGAACAATCTGGTTTTATTGACAGTATAGGTATTGATTTGTATTTGAAGATGTTAAAAGAAGAAGTTGATAAACTTAAAGGTATTAAGATAGAAGAAGAAAAAGATGAAAGTTCTAAACCTCTTATTGAAGTTGAAACGCATATTTCTAATGAATATGCTCCTGATGATGAAATTAAACTTGAAGTTCATAAACTAATTAATAATATTAATTCTGAAGAAGATATTGATAATTTATGTACAGTGCTTAAAGATAGATTTGGTAAAGTTACTGATGAAATGATTATTTATATGCATGAGGAATGGTTTGAGAAACAGGCTAAGTCTCTTAATATTAAAGAAACTAAACAGACTAAGAATTACGTTGAGATAGTTCTTCCACAGTATTTGTCTAAACAAATTGACGGAGAAAAGTTATTTTTTACGGCATATGAGATATCTAAATATTTTAGATTTTCTTATAATAATAATCAGATTCATATTTATTTAGATACTATTAAGTTAGATAAACATTTTGTTTATTATTTGAATGATTTACTTAGTGTTATTATTAAAGATATTAAGAAATAAAGTTAAATATTTTATTTCTTTTTGTTTACTTGTATAATTATTTATTTATTTGACAAAATATTAAAGAAAGTATAGGTGAATATATGAAAACAACTGGAGTTATAAGAAGAATTGATGAACTTGGTAGAATTGTTATACCAAAAGAAATTAGAAAGAGTTTAAGAATTAAAAATGGTGAAAGTTTAGAAGTTTATTTAGATGGTGATAGTATTATATTAAAGAAATTTTCACAAATTGAAAGTTTAGAGAGTATTTCTGTTGATTATGTGGAAGCATTTAATCAAATTATTAAGCATAATATTATTGTTACTGATAGAGATAAAGTAGTTGCTGTTAGTGGTCCTTTAAAGAAGAAGTATTTGGGTAAAAATATTAATGAATTTACTGAACGTTCTATTGAAAGAAGAGATTCTTTTTCTGAAAAGCAAAAGAAGGAGTTTAAAATAATTGAAGATGAAGAAGATGTTGGTTATTATACTTTTGCTTCGATTGTTAATAATGGTGATGCTATTGGTAGTGTAATATTAATATCTTTAGATACTCCTTTATCTGATACTGAAGATAAACTAGCTATTGTTTTATCTAATTTACTTAGTAAACAATTTATTGATTAATTTATTTATGATCACTAGTAAGCCTTATGTATAAGTCTTACTAGTGTTATTTTTAGCCTGTAGTCTAAAAATAATGTACCAACCGTACGTATTATATATAAGCAGATTATATGTATTAATAAATTAATTTTAGTAGTTATATGATATAATATATTTCAATACTGAGACATTAGGCTCAGTATTGCTTAGAGAGACCTTAGACTCTCTAAGAAAAAATGCAAAATAGTACTTGAAAATATATTTATTGTATGATAAAATACTTTGTGTAAAGCGAAGAAGGAAAGAGTAATAGTAATATTTATAGAGAATCTATGTTTGGTGGAAATAGATAAGAAAAGCTATTATAAATGGTTCTGGAGCAGTTATATCTAATAGGTATAAACGGTTGTTACGTTATAACTTAATGAGTGTATGTATTATAAAATAAGGTGGTACCGCGGAATATTTTTCGTCCTTTGGTTAGCCTTATTTTTTTATTTTATGGAGGTATGTAATGAGAAAATTTGAAAAGATAAGTAAAGATAATTTTTTTAATAGTGTTCCTAATGGTAATTATGAAGATATTATATTACCAAAAAGAAGTACTAAAAATAGTGCCGGATATGATTTTTATTCTCTATATGATATAACTATTAAACCTAATGAAAGGGTAGTTATTCCAACTGGTATCAAGGTTTGTATGAATGAAAATGAATTTTTAGGAATATATATTCGTAGTAGTTTAGGTTTTAAATATAATATTCGGATGTGTAATCAGGTTGGTATAATCGATGCTGATTATTATAATAATAAAGATAATGAAGGACATATTTTTGTATGTTTACAAAATGAAAGTGATAAAGAAGTAGTAATTAAAAAGGGTGATAGATTTGTACAAGGTATATTTATGTCATATTTAATTACTGATGACGATTGTGCTACTGATACAAGAAATGGTGGTATTGGTAGTACTAATGAAGGAGATGATAATAATGAATAATGATAAAAAATTTTATATAACAACTCCTATATATTATCCTAGTGCTAATTTTCATATAGGACATTGTTATACTACTATAGTAGCGGATGCTATTGCAAGATATAAAAGACTTACTGGTTATGATGTATTTTATTTAACTGGTACTGATGAACATGGAGAAAAAATACAAAAGAAAGCAAATGAAGCTGGAGTTACTCCTAAAGAATATGTAGATAAAATTGTTGCTAATGCTAAAGATTTGTGGAAAAGTCTAGATATTAGTTATGATAAGTTTATTAGAACTACTGATGAAGAACATGTTAAGTGTGTACAAAAGATATTTGAAAGATTATATAAACAAGGTGATATTTATAAAGGTGAATATAAAGGTTTATATTGTACTCCTTGTGAATCATTTTGGACTGAAACTCAGTTAATCAATGGTAAATGTCCTGATTGTGGTAGAGATGTACATGAAGTATCTGAAGAAGCTTATTTCTTTAAATTATCTAAATATCAAGATAGACTTGTTAAATATTATGAAGAAAATCCTGATTTTATTGAACCGGAGTCCAGAAAAAATGAAATGATTAATAATTTTATTAAACCAGGTCTTGCTGATTTGTGTGTGTCTAGAACTAGTTTTGATTGGGGTATTCCTGTTACTTTTGATGATAAGCATGTTGTTTATGTTTGGTTAGATGCTTTAACTAATTATATATCTGCTTTAGGATATTTAAGTGATGATGATAGTCTATTTAAAAAGTATTGGCCTTGTGATTTACATATTGTTGGTAAAGAAATTATAAGATTCCATACTATTGTATGGCCTATTATGTTAATGGCTCTTGATTTACCACTACCTAAGAAGGTATTTGGTCATGGATGGCTTGTTATTGATGGTGGTAAGATATCTAAAAGTCTTGGAAATTATAAAGATCCTAGAGAATATATTGATACTTATAGCGTGGATGCTGTTAGATATTTTGCTTTAAGAGAAGTTCCTTTTGGTAGTGATGGCTCTTTTTCAGAAGATGCTCTAATTAATAGAACTAATGGAGATTTAGCTAATATTTTAGGTAATTTGGTTAATAGAACTATTGGTATGATAAATAAGTACTTTGATGGAGAAGTTTCTAATAAAGGTGTATCTGAAAAAATTGATAATAATTTGATTAAAGAAGCTGAAAGTTTATATATAAAGGTAGAAAATTATATGAATAAACTTGAAGTACCTAAAGCACTTGATTCTATATTTGATTTATTTAGATCATTAAATAAATATATTGATGAAACTACTCCTTGGATACTTGCTAAAGATGATAGTAAGAAAGATAGACTTGCTACGGTACTTTATAATTTAATTGAGGGTATTAGAATTGGAACAGTATTACTTAGACCATTTATACCTGAAACAACAGAAAAGATATTTAAGCAAATTAATACTGATAATACTTCTTATGACAGTGTAAAAGAGTTTGGCGGATACAAGAGTGGTACTAAAGTTGGTACTCCTGAAGTGTTATTCCAAAGAATTGAAACTAAGTAACTAAGAGGACTTTAATGGTCCTCTTTTTACATTTTATTAGTGTAAAATAAGTGAAAAGGTGTTTACTAATTTATTAGATTATGATATATTTTTAATGTAGTACCTGCAGTGGAAAAGGAGAAAAAGGTATGCTTAGTACTAGAAAATGGAACCTTATTTTTAAGATATCTTGTGGTATTTTAGCTGGTGTATTGGTTTCTTTTGTTGTTGTAGGTAGTAATATTCTTGATTTATTATACTTAGGTATAATAGTTGTGCTATTTTTTAAATATGTAGCTAATAAAAAATAAAATAATTATACTATATTAGTATGATTTTTTTAATGGAGGTGCTTTTATGTATATTGATACACATTGTCATGTATTTAGTGAATACTATGATGATATTGAAGAAATTGTTAGAAAGTGTAAAGAAAATAATGTTACCAAGATTATAGTTAGTGGCTGTGATATGAAATCTAATACGGAAGTTTTAGAATTAGTTAATAAGTATGATATTATTTATGGTACTATTGGATTTCATCCTACGGAATTAGATGCTTTTAAGGAAGAGTATTTTAATTTTCTAATAGATAATATTAATAATAGTAAAATTGTTGGTATAGGTGAAATTGGACTTGATTACCATTATGAAGATACTGATAAAGAAATACAAAGAATGGTTTTTAATAGACAACTTGAAATTGCTGAAAAGTTTAATAAACCAGTTGTTGTTCATAGTAGAGATTCTATTGGAGAAACATATAATATATTAAGTAAATATAATTTGAAAGGTAGTATACATTGCTTTAGTGGTTCATTAGAAATGGCTAAATTATTTATTAAATTAGGATATAAATTGGGAGTTGGAGGTATAATTACTTTTAAAAATGCTAAAAATATAAAAGAAGTAGTAAAAAATATAGATTTATCATATATTTTATTAGAGACAGATAGTCCATATCTTAGTCCGGAACCTTATAGAGGTAGTGAAAATAATCCTTCTAATATACCAGTTATTGCCGAGAGCATAGCTAGTATTAAAGGCGTAACAAATATAGATGTTGCAAGGGTTACGACTGCTAATGCGGAAGAGGTATTTGACTTTTTATAAAAAAGATGTTACAATTAATATGCTTTAAAATATTAATGAGGTGAGACATAATATGAAAAAAGTAGCTGCAAAAATAATAACTATTTTTTCACAGTTATTAGTGGCTAGTGTATTTTTATTCTTACTATTTTCTGGTGAAACTAGAAATAGTAATGATAGAAGTGTGGTAGTAAACAATAATAATTTTAATAAAATGGCTGATAAGACTTTGTTTCTTTTTAATAGTTTAGAAACTAAAGATGAAGAAGCAGATTCTAATGTTGTTGTTGAACTTACTTCTGTTGATAAGGTAGAAGAACCTGCAATTAAAGAAGTTAAACAGGAAACGATTAAGGAAGAAGTGAAAGAAGAATCTCCTAAAAAAGAAGAAACTAACGTAACTCTTTTAGAACCAGATTTTAGTGATAAAAAGGCCTTAGAAACATTTATTGGCAGTTTGACAGGATATGGGCCTGATTGTTATGGATGTGGTGGTAGAACTAGTACTGGATATGATTTGAGGGAGAATATATATTATGATGAGTATGGCACTATTAGAATTGTAGCTGCTGATAAATATTTTCCTTTTTACTCTATAATTAGAATAAGTAATGTTCCAGGAATGGAACCATTTATTGCTATAGTACTTGATAGAGGTGGAGATGTTGGTTGGTATAGAAATTCTGGAAGTGGTGAAATAATGTTTGATAGTCAAAAGGGTACTTTATTTGATTTAGCGTTCACTACTGAAAAGGATCCTAATATATTGGGTAAAACAAATAATGTTAAATTTGAAGTTTTAAGAAGTGGTAGATAACACTTCTTTTTTTTCGACATTTTTTTTAATTTTTATATCATATAATTATATAGAGGTAAAGATATGAAAAAAATAATATTATTTACAGTTATAATTATATTTATTCCATTTGTTATAGTAAGTTTTTTTAAAATTGATAAAAAAGAAGAAATAAATTTAAATTATGAGTCTAATACTATTATTAGAGTGAAAAGACTAAGTAGTGGTGAAATTGAGTATTTGCCATTTGAAGAATATATTGTTGGTGTGCTTGCTGGTGAAATGCCCATTTATTTTGAAAAAGAGGCTTTAAAGGCACAAGCAGTGGCTGCGCGTAGTTATGCATTAAAAAAAATAGAGTATAATAAAGATAATGAATATGATGTAGTTGATTCAGTTCTTAATCAGGTGTATTTAGATAATTATTATTTAAAAGAAGCTTGGGGTAATAAGTATGTTGATAATATTAATAAATTAAGAGAAGCAGTTAATGATACTTCTTTAGAATATTTAGATTATAATGGTGAAGTTATTGATGCATTGTTTTTTTCTACAAGTAATGGATATACTGAGAATTCTTCATTGGTGTTTAATATTGATTTACCGTATTTACAGAGTGTTACATCTATGTGGGATAGTTCCACTAGTAGTGCTTTTAGGAGTACTAAAAAAATTTCTAGTAGTGATTTTTATTCTTCTTTAGGGTTAGAAAAATCTAATATATTAAACTTTAAAGTTTTAAAAAGAAGCAGTACTAATAGAATACTTAATCTTAGTATTAATAGTACGGAGTTTACTGGCAGAGAATTATATGATAAACTTGGTTTAAAATCTACTGATTTTTCTTTGAAACAAGATGGAGATACTATTATTATTGATACTGTCGGCTATGGTCATGGAGTTGGGATGAGTCAGTATGGTGCTGAAGGTATGGCACTTGAGGGTTATTCTTATAAAGATATTCTTTCTCATTACTATGTTGGTACTTCAATTAAAAAATTATTAAATTAATGTATATATTTTTTAATTTAGGAAACAATTATAGTAGAGGTGAGAATATGAAAATGAAAAGAGTTAAGCCACTCTTAGTACCTATGATTTACGGAGTATGTGTTATTGCATTTTTGTTTTGTATGTATTTTGCAGGTAGACTATCTAATGATTTACTATTTAAAGATAAGAAAAATACTAATTATGTTGATGGTGAGATCGTATCAGAATATGATAAGGATATACCAGTAGTTAGTACTAGTTCTAAAATTGTAAGACCTTATTTGGATAGTAAGGTTTCTATTTACAAGACTTTTTATGACTATCAAGATGAAGCTGATAATCAGGAAAAATCTATTATTCTTTATGAAGATACCTATATGCAAAACTCTGGGGTAGATTATACTAGCGATAGTTCATTTGATGTAATCAGTATTCTTGATGGTACAGTAATAAATGTTTATGAGAATAAAATTCTTGGTACTTCTATTGAAGTTAGACATAGCAATGAACTTATTAGTGTTTATCAAAGCTTGTCTGAGGTTACTGTAAAAGAGGGAGATAATGTTATTCAGGGACAGATACTTGCTAAAAGTGGTTTATCTAATATTAATAAAGAGTTAAGTAATCACTTACATTTTGAATTATATTATAAAGGCTCTATAGTTAATCCAGAAGAATATTATAATAAATCAGTTGATGAATTATAGGTAATAAGCCTTTTTTTACATAATATGTTATCTTATAAATATAATTTTATAGGAGAGCATATATGAATAAGAAGATTATTTCTAGAGTAATAGAAGAAGCTAATTATATTATTGATACTAATAAAACTATTAGGGAAGTATCTATAATATTTGGTGTATCTAAGAGTACTGTACATAAGGATATGAGAGAAAAGTTGTTGTTACTTGACAGTACTTTATATCAAAAAGTGTCAAGTGTTTTGGAATATCATACTTATATTAAGCATATTAGAGGGGGACAGGCTACAAAAGATAAGTTTTTAGATAAAAAAAGGGAATCTACTCTATTAAAAAATGTTAAATTGTGGTAAAATGTAAATGAGGATGGTGATTTTATGTTTAACAAAGATATTGGAATTGACTTAGGAACTGCTAATGTACTTATATATATTAAAGGACAGGGTATTGTATTAAATGAGCCATCTGTTGTTGCAATAGACGCTGATACGAAAAGACCTTTAGCGGTAGGATCTGAGGCACATGAAATGCTTGGTAGAACTCCTGGTAAGGTAAAAGCAATTAAGCCAATGAAGGATGGTGTAATTGCCGACTATGACACTACTGAAGTTATGCTTAATTATTTTATAAAAAAAATAAATGGTAAAAGTTTCTTTTCTAGACCTAGAATATTAATATGTTGTCCATCTAATATTACTCAGGTTGAAAAAAATGCTATTAAGGAGGCTGCTGAAAGAACTGGAGCTAAAAAAGTATTTTTAGAAGAAGAACCTAAGGTAGCCGCTATTGGGGCTGGTATGGATATATCTAAACCGAGTGGTAATATGGTAATTGATATTGGTGGTGGCACTACTGATATTGCTATTTTATCTTTGGGTGGTATTGTTAATAGTGCTTCAATTAGAATTGCTGGTAATGCTTTTGATAATGATATTGTTAAATATATTAAGAATAAATATAAATTGTTGGTAGGAGAGCGAACTGCTGAGGATATTAAAATAAGTATTGGTACTGTTTTTCCTGGCTCTAGAAATGAAAAAATGGAAGTTAGAGGAAGAGATTTAGTTACAGGTCTTCCTCATACTATTACTTTGACAAGTGATGAAGTAGAAGAAGCATTAAGAGAAAGTGTTTATACTATTATTCATGCAGTTAAAGGTATACTTGAACAAACTCCTCCAGAATTATCTGCTGATATTATTGATAAAGGTATAGTACTTACTGGTGGTGGTGCTTTAGTGGATGGCTTTTCGCAGGTTCTTAGTCAAGAACTTAAGGTTCCTGTATTTACAGCAGAATCTCCACTTACTTGTGTAGCAGAAGGTACTGGTATTTTATTAGATAATTTATATATGTTGGAAAGACAATAATTAATATGTAAAAAATATGTAAATTCAATATTTGG
>ERZ773228.2272-NODE-2272-length-17955-cov-4.835642_pt1 | contig 17955 bp, 12 predicted proteins | sample MGYA00580524_ERZ773228 | MGnify/ENA primary metagenome ERZ773228 (study PRJEB29015, sample SAMEA2737768) | human gut metagenome | biome: human gut; feature: human-associated habitat; material: faeces | place: China | collected 2012 ... | reverse complement strand
GGCGGCGAAACGCCGCCTGAGCCCCCGCGCGCAGCAGCGGCTGCGCTTCTGGCGCGACGGCGTGACGCACTCGCTCACGCGCTGGCTGCGCGCACAGGCGATCCTCTGCTCCCTCACCTTCTGCCAGCTCCTCGCCGGCTTCTGGCTGCTGGGCGAGCGCTACTCCCTGCTCGCCGCCTTTCTCATCACGCTCGTGGACGCGCTGCCGGTGTTCGGCACAGGAACGGTGCTTATTCCCTGGGCGCTTGCCGAGCTGCTGCTCGGCTCGGTTCCCCGCGGGGCCGCGCTCGTCATCCTCTACCTCTGCACGCTCACCGTGCGCAGCATCACCGAGCCGAAGCTCGTCGCCGCGCAGGCGGGGCTGCCGCCCATCGCCTCGCTCATGGCGATGTACCTCGGCGCCCGCGCCTTCGGCGTGGCGGGCATGGTGCTCTTCCCATTGCTCCTGCTGCTCGCCGCCCAAATGCTGCGTACAAAAAAGGAAGGCTCGATGTGAGCCTTCCTTTTTCCGTTCAATTTTACGCCGCGGTGTTGAGCAGCCAGTTGAGGAAATCCGTTCCCCGCTCCGGCGACACCTCCTCCGATCCCTCCGGATCGGTCGGGTCGGTCGGGTCGGTCTCGCCGGCCGGAACCCAGTTGCCGTTCTCGTCGTAATAGCCCTCGCCCGGCGTCGGCTCCGGCTCGACGTACTGGTGGAGCGTGCAGGGGCCGAGCATCATCAGATCGCTGAACACGCTGCCGCTGTCGTTCGCCTGAACGGGCTTGCCCGCAGGGATCACAAACGTCGGATCGGCGGCCTGCTGCGCGGCATACGCCTCGTACTCCGCCGCGCTCAGCGGCAGGAGGATCGTCGTGCGCTCATAGCCCCACGCCGCCGTCAGATTCTCGGTCGTGAAGTCGATCGCATTCACGCTCTGCACGCACTCGGCGGGACAATACTCGGTCGCGAGCTTGCCGCTCTCGGTGCAGAGGTTCACCGCCACATGGCCGTCGCACACCAGCGCGGGCGCGTTGCTCGCCGCCACCCAGACCGTCTGCACATCGGTGCAGCCCGGGCCCTGCAGAAGCCCCGTGCGGGTGCAGACCGTCACCTGCGTCATGTCGGCGGTACTCCCATTGAAATTCTGATTGGGCAGGTTCTCGTGCGCCTCGCTCATGACCTTCTTCCACAGCTGCGCGGCGGGATTGCCGTTCGCGCGGATGCTGGCGTTATGGTTGTAGCCGATCCACACCGCCGCGGTGTAGTACGGCGTGTAGCCGACGAAGTAACGGTCATAGTTGCTGGAGGTCGTACCGGTCTTGCCGGCGATGGTCATGCCGGAGAAGGCCGCCTCGGTGCCGGTGCCGCTGCGCACCACGCCCTTGAGCAGCTCATTGATCGAGTACGCGGTGGACTCCTTCATCGCCACCCACGACTCCTGCTTGTTCTCCAGCACAAGGCTGCCCTTGTTGTCGCGCACCTCGATGTAGGTGCGCGGCCTTGTATACACGCCGTTGTTGGCAAAGGCGGAGTACGCCGCCGCCATCTCGACCGTGTTCACGCCGTAGGTCAGGCCGCCGAGGCCGAGTGCTGCGGAGTTGAGATCGCTGTTGACCAGCGTGGTGAAGCCGAGGTTCTGCGTCATGAAGTCGTAGGACACGGACGGAGAGAGCGCCTCGAGCACGCGCACCGCCGTGGTATTGGTGGACACGCGCAGCGCGGTCTGGAGCGTGATAAGACCCTTGTAGCCGCTGTAGGAGTTCTTCGGCCACGCTTTTTCCGTGCCGTTCTCGTTCGCCTGCAGGCGCACGGGATAGTCGTCGAGCACCGTCGCCGGCGTGATGACGCCGGTATCCAGCGCGGGCGCGTAGACCGCGATGGGCTTGATGGCGCTGCCGCAGGGGCGGGTGGCGGTCGCGTAGTTGAAGAGGAAGCGGCCCTCGCGCTCGCCGACGCGGCCCGCCATCGCCACGATGTTGCCCGTGGCGTTGTCGATGACAGTCATGCCGGACTGCAGCTGCTCGCCCTTGGACGAGGTGTAGGGCAGGTTGCTCGTATCGGCGTAAACCTTCTCCACGATGCTCTGCAGCTCGGGGTCGATGGTCGCGTAGATCTGATAGCCTCCGGTGTAGAGCAGCTTCTTGGCGATCTCCTCGGAATAGTTCTTCTCGCGGCGTAGCGCGTCGACCACGTCGTTGAAGACCTGCTCGACGAGATACGGATCGAACTCCTCCGCGGCGGTCTCCGCCACCTTCTCCTTCGAGCTGTCGGAGGGCACATAGTTGTCATCCCACACGAACACCAGCGGCTCGTTGACCGCCGCCTCGTATTCCGCGTCGTCCAGATAGCCGAGCTCGTGCATCTTGTCGAGCACCGTCTCCTGCCGCTCCTTGTTCTTCTCACGGAAGGTCTTGCCGCTGTCGAGCGTGCCCTGACGGGAGGGGTCGTAGAGGTAGGGGTACTGCGTGATGCCGACAATGGCCGCGCCCTCGGCGACGGTCAGGTCCTTGGCGTCCTTGCCGAAGTAGTTCTCGGCGGCCGCCTGAATGCCGTAGGAATGGTTGCCGAAGTAGACGAGGTTCAGATAGAACGTCAGCGTCTCCTCACGCGAGTAATTCTTATAGAAGCGCAGCGCCTGGAAGATCTCCGTCACCTTGCGCTTGATGGTCGGCTGATTGTTGCCGGTGGCGTTCTTGATGACCTGCTGGGTGATGGTCGAGCCGCCGCGCTGCGTTCCGCCGCCGGTGAGCATGGTGAACACCGCCTTGCCGGTCGATTTCCAGTCCACGCCGTGATGCTGGAAGAAGCGCTGGTCCTCGATGGACACCAGAGCCTGCCAGACATGGTCGGGGATGTCGGAAAATTCAATGTTCGTGCGGTCCTCGGTGCCGTGGATCTTCTGCAGCTCCTTCCACTCGCCCGTGCTCTTGTCCTGATAATAGATGACCGAGCTCTGGTTGAGCGTGATGGCGCTCATATCCACGTCCAGCACCGGCTCGAGCGTGGTGTGGACATACTTCATAAAAATGCCGAAGAACATCAGCGCCGTGCAGACGCCGATGGCCAGGAGCGTGCCGAGCACCTCCAGCGCCGTCATGCCGGCGCCGCTCCTTCTGTGGTTTTTTCGAGGCGCACGGGCGGCTTCGTGTTTCCCTTCCATTGCGCTACCTCCTTTTGCGAATTGAAAAAGCGGAGCTCCGCTTTGCTGTCTTTTGACAATAGGCAATTTATTGTAATACAAAATCGCGCAGATGTCAAACTTGCATTGCGCTTGGAAATGCGCTATACTATCTCCATCTCAAATACCGACTGTTGGAGGAGGACACCCCCATGAGCGAAGAATACGGCCCGAATTTCGTCACGCTGACGGACGAGGAGGGCAATGACATCGAGCTGGAATACATCGACGCGCTCGAGCACAACGGCACGACCTATATGGCTTTCTTCCCCGTTGTGGAGGAGGGCGAGGAGGAGAATGAGGACGAGTACGGTCTCATCATTCTCAAAAGCGAGACGGTGGACGGCGAGGAGATGCTCGCCAACGTCGTCGACGAGGACGAGATCAACGAGGTCTACGACCTCTTTATGGAGCAGATGATGGAGGACGAGGAGGAATAACCTCGCTTCCGACGGATTTTTCCCGCCGCTCCGCTTACAATGGCAATTACCCTGCGTGGTTCGTGATAGGCTCTTTATAAACCCACATTTCGTCATACGGGACGCCGGTACGCTCCGGTGGTTTGCAGGCCTCCCGGCTGCATTTCGCGGTCGGACGTTGGAAGCAGTAAAACCGGACAGAGGCGACCCACCTGCAATTCATGTGCAGGTTTGGCGGGGTCTACACGGCCAACGCGGGGTAACTTTTTTGCTCCTTCATCGCTTTGCACAAAAATCAAAAGGCGATTTCTCTGTTTTATCAAGGCTCTTTTCACGGATTTTGACGAAATTTCCATTGAAATTGTTCCCGCCTTCGTGTAAAATAAATCTACAATCTATGACTGATAGCTGTAACGAAGTGCTGCGCGCACGGGCTGAAACTATCACTCCGGCAGAAACGCTGACGTTTCGGGCGAGTGACTCGCTTGGAGCGTCTTTTCTTTTTGCCTGAAGGGTTCGTCAGTTGAAACCATTTAACAGGAGGAAACCACTTATGAAGCTCATCACCAACGGACGTCTCATCACCCGCGACGCAGAGGGCCGCGGCTACTACGAGCACGGCGCGGTCGCCTACGAGGGCGCGAGGATCGCCGAGGTCGGCGAGGAGGCCGCCCTGCGCGCGAAGTACCCCGACGCTGAGATCGTCGATGCCAAGGGCGGCGTCATCATGCCTGCCTTCATCAACGCGCACACCCACATCTATTCCGCGCTCGCGCGCGGCCTGTCCATCGTCGGCAACAACCCGACAAACTTCTACGAGGTCCTCGACGGAACGTGGTGGGCCATCGACCGCCACCTGATGATGGACGGCACCAAGGCCAGCGCCACCGCGCTCTACATCGACTCCATCAAGCAGGGCGTCACCACCGTCTTCGACCATCACGCCAGCTATGGCGAGATCCCCGGCACGCTGCACACCATCGCCGAGGAGAGCAAGCGTCTCGGCCTGCGCTCCTGCCTGTGCTATGAGGTCTCCGACCGCGACGGCGAGGAGAAGTGCCTGCAGGCCATCAAGGAAAATGCCGACTTCATCTCGGAATGCGAGCAGCGCAAGGATCCCATGCTCGCGGCGATGTTCGGCGGTCACGCGCTCTTCACCATCTCCGATAAGACCTTCGACCGCATGGTCGAGGCCAACAACGGCCGCACCGGCTATCACATCCACGTCTCCGAGGGCATGAACGACGTGTACGATTCCCTCCAGAACTATGGCCGCCGTCCCGTCCAGCGCCTTCAGGATCACGGCATCCTCGGCCCCAAGACCATCCTCGGTCACTGCATCCATGTCAACACCGCCGAGATGGAGATCATCAAGGAAACGGGTACGATGGTCGTGAACAATCCGGAATCCAACATGGGCAACGCCATCGGCATCTGCCCCGTCCTCCAGCTCTACAAGCGCGGCATCCTCCTCGGCATGGGCACCGACGCCTACACCAACGATATGCTCGAGTCCCTCAAGGTTGCCCTCTGCTCCCAGCGCAGCCAGAACTGCCTGCCCAACGTCGGCTGGTGCGAGGTCACCGATATGCTCTTCAAGAACAACGCGAAGATCGGCGCGAAGTACTTCCCCGACCAGCTCGGCGTACTCAAGGCCGGCGCCGCGGCGGACATCATCGTGATGGATTATAAGCCGTTCACTCCGTTCTCCGACGCGAACATCGACGGCCACATGATCTTCGGCATGACGGGCCGCCAGTGCCAGACCACCATCGCCGCCGGCAAGACGCTCATGCTCGACCGTCAGCTCGTCGGCATCGACGAGGAGGCCGAGAACGCCCACATCCTGGAGGCCGCGAAGAAGCTCTGGGGCAGCCTCAACCACTGCGAGTATTAAGGAAACATTACATAGGAGGAACAACGATGTCTGAGAAAATGTATCCCTTTCCGTTCGCGTCCCTGATGAACTGGGTCGTGACCGAGTACGCCCAGAGCGGCGACATCTTCGTCGTCCACAAGAAATATGAGGCCACGGGCAAGAGCCTGCCCATCTTCGGCGAGCGCATCGAGACCCCATTTGGCCCCGCCGCCGGCCCCAACAGCCAGCTCGCGCAGAACATCATCGCCGCCTACTTCGCGGGCGCCCGCTTCTTTGAGGTCAAGACCGTGCAGAAGATGGACGGCGCCGACCTCGCCGCCTGCGTGCCCCGTCCCTGCATCCTCTCCGCCGACGAGGGCTACAATCAGGAGTGGTCCACCGAGCTGACCGTTCCGCAGGCGCAGGACGAGTACATCAAGGCGTGGTGCGCGCTCAAGGTCATCAGCAAGGTCTACGGTCTCGGCGATCCCGACGGGTTCGTGTTCAATATGTCCGTCGGCTACGACCTCGAGGGTATCAAGGGCCGCAAGGTCAACAGCTACATCGACAACATGATGGACGCGAGCAGGACCGCGCAGTTCAAGGAGTGCAAAAAGGTCCTCGCCGAGCTGTTCCCCACCGAGCGCGATTTCATCGCGCACATCTCCCCGCGCGTGTCCCGCTCCGTCACCGTCTCCACGCTCCACGGCTGCCCGCCGCAGGAGATCGAGCGCATCGCAAGCTATCTGCTCACGAAGAAGCACCTGCACACCTTCGTCAAGTGCAACCCCACCATCCTCGGCTACAAGACCGCCCGCAGCATCCTCGACTCCATGGGCTACGACTACATCGTGTTCGACGAGCATCACTTCAACGAGGATCTCCAGTGGGAGGACGCGGTGCCGATGTTCGAGCGTTTGCAGAAGCTTGCGGACAAGGAGGGGCTGGAGTTCGGTCTCAAGCTCTCCAACACCTTCCCCGTGGACACCACGCGCGGCGAGCTGCCGAACGACGAGATGTATATGTCCGGCCGCAGCCTCTTCCCGCTGACCATCGAGATGTGCAATCGCATCTCCCGCGCGTTCGGCGGCAAGATGCGTATCTCCTTCGCCGGCGGCGCGGAATACTTCAACTGCGATAAGCTCTTTGCCGCGGGCATCTGGCCCATCACCGTCGCCACCACCATTCTCAAGCCGGGCGGCTACAACCGCCTGCTCCAGATGGTCGAGAAGGTCGAGCCGATGGAGTACCGCGCCTTCGCCGGCACCGACTCCGCCGCCATCTCCGACCTCGCCGCCTCCGCCCGCACGAATTACCATCACCTCAAGCCCATCAAGCCCCTGCCCAGCCGCAAGTCCACCGAGCAGGTGCCCTGGCTCGACTGCTTCATCGCCCCCTGCAAGGGCGGCTGCCCCATCGAGCAGGACATTCCCGAGTACCTCGAGCTGTGCCGCAAGGGTCTTTACGGCCCCGCGCTCAAGCTCATCACCGAGAAGAACGCCCTGCCCTTCATCACCGGCACCATCTGCGCGCACCGCTGCCAAGGCAAGTGCTCCCGCAATTTCTATGAGGAGAGCGTCCATATCCGCGACACCAAGCTCCTCGCCGCACAGAAGGGCTACAATGCCCTGATGGCCTCCATCAAGCTGCCCGAGCGCGTCGAGGGCAAGCGCGTCGCCATCATCGGCGGCGGCCCGACCGGTATCGCCGCGGCGTACTTCTGCGGCCGCGCCGGCATCGAGACCACCATCTTCGAGCGTGAGCGCAAGCTCGGCGGCGTGCCGCGCTACGTCATTCCCGCCTTCCGCATTTCCGACGAGGCCATCGACAAGGACATCGCCCTGATGATGAGCTACGGCGTTGAGGTCAAGTGCGGCAAGAGCGCTCCCTCCGTCGCGGAGCTGAAGGAAATGGGCTACACCCATATTCTTCTCGCCACCGGCGCGTGGAAGGCCGGCAAGCTCGACATCGAGGGCAACGTGCAGGGCGTCATCGAGTGGATGAAGAAGGAAAAGAAGCAGGTCAAGCCCAACCTCTCCGGCAACATCGTGGTCGTCGGCGCGGGCAACACCGCCATGGACGCCGCCCGCGTCGCCAAGCGCATGGGCGCGCACGCCACCATTCTCTACCGCCGCACCAAGAAGTTCATGCCCGCCGACGAGCACGAGCTGCAGCTCGCCATCGACGAGGGCGTGGAGTTCATCGAACTGGCCGCTCCCGTCAAGCAGGCCAAGGGTATGCTGCTGTGCGACAAGATGGTGCTCGGCGAGCCCGACGAGACCGGCCGCCGCAGCCCCGTGAAGTCCGGCGAGCGGTTCTCCATCCCCTGCGACCTCGTGCTCTCCGCCGTCGGCGAGCAGGTCGATTCCGACCTCATGGCCGCAAACGGCATCGAGATGGAGCGCAAGGGGCCCGCGTTTGAGACCAATGTCGAGGGCGTATACTGCGCGGGCGACGCGCACCGCGGCCCCGCGACGGTGGTCGAGGGCATTGCCGACGCCGCGCGCTTTGCCGAAGCCGTGATCGGCGCGCCCTACGAGTACGAGATCCCCGCGCAGGCGTTCATCACCGAGTCCGACGCCATCGCCAAGCACGGCATCCTCAAGATGTCCGGCAAGTGCGAGGGCGAGCGCTGCCTGCAGTGCTCCACCGTCTGCGAGAACTGTGTGGACTCCTGCCCGAACCGCGCGAACGTCGCGGTCGTCATGCCCGACGAGAGCCACCAGATCATCCACGTCGACAAGATGTGCAACGAGTGCGGCAACTGCACGCAGTTCTGCCCCTACGCCAGCGAGCCCTGCCACGACAAGTTCACCCTCTTCCAGACGGCGGAGGATATGGCGGAGAGCAAAAACCCCGGCGTCCTCTTCCTCGACGCCGACCACGTCTGCGTCCGCATGGCGGAGGAGCGCGACTACGATCTCACCACCTCCGACAACGATCTGCCGGTGGACATTGAGGCGCTGATCTTCACCATCCGCGACAAGTACAGCTATCTGTTCGCGTAAGCGCAAACTTTCTTACAAGATACAGGCGCGGCCGCCGAAAAGCGGCCGTGCCCTTTTTCTTTCATACGAACACTCCCCGCAGACCGCCGCAGTCGCGCAGAGCTTCGGCGCGGGCAGCGACCTCGCGGGCGAAGCCGCTCAGATATTTCCCCGCGTCGCGCGGGAGGATGAGCCGCTCCGCGAGCGCATCCGCCGCCGTGAGCAGGTCGTTCTCGATCCGCTCGGGCCGCGCGTGCTCCCAGCGCTCGCGGAGCGCGCCGATCTCGCCGTCCGAGAACGACAGCCCCTCCCCGCCGAGGAGCGTGCGGGCGAGCGCGTTCGCCGCGGCCGGCGCATAGAGATTCACCAGCAGCCCGCGCCAATCGGGGCAGGAGCGCTCCAGCACCGCGCGAACCTCGCCTTGCGGCAATCGCGTGAGCAGAATATTTTCCGCAGCCAGATCGATCAGATAGCGGTTGACATAATTTATCCCCAACAGGCTCTCCGACACGCTTTGGGAAAGCTGATAGTCAATGTCACAATCAAACCGCTGCGGGAAAAAGCGCGTGTCATAGCAGCGGAAGCCCCTGCCGATGCTCCGCAGCGTATCGCAGAGCGAGCGGTTCTCCAGCGGCGGCAGCGCCGCAACGACCTTCCGCCAGAGCGCAAGCGTCAGCGCGGCATCCCGCTGCGCACGGCGTTGCCCGCGCGCCAGCTCGTTCGCAAGGTCGCACGAGAGAAGTGTGCGGATACGTGCCGCGCGATCCGCTTCGCCTCCGCCGTCCGGCTCCTCCGGCACGGCAAGGAAAAACAGTACGCCGCGCAGCAGCTCCCGCGCGGCGGCAGCTGGCACGGAGCTGCTTTCATTCGCGGTGTAGAGCGCGATCTGCCGCACAAGCAGCGCGGCAAGCTTTTCCTGCCACAGCCCCTCCTCGGCGTCCGTCAGCGGGCGCGTCAGCTCATTCGCCATCGTCCCCCACCCTTCCCGTGCGCGCAAAGCGCAGCATCGCGCGGCCATCGAGATCGGCGATGCGGTCCGCGCAGCCGCCTGCCCAGCCGTTATATAGCCGCACCAGCGCGGCGAGCAGCTCGTCGTCGCCGAGACGTTCGCCGCACGCGCCCTTGAAGTGGTAGAACAGCTCCGTCAACCCGCCAAGCGCATCCTCCCAGTTCTCCGGCCCGACGCAGGGCGAGTCGCACAGCGCGACCGCCAGCTTCGGCAGGATGCCCTCGCCCGGCTCGATGCGTTCCGTCTCCCGCAAGGCTTCGGCGCGGCGCTCCAGCAGACGTCCGCATTGTTCCGGCGTGAGCGTCAGGCCGAAGCGCTCCGTCACAGCGTTCCCGCGCAGCAGTGCCTGCTCGGTCCGCCGCGCGGACAGCGCGCCAAATAACATCAATTCATTCATCTCTTTTTCACCTCGCCATGTTATCTACACCCCCGGCAAGGAAAAGACAAGACTTGAAAATTTGCCGGAAATGTGGTAATACAGGACTCGTAAAAAGCAAAAAAGCGCAGAAGAAAGCCGCCCAAACGGGCGGCTTTCCTAATCGTGCAGTTTTTTACTTGGCGGGAACAGTCAGGATCTGGCCGATGTAGATGATATACGGATCGGCGAGCTTGTTGGCCTCGGCCAGCTTGGTGTAGAGCGTGCCGGTGCCGTAGAGCTTGTAGGCGATATTCCACAGGCAGTCGCCCGCGACGACGGTGTAGGTATCGCCCTCGGTCACGGTGGTATTGCGGCCGGCGATGACCTTATCGCTTTCGTTCGTCGGGACATCGGAAGCAGCAGTCTTGATGGTGATGCGGCCCTGCGGGGCGGCATACTGCTCGCCGACCACACCGCCGAGATTATTGACGATGTAGTTGATGAGGACCTGGTTGTCGATCATCACGCCGTCCTTGAGGAGCTTGACGTTCTTGGTGCCGAACATGGTGTAGCCGTCGCCGGCATCCTTGAGCATATAGTTATGGGAAGCGAGGGTGTAGGTCTTGTTGACGTCGAGGGGCTGACCGCCGACCATGATGTCAGACACACGGTACGCGCCGTCGACCTTGACGAACTCGGACTTATCGTTCTTCACCACGGAGCTGGGAATGTCCGCATTGATGGTGTAGGTCAGGCCGGAAACCTGCAGGAAGCCGCCGCTCTCGCCGGGATAGGCCGCGGAGCCGAGCTCCAGAGCGTCCTTGATCTGCTGACCGGTGACCTCAACGAGGCATGCCTCGTTGCCGAAGGGATGAACCTTGATGATATCGCCGTAGGTGATGTCGCCGACCTTGATGTTGTCGCGCACGCCGCCGCCGTTGACGAAGGCGATGTCAGCGCCCAGCAGGATGCGGTAGGCGTCCGCGCACAGGTCGCCGAGGTTGGTCTCGGCATTGCGGACCGCGCGCTTGCCGTCCGCGCCGTTGATGGTCAGCTCCACGCTGGTCTTGGCAACGACCTGCTTCTGCAGGGCGTCGAACTTATCGGTGATGGTCTGGATATAGGCCGCCGCCTCGGCGTCGGGCTCGACCGTGTTCAGATCAACATTCTCGTGGGTGATGGTACCGTCGGCCTTAATGATGATCTTGCCGACGTTGGCGAGCTTGGTGCCGGTCTGCTCAAAGACGACCTCCTTGCCGGACTTATCCTTGATCGTTTCGGAGAAGGTGGAGTGGGAGTGACCGTCGATGAAGGCGTCAAAGCCGGTGGTGTTGGCAATGACTTCCTTGCTCATCCAAGGGGAGGACTGCTCGTCGATGCCGAGATGGCCGAGGCCGATGACATAATCGGCGCCCGCGGCCTTGGCCGCGTCGATGGCCTTCTGCACCGCCTTGTAGAGGTCAGCGCCGTTGTTGCCCTCGCAGAAGCCGAAGATGTAGTTGCCGTTGGCGTCCTGGAAGTAGGTGGGGGTGGACTTGGTGAAGGTCTCCGGCGTGCAGACGCCGACAAACGCGACCTTCACGCCCTTGACCTCGAACATCTTATAAGCGTCGAAGTAGGGCTTGCCGTCCTTGCCGGTGAAGTTTGCGGAGATATAGGGATACTTCGCCAGGTCCTTGGCAATGTGCAGGAACTGATCCATGCCATAGTCGAACTCATGGTTGCCGGGAACGGCAGCATCGTACTTGAGGTAGTTCATGATGTCGACGATGTACTCGCCCTTGGAGAGCGTGCCGATCACACCGCCCTGAACATGGTCGCCCGCGTCAACGAGCAGATCCGCGCTCTTGTGCAGCGTTGCGACCTTGGCATACTTCTCGTAGTCGCAGTGAACATCGTTGGTGTGCAGGATGGTGATGTCTTCCTTGGGGGCGGCGGCATTGACCGTCACGGCAAGGGAAAGGACCATCGCCATCGTCAGCAGCAGGGACAAAAACTTGCGCATAGCTTTTTTCCTCCTGAAAATTTTTGCCGGAGCGCTTGTCCGTATCGGGCGCACAGCTTCGGCAGGATATGTTTATTGTATCTTCTTTTCCGCTTTTTCACAAGCCGCATTCTCTCGCCATAATCACAGATTTTCACCGCGCTTTCTTGTCGCTTTTGCCGATTTCTCTTTTTCTGTGGAAATCGCGGCAAAAACGTGCTATGGTAAAGGTGTATGAATATTTTTCAGACAAAGGAGCTGAATGGATATGAAAAAATTGCTCAGGGGCGGCTTTGTCGTTACGCCCCGCGGCTCCCGCCGCGCGGACGTCCTGCTCGACGGCGAGAAGATCGCGCAGGTCGGCCACATCTCCCCCGCCGAGGCGAAGAGCGCCGAGGTGACGGACGTTTCCGGCTGCTACCTCTTCCCCGGCTTCATCGACGCGCACACGCACTTCGATCTCGACGTGTGCAACACGACCACCGCCGACGATTTCGCGTCCGGCACCCGCAGCGCCATCCGCGGCGGCACGACCACCATCATCGACTTCGCCTGCCCGAACAAGGGCGAGACGCTTGCCTACGGTCTTGATCTCTGGCACAAAAAAGCCGACGGCAAATGCTCATGCGACTACGGCTTCCACATGACCATCGACGACTGGAACGAGGGCATCGAGGGCGAGCTGGACGATATGTTCGCCGCAGGCATCACGTCCTTTAAGATGTACCTCACCTACCCCGCCATGATGATCGGCGACGGCGCGGTGTATTCCGCGCTCAAGGCGCTGAAAAAGCGCGGCGGCATCGCGGGCGTCCACTGCGAGAACGCCGGCGTGATTGACGCGCGCATTGCCGAGCTCAAGGCCGCCGGACGCGCGGCGGACGTTTCCGCCCACCCCGAGGCGAGGCCCGACTATCTCGAGGCCGAGGCGGTCGCGCGGCTGCTGCGCATCGCCGAGGCGGCGGACGCGCCGGTGGTCATCGTCCACCTGACCAACCGCGAGGCGCTCGACGAGGTCGCCTTTGCCCGCGCCCGCGGGCAGAGGGTCTATGTCGAGACCTGCCCGCAGTACCTTGCCCTCGACGACGGCGTGTACTACGGCGCCAACTGGTCCATGGCCGCGCGCTATGTCTGCGCGCCGCCCATCCGCGCCGAGGAAAATCAGCGCGCGCTCTGGCGCGGTCTGCGCCGCGGCGAGATCCAGACCATCTCCACCGACCACTGCTCGTTCACCCTCGCGCAGAAGGACATGGGCCGCGAGGACTTCACGAAGATCCCCGGCGGTCTGCCCGGCGTGGAGACGCGCGGCGAGGTCGTCTACACCCGCGGCGTCGCCGCGGGCAGAATGACCGTCGCCGGAATGTGCCGCGCCCTGTGCGAAAATCCCGCGAAGCTCTACGGGCTCTATCCCCGCAAGGGCGTCATCGCCGCGGGCTCCGACGCGGACATCGCGGTCTACGATCCCAGGGCCAGCCACATCCTCTCCGCGCGCGACATGGTCACAAAGGCCGGCTACACCCCCTTTGAGGGTCTGCGCACCGAGGGCGGCATCGCTAAGGTCTACCTGCGCGGCAGCCTGATGGTCGAGGACGGCAAGATCGTCGGCGGCCCCGAGGGTCAATACCTCCGCCGCGGGCTCTGCACCCTCTGAGCAAAACAAGAGAAGAAAAGAGGATCGCTTCCATGAACCTTCGTACCATTCTGTTTTCGCAGTATCCCGCGCTGTTCCTGCTCGCGGTGCTGTTTCTGATCGCGCACCTGCGCGTGCGCAAGACCTCCGCGGTCAAGTCGGTGCTGTGGGTCATTCTCTTCGGCGCGGCGCTCGCCGCGTCGGTGGTGTGCTGCTTCCTCGGCATCCAGGCCGAGCTGTGGACGCTCAAAACGCTCATCACCCTCGGCTTCTGGAGCTGGTTCGGCGTGGGGCTCGTGCTGCTCTTCCTCGTGCTGCGCGTCGTGCACGGCATGGAGAAGCGCTCCAGCCGGCGCAGGCTCGACAAGGCCATGAAGCAGGCGGAGAAGCAGAAGGAAGAGGAGGTCTCCCGCGCCCGCGCCGAGGGCGCCGCCGCTGAGCGTGAGCGCGCCGAGGCGGAGGCCGCCGCGCGTGAGGCGGCTCAGACTCAAGCTCAAGCACAGGCACAAGCTCAAGCGCAGGTACAGTCCGCCGCGTGTGCCGCACAGGAATTTTCTGCCGCACAGGAGGCTGTCGAGGCGCAAAATACTCTCGCAGAGGAAGCCGCCCCCGCCGATGCGGCCGAAGCCGCCGAAGCGGCAACGGAGGAATAACCATGGAACAGACCGGATCGCAGCGCGTCGCCTGCTATGACGCGCTGCGCGTCGCGGCGACCTTTGCCGTCGTTGCACTCCACCTTTCCGCGCAGCATTGGGCGGACACCGATATCTATTCAACCGCGTGGCAGGCCTTTAACCTGTATGACAGCCTCGTCCGCTGGACCGTTCCCGTCTTCGTGATGATCAGCGGCGTGTTCTTTCTCGCCGGCACGCAAAGCCTGCGGCAGATCCTGCGGAAAAACGTCCTGCGTATCGTTACGGCCTTTGTTTTCTGGTCTGCGCTCTATGCCGCTTACGCATACTTCTTCAACAAATGCGCCCTGTCCACCGCGGTCACGCTGTTTTTCTCCGGTCACTACCACATGTGGTTTCTGTTTATGATCGTGGGACTGTATCTGATCGTCCCGCTGCTGCGGCCCATCGCGCAGAACGAGACGCTGCTGCGCTATTTTCTGCTGCTTGCGCTTGTTTTCAACTTTCTGCTGCCGCAGCTCGGCGCACTTCTTTCTCTGTTTTCCTGGCAGCTCTACAGCAGCTACCTCTCGCTGTCGGGAATGCTATACTACCACTTCACGCTCGGCTTTTCCGCCTATTTTATGCTGGGCCGCTATCTCAGCCGCAAGGAGCTTTCGCCCAAAGCGGCCCGTTGGTGCTATGCGCTCGGCGTGGCCGGTCTCATCGTCACCGTCGTTATGACGTCCTATGCCTCCCGCCGTCTGGGCACCGCCACCGTGCTCTTCTACAACTACGACTCGGTCGGTGTGCTGCTGATGTGTCTCGCCGTCTTTGTATTCGCCCGCAGGCATTTGAATTTTCCCTCACTCGGCGAAAAGGGACACGCGCGCATCCGCGCGCTCTCCCGCTGGAGCTTCGGCGCCTACCTCGTGCATCCGCTGTTCATCGAGACGTTCGATCAATTTCTCGGCGTCAACACACTCTCCTGCAACGCCTTTTTCTCTGTGCCGCTTCTGACGCTGCTCATCGGCACGCTGTCCTTTTTGGTCTCCGCGCTGCTGAGCCGGGTCCCCATCGTCAACAAATACTTCGTCTGAGCGTAAAAGGAGCGCGGGCCGTTGGTCCGCGCTCCTGTGTTCTGTTCACTTTTTTCTTGCTGCGACAAAGAGGTTCGGCGGCGCGGGAAACAGGTTTTCGGTCTCCAGCACCTCAAAGCCAGCCGCGGCGATGGACGCCTCCAGCGTGTGCATACGGTCAAACGACACATAGGGCATTTCCCCTGTGTGGCTGCGCCACCACTTGCGAACACCCTCGCGTGTGAGCCGCTCGCCCAGGCAGTCCGTCGCCGAGAGGAACATTCCCTCCGGCCGCAGCAGCTCACGGATGCGCGCGAGCACCTCCGCGCGGTTTTCGAGGTAGAGCAGCACATTGCAGGCGACCACCGCGTCAAAGCTGCCGGGCCGCAGGCTCTCGTCAAAGAGATCCATGCACGAAACGCTGACATTGCCGACCCCCTGCTCTGCTATTTTTTCCTTCAGATGCCGCACCATCTCGTCCGAAATGTCAATGGCGCACACCTCGGCGGCCATCTGCGCGACCGGCAGCGTGACAAGTCCCGTGCCGCAGGCAAAATCCAGCACACGGTCGTTCGGCGTGAGATAGGGGCGGATGCACTCCGCCGTTTTGCGGTAGGCGTCCGCATACGCTGCTCCCGATTGCTCGTCATAATGCTGCGAGCGGCGGTTCCAAAACTCGCGCGGCGCTATTTTTTCTCTCATTTGGTCTCGATGCCGCGCTTGGCAAACTCCTCGACCAGCAGGTCAAGGTCGTTCGGCAGGCTCATCGGCTCGCCGCAGAACTTGATGGCGTTGGCAACATCCTTGAGGCCGTTGCCGGTGACGACGGAGACGACCGTGTCGTTCGCGCCGAGCACGCCCTGCTCGCAGAGCTTCTTCACGCCCGCCGTGCCGGTCACGCCCGCCGGCTCGCCGAACACGCCGCAGGTGGTGCCGAGCAGCTTCTGCGCCGCCATGATCTCCTCGTCGGTCACGTTGACCACGATGCCGTTGGACTCACGGATCGCCATGAGCGCCTTGTCCGCGTTGCGCGGCACACCGACGGCGATGGAGTCAGCGAGGGTGTTCTCCTCCATCGGCTCCCAGGGCTTATTCTCCGCGATGGCGCGGTTGATGGGGTGGCAGCCCTCCGCCTGCGCGGAGATCAGGCGCGGCAGCTTGTCGATAAAGCCGATGGCGTAGAGGTCCTTGAGACCCTTCCACACGCCCGCGATGGTGCAGCCGTCGCCGACGGAGATGGCGAGGTAGTCGGGCATCTTCCAGCCGAGCTGCTCAGCGATCTCGAGCGAGACAGTCTTCTTGCCCTCGGAGAGGTAGGGGTTGATGGCGGCGTTGCGGTTGTACCAGCCCCACTTGTCAATGGCCTTCTTGCTCAGCTCGAAGGTCTCCTCATAGTTGCCCTGCACGGAAATGACGTTCGCGCCGAAGGTCATCAGCTGCGCGACCTTGCCCTTGGGGGCGCGGGAGGGAACGAAGATGAAGGTCTTGAGGTCCGCGGCGGCGGCGTTGCCCGCGAGCGAGCTGGCCGCATTGCCGGTGGAGGAGCAGGCGATGATCTCCGCGCCCGCCTCCTTCGCCTTGGCGACCGCCATGGCGGAGGCACGGTCCTTGAGGGACGCGGTGGGGTTCTGGCCGTCGTCCTTCACCCACAGCTTCTTGAGGCCGAGGAGCTTCGCAAGACGGTCCTCCTCGTAGAGCGGGCTCCAGCCCACGCGCAGCGGCGTGTCGGGCGTGGTCTCCTCCACGGGCAGCAGCTCGCGGTAGCGCCACATCGTGTTCGGGCGGCTCTTGAGCTTTTCCTTGGTGAGATTGGCCTTGATGTAATCGTAATCGTAGATGATGTCGAGGATACCGCCGCACTCGCAGTTGGTGAGGTTGGGCACGGCCTCGTATTCCTTGCCGCACTTGACGCAGCGCGCGCATTTCACATTTTTCAGCATAATAATTTCTCCTAAAACGGAAGATTGAAAATGGTCTCGAATCCCGCAGCAAAAGCAATCGCTTCGTAACCCCGCCGCAGCAGCGGCTGAGGAGACATATACCTGCACAGGCGCAGATGCCGCTCAAAAGGGGATATCTCTTACCGTAAGAGATATCCCCTTTTGGAAACCCCAGAGAAGCGCAAGGGCTGCGCCCTTGACCTGCCATTGCCGGCCCCTATCTGCGGGGATGCTGCACACGCTGTGCAATGAAATTTTATTCAGCTTTCGATCCGGTCCGCTCCTCTTTCCGCTCAACCGCTGCTGCGGCGGCGTTTCGGAGCAGGCTGCGTCTTTGCTTCTTAGAGCGCCTTGAGAAGGCCGGTGGCCTCGTTGAACTCGTTGATGAGCTCGTCGAGCTCGGCAGCCTGCGCGTGAACGGCGTCCCAGGTGCCCTTGGTATCGTACCAGAGCGCGTTGAGGTCCTTGACGTCGCGGGCCTGCTGCTCGACCCAGGTGTAATACTTCAGGTTGTGAATGCGCTTGCGGTCGGTGTAGGTCAGCTCCATCAGGTTGTCGGTCTTGAGTCCGAGCATGTGGAGGTTGTGGTCGAGCTTGGCTTCCTCGACGTTGTACGCGCCGTGCATCTCGTTGAGCTCCTCGATGCGGCTGCCGTACATCGCGGCGGAGTCGGTCAGGACGGTGGCGACCACGTCGTTCTCGGTCAGCTCATAATACTTTGCCATCTTGATGCAGCAAAGGACGTTCGCGATGCCGGAGATGCCGAGCCAGGTCAGCTTCTCGATCAGCTCGTCGGAGAGCTTGAGCTCTTCCTTGAGGTACTTCTGGCCTTCCTTGGTGTTGAACAGGCGCAGCAGGCGCTGGCTGTCCTCATCGTCGATGGCGATGGCCATGTCGGTGTTCTTCACGTTGTGGATCCAGG
>ERZ773228.2271-NODE-2271-length-17957-cov-4.579935_pt1 | contig 17957 bp, 14 predicted proteins | sample MGYA00580524_ERZ773228 | MGnify/ENA primary metagenome ERZ773228 (study PRJEB29015, sample SAMEA2737768) | human gut metagenome | biome: human gut; feature: human-associated habitat; material: faeces | place: China | collected 2012 ... | reverse complement strand
GTATCCGTCGCCGCAGGGGGTGAACTCGGTGCGGATCGGATCGGAGGGGGTGAGCACGTAGCGCAGGATGGCCTCCGCCCGGCAGAAAAAGGTCATGTCCGTCAGGCGGTAGGGCGCTCGGGGAATCGAGAAGTCGTCGATGACCACTTCGCGCCTGTCGTGGTCGAGATCGACGGCGATCGTTCCGTCGTATCCTCCGTCGATGCGTGTCGTGTCGTCGGCGTTGTAATAGGAGAGGTAGCTGTGGCGCAGCGTCGTGTCGGCGCGGTTGCGCTGCTCGACGTAGTAGCGCAGGTAGCGTCGGGGAATCGTGTCGCCCGGGAGATAGCTCTCCGAACTTCTCCGGTAGGCGACCCGTTCGATGCGTTCGAGTTGCGAAAGGGCCTTTTCGAGATAGGCCGACTGCTCCGTCCGGCAGCCCGTGCCGAGCAGCGGAAGCACGAATAGGAGGCAGATCGGTTTCATGGTTCGGAAAGCTGGGTGGTCGGGAGCAGTCAGATGTCCTCCACGTCGAAGTCGTAGTCCAGGCGTTTGCCCGTGACGAACTTCGAGTTGTCCATCTTGGTGTTGAACTGGTCGACCGTCACGCGTTTGGCGTCCTCGTAGGGAGGCGTCAGCAGGTCGAAGTCCAGCGAATAGGCGATCGCCGTTTCGAGGATTCCGACGAGCGCTTCGCGCGTAATGGCGGCGCGGCCGAAGGCGATCGGGCGCATCGAGGTCTGGCGTTTCCCCTCGACGAAGTAGCGCCGTTCGCGGTTGATGAAGATGCGGCCGATCAGGTAGCCTTCGTCGGCGTTGCGGTTGAATTTGAACGAGTCGGACAGGAAGTTGTAGATGTTGATAAGTCCGCAGTAGGAGTTGTCGCGGTCGGCCTGCACGTAGGGGTTTTGCCAGATGAGGTGGTCGGAGCCGAACTCGAAGACGTCGGTGTGCATCTGGAAGATTAGGATGTCGTTGGCTACCTGCAACTGGGCCTCGAACTTGCCGCGGTCGCGGTATTCGAGCCTCACGCGGCGGTCGAGTTTGCCGTCCAGTTCGTCGTCCATCTCCGAGGCCATCTCCAGCAGCGTCTCCTTCAGGGAGTTGAACGCTCCGAAGGTGTTGTCGAAAACCCGTTGTTTGAGTGTCGACTTGCGGATGATGGTGTCGAGAATCTGTGCTCTCAGCGGGGTTGTTTCCATGGTATGTAGGTTTTATTTTATGCGTATTTCGCGTCCTGCGGCCAGCTCCTCGTCCTTGCGGAGCTTGTTGAGTTTCTCGATCGACCGCGTGCGGATGGCGTAGGACTGGCCCACGGAGTAGGCCGTTTCGCCCTGGCGGCAGATGTGGTGCCGGGAGTTGCCCTCCCAGCGTTTCCGCTTGCGTTCGATGTAGACCGCCTCGCCCGGCACCGGCTGGGCCTTCTTGTCCTTCAGATCGTTGAATTTGCGCAGGTTGCGCGGCGAGAGGCGGAACTTCCGCCCGATGTTCTCGAACGTGTCGTTCTCCTTGGCCAGCACGTAGTGCACGCCGTTGGTGACGTAGACGTTGTAACCCTGGTGGGCGTTGATCGTCACGCGGTAGTTGTCCGGGTCGACGGCCCCCTCGGTCCGGGCCAGTTCCTCCACGCTGCTCTGCGACGAGAACCACTCTTCGGGGTCGCGTTTCAGGCCGTAGCGCGAGGCGTAGAGCCGTGCGCCGTCGGGCCGGTCGAGCAGGAAGAGCTGGTTCTCCTCGATGATGCGGATGAGCCGCTGCGCGTAGTCGGGGGCCGTGGCGTAGCCCGCGGCCTTGAGACCCCGCGCCCAGCTCTTGTAATCGTCGGAGGAGTAGGCGAACAGCGAGTCGTAGCGGGGCTGCGAGTCGAGGAATTCGGCGTGGTCCCGGTACGACGCCTCGACCGAGGGGTAGGAGCGGAAGCATTCGCCCTTGGCGTCGTCGTCGTGGTAGACCTTGTCGCCCGTCCAGTTGCGCTTGCACTTGATGCCGAAGTGGTTGTTCGACTTCATCGACAGCAGGCTGTTGCCGCAGTCCGATTCGAGGATTCCCTGCGCCATGGTGATGCTCGCGGGGATTCCGTAGCGCTCCATGTGGGCGATGGCGATGGGCATGTAGCGGCTGATGTACTCTTCGCGCGTCTGGCGCACCTGCGCCCCGAGCTGCACGGAGATGCAGAGGAGGATTCCGGAGAGGAGTATTGCTTTTTTGGAAAAAGTCATTATCTTTGTTTAATCGTTACCGACAAAGGTATGATTTTCCGGTGAAAAATCCAATAATACTATAAAACCGCAAGCTATGTTTACCGAAAACGCGAATCGTATTTTCAACCGGTCCATCGAGGAGTATCACCGCTGGGACGATGTGGACCATCCCATCGACAATCCCTACGCGCCGGGCACGATCGACCATTTGCTCTACCACAAGAACTGGATCGACACGGTGCAGTGGCACTTGGAGGACATTATCCGCGACCCGGCCATCGACCCCGCGGAGGCGCTTCTCATCAAGCGCCGCATCGACAAATCGAATCAGGACCGTACGGACATGGTGGAGTACGTGGACTCCTACCTGCTGGACAAATACAAGGACGTAACGCCTGCCGAAGGCGCCCGGCTCAACACCGAGACCCCGGCGTGGGCCATCGACCGCCTGTCGATCCTCGCCCTGAAGATTTACCACATGGCGCGCGAGGCGGAGCGTACGGACGTGGACGACGCGCATCGCGCGGCCTGCCGGAAGAAGCTGGACGTGCTGCTCGCGCAGCAGGTCGACCTTTCGCAGGCCATCGAAGAGCTGATCGAGGACATCGAGGCGGGCCGCAAGTACATGAAGACCTACAAACAGATGAAAATGTACAACGACCCGGCACTGAATCCGGTGCTCTATGGGCAGAAAAAATAGCGTGGGGACGGCGAACGGCCTCCCGAACGGGGAACGAGCGGGCGGGGCGCGCCGGTTCCGTGTCACCTGCTGGTGATGCGCACCTCGGCGATGGGCGACGTGGCGATGCTGCCGCATGCGCTCCGTGCGCTGACGGCCGCTTATCCCGATCTGCGGGTCACGGTGGCCACGCAGGCCATGTTCAGGCCCTTTTTCGCAGGGCTGGATGTCGGGTTTCTCGACGTCGATGTAAAAGGCGCCCATCACTCCCTGGCGGGAATGTGGCGGCTGGCCGCCCAGGCCCGGAGGCTGGGCGTGGACGCCGTGGCCGACGTGCACGACGTGCTGCGCTCGAAGGCGTTCCGCCTCGCGATGCGTCTGCACGGCGTTCCGGCGGCGCATATCGACAAGGGGCGCGCCGGGAAACGGGCGTTCATCCGCTGCGGCGGCCGCGGCATGGAGCCGTTGCGCCACACGGTGCTGCGCTACTGCGACGTTTTCCGGAAGCTGGGATTCGTGCTGGACGACCCTGCGCCCGCCGTGCGCCGGGACCGCCCCAATCCCTTCGGGGAGAAACACGGCGTGTGGGTGGGCTTCGCACCCTTCTCCGCACACCGGGGCAAGACCTATCCCGAGGAGCAGAGCCGCGAACTCGTGCGGATGCTCTCGGAGCGTTACGGGCGGGTTTTCATCCACGGAGGCGGAGGCGCCGAACAGGCGTTCGCCGAGGAGATGGAACGCACGTATCCCAACGTCACGGCCTTGTACGGCAAGGTCCGTTTCGCCGGGGAGATGGACCTCATCGCCAACCTGGACTGCGTGGTGACGATGGATTCGCTGGTGATGCACCTGGCGTCGCTCGTCGCGACGCCCGTGGTGTCGGTATGGGGCGCGACGCATCCCGGGCTGGGTTTTCTGGGCTACGGGGTTTCGTCCGGGAACGTTTTGCAGGCCGACATGGCGTGCCGTCCCTGCTCGGTCTTCGGCAACAAGCCCTGCCGCTACGGCGACTACCGCTGCCTGAAAGCCGTTACGCCCGAAATGGCGGCCCGGCGGGTGGCCGAAATCACTGGCAGCTTGCCGGAATGTCCCGGAAACGGATAAACCGATTGAATCCATAATCCGATTCAGGGGTGACCTTACGGAGCGATATCGGACGGGAACCGGGGCTGAAAGCAGGCTTCCGGTTCCCGTCCGGAGTTTTATTTCGCCTTATTCACCGCTCCGGTTCCGGGGAGCCGTGTTTCATTTCCGTGAAATTGCATTTTCGGTTACGTAGAGGGTTCGCCTCATTCGTACTTATTATAACCGACCTGATGAACTTATGAAGAAACTTCTTTTTCACCTGCTGATTTTCACCTTGTTTGCGGCCGCCGCCGGCTGCTCTTCCGGCAAGGACGACGACGGAAATCCCGATGTCAGATTCTATGCGGTTCCGGCTTCGCTGAATTTCGAGGCCGGGAAAACGACCTTGCAGTTGAGCATCTCGACGACGGGGCATTGGACGATCGTGTGCGACGACGAGTGGCTGGAAGCCGTTCCGGCGGAAGGCACGGGGAGTGCGAAGGTCGGAATCACCGCGCAGGCGAATCCTTTGGCGCAGCAGCGCACCTCGTCGCTGACGATCGCATACGGCGGTGCGGAACCGGCCGTCGTGCCCGTCACCCAAAAGGTCTCCGGGGAGGAGTCGGTCGACCTGTTCGGCTCGACCGACGAGATGAAAGCCTACCTGAAAGCGCGCGTTGAAGCCTGCAATTACGCCGAGTCGGTGACGACGACCGCCGGAGGGGTGCTGAAGTTCGGCTTCAAGGGCGCCGCGACGCGGGGCGTTCGGAAAGAGGCGATTCCCTTCTTTACGGTGAACGGCGGCGGTTACTGGGCGGCCGACGGCGTTGCGACGCCGGTGAAAGCCGACGCGGAGGCCCTGCGGGGCGGGGCGTCGCCCGCGGTGACGCTGACGGCCGGCGGAACGATCGCTTTCGACGGGGCCGACACGGGCACGGCCGCTCCTGCGGGCGGAGCCGTTGCGCTGCGCTGCGTGCTCGACACGGGGAAATACGTCTGCTTCGTCTTCGCCGACGGCGAGGTGATCCGGATCGGGAGCGAGCTTAACGGCTCGTTCAACCCGCCGCTGCCGGCGGGAGGCAAATCCCTCAAGATACTTTTTATCGGCAACAGTTTTACGGTCGATGCCACGGAGCATCTGCCGGGCATGTTGAAAAGCGCCGGAATCACCCATGTCCGGATGGTGCGGGCCTATCACGGCGGCTATAAGCTGCCCGAATTTTTCGAGAACTATGCCGCGCCGGACATCTGCACCTATTATTACTGCGAGCCGGGAGCGACGAAGTGGGAGAACGAAGGGACGCTGAACCGTTCGCTCAAGAGCATCGTCGAGTCGGATACGTGGGACATCGTGACGTTGCAGGAGCACACCGGTTCGTACTATGCGTGGGAGTGGGACGAGACCGAGCGGGGCGCGATTTCCGGACTTTGCGACTACATCCAGCAGGCGCAGCCCCTCGACCGGCCCACGATCGGCTACATCATGGCCCAGGCTTACGGAGCCTACCACTCCCATTATCCGAAGTATTTCGCCAACCAGCAGGCGATGTTCGAGGCGATCGTGGCCCAGGTGCGGAAAATCACCGCCCAGACCTGCATCGACATCGTGATCCCCTCGGGAACGTCGCTCCAGAACCTGCGGACCTCGTCGCTGAACAGGGACAACGGGATGGACCTTACGCGTGACTCCTACCACATGGACTACGGAATCAGCCGTTACGCGGCCGCCGCGACGGTGTTCCGGACGCTCGTCACGCCCTGCACGGGCGTCAGCGTCGAGGGAAACGGCTACCGCTATTCGACCTCCAGCACCTCGACGACGGGTTATTCGACGCCGGTTACCGACGCCAACGCCCCGGTGGCGATCCGGGCGGCGCTGGAGGCCTGCCGGACGCCCTATGCGGTTACGGACATGAGCAAATACTGACGGGCATGCAGAATCGTTTACGGGATTCGGAGCTTGTCGTGATGATGCGCGGCGGCGACAAGGCAGCCTTCGGAGTGCTTTTCGACCGCTACTACGACCTGCTGCACACCTTCGCCAGGCATATCGTCAAGGACTCTTCCGTGGCGGAGGACATCATCCAGAACGTCTTCGTCAAAATGTGGATGCGCAAGGAGCAGGTCAATCCCGAACTGTCGGTGCGCAATTACCTGCTGGTCGCCACGCGCAACGAACTTTTCGACTACATGCGGCTGCGGTACAACATGCTGCGCAGCGACATCAACGATGCGATGCTCAACGTCGCCGACGGCGATACGGACATTTACGACTACGTGGACGTGCGCGAACGGGTCGGGTTCATCGACTCGGTGATGCGTTCGATGCCCGACAAGCGGCGCGAGATATTCGCCATGCGCTACGACCGCAACATGACCAATGCCGAGATCGCCCGGGCGCTGAACCTCTCGATCCGCACGGTCGAAAAGCACGTCGACCTGGCGATCAAGCAGATCCGCAAGACGATTTCCGTCGTGACGCTCTTTTTTGTGCTGTTCTTCTGAAAACAAGACGAAACCTATGGATACCAAGAAAAATATGTCGCGTGAACAGCTGCTTGCCTACATGCGGGACAACTGCACGGAAGCCGAGGCGCAGCAGGTGCGCATGTGGCTGCGGGAGCGGCTGAAGGACCCGGGGCTGGACCAGCTGTTCAGCGACCTGCTGGACGCCACCGAGACCGAGTACGATCCCGAGGGCAAGGAGCGCGTGCGGCGTAAGCTGGACTCGATCCTCGCGGCATGCCCCGCCCCGAATTCCCCCCCCCGCAGCGGTAACCTCCGGCGGTGGCGGTGGTCCCTCCGTATAATCGAATACGCCGCTGCCGTTGCCGCCGTCGTTCTGGCGCTCCATTACAGGCATCAGGCCAACACCCCGCGCGAGTGGGTGGAGGTCTATGCCGGCATGGGCGAGCGCCGCGAGATCGTGCTGCCCGACAGCACGCACGTGTGGCTCAACGCCGGTACGAAACTCATCTATCCCAAGCAGTTCAACCGCTCGATGAGGCAGGTCTACCTGTCGGGCGAGATGTTCGCCGACGTCCGCCGCGACGAGGACCGCCCGTTCATCGTCTCCGCCGACCGGCTGGAGGTGAAGGTGCTCGGCACGCAGTTCAACCTCAAATCCTATCAGGAGGACGCCAAGTCGGAGGTGAGTCTGGTGCGCGGCAAGGTGTCGGTAGGCATCAAGGCGTCGAAGATGAACGGGAAACTCACCCTCGCGCCCGGAGACATCCTCCGTTTCAACAAGACCAACAATCACATCGACTTCCTCAATTTCGATCCCGATTCCTATGCGAACTGGATCGACAACAACAACTTCTTCTTCGTGGAGCAGACCCTGGGCGACATCGTCGCCGACCTGCGCCGCCACTTCGCCGTCGAGATCGTCGTCACGGACAAATCGCTGTGCGACGAGACCTACTACGCCTCGTTCGTCAACGAGGAGTCGCTCGACGAAATCCTCGATGCGCTCAACAAGGACCGCCTTTTCTCGGTGCGCAGGGAAGCCGAGGTATATTACATATCGCCACCCCTAAAATAACCATATCATGTAGTACACAGAACGAACGGAATCTTTAATGACCTATTTCTCAAAACTTCAAATCTTAACGTAATGAATAAACTTTTACCTTCCGTCAAAAGTTTGATCACGCTTGCCGCACTTCTGTGCTTCCTGTTCCAGGCCTCCGCGGCCTCGGCCCAGAAGGTGAGCCTGTCGGTCCGCAATGCGACCGTCAAGGCGGCGATCGAACGCCTGCAAAAGGATTACGGCTACTCGTTCGTCATCAAGACGAAGGATGCCGATGTGAACAAGAAGATCACCCTCGATGTCAAAAACGAGGAGATCGGCGCGGTCGTCGGGAAGATGTTCGCCGGACAGAACGTCGTGAGCAGCGTCGAGGGCAAGATGATCGCCATCATGTCCGCCCCCGCGAAGCGGGACGCCGCGGCCCGCGCTTCGGCCAATGCCGTCGTGAAGGGCGTCGTGAAAGACAGCGCCGGGAATCCGATCACCGGCGCCACGGTGATCGTCGACGGCACGACGATCGGCGCCACCACCGACCTCGACGGCTCGTTCTCCGTACGGATCGGGGCGCGCACGGATGTCCGCCTGATCGTCTCCTACCTCGGCCTGAAGACCAGGGAGGTTGCGGTGGACGATCCGGCACGGTTCTATGAGGTCCGGCTCGAAAACGACAACATGGCTCTCGACGAGGTGGTCGTGGTCGGTTACGGCACGCAGCGCCGCAGCCTGGTGACCAACGCCATCAGCCAGTTCAAGCCCACCGAGGAGAACATGCGCAGCGTGATGTCGCCCTCGGAACTCCTTCAGGGCCGCATCGCCGGCGTGTCGATCTCGACCAGTTCGGGTAACCTCGGCTCGGCCGAGAAGATGAGCATCCGCGGTTCGTCGTCGCTCAGCGCCAGCAACGAGCCGCTTTACGTGATCGACGGCATTCCGCTGTCGAACAACTCGGCGTCGCTCTATTCGTTCGGCGAGAACATGAGTTCGCTGGCGACGCTCAACCTCACGGACATCGAGTCGATCGAGGTGCTGAAGGACGCCGCTTCGGCCGCGATCTACGGCTCGCGCGCCACCAACGGCGTCGTGCTGATCACCACCAAGCAGGGCCGCGAGGGCAAATCGGAGGTCAAGGTCAACTACGGCTTCAGCATCACGCAGTTTCCCAACACCGGGCGCCGCGAATACGTCGGTTCGAAGCAGTACGTCGAGGTCTTCAACGAGGGCGTCGACAACTACAACCGCCAGAACGGCTTCACGGTCAACAGCTCGGGATATGTCAAGCCCATCCGCAATCCCTACGGAGACATGCCCGACACCGACTGGCTCGACCTGATCACCCGGCTCGGGCAGTCGCACTACCTCGACCTGTCGTTTTCGGGCGGCAACGCCAAGACCAAATACTACCTTTCGGGCAGCTACAACTACCAGGAGGGCGTCATCAAGACGAACGACATCTCGAAGGTCAACCTCAAGTCGAACATCAACCACGAAATGTTCAAATGGCTGAAGGTGGGCGCCAACATCAGCGGCAACTACCTGCACAACAACCGTATCCCGGGAGCCAATCTCGGATCGACGATCATCGGACGCGCCGTGCAGCAGCGTCCCTTCGACCGTCCCTACAAACCCAACGGCGGCTATTACACGGGCGGAACCGACGAACTGCTGCTGCACAATGCCGTGCAGATTCTCTCCGAGGAGACCTCCTATACGGACAACTACCGCTTCATCGGTTCGTTCTGGGCCGAGGCGCAGATCATCAAGGGCCTGACGGTCAGGGCGTCGTACAACAACGACTCGGCCTACACCTACGACTACATCTATTACAATCAGAACCACCCCTATGCCGCCGACAAGGGCCGCATCCTGGACCGGAACCGGTTCGTGATGACCAACACGATCGACCTCTACGCCAACTATAACCGCAAGATCGGCGAAGATTTCGAACTCGGGGCCATGGTGGGTCACTCGTTCCTCAAGACCAGGAGCCGCACGTCGTACATTGATGCGCAGAACTATCCCTCGCCGGCGTTCGACGTGGCGAGCGTGGCCGCCAACATCGTCGATGCCAGCGCCGGACTGTCGGAATATGCCATCGAATCCTATTTCGCCCGTTTGAGCCTCGCCTACAAGGACCGTTACGTGGTCAATGCCACGATCCGTACCGACGGTTCGTCGCGCTTCGCGCCCGACTGCCGCTGGGGCTGGTTCCCCTCGGTGTCGGTCGGCTGGAACGTCTCGAACGAGTCGTTCTGGAACGCCGAGAAGACCGACCTGAAGATCCGCGCCAGCTACGGCCGCACGGGTAACCAGGACGGAATCAGCAACTACGGCTGGCAGGCCCTGATCAGCGGCGGCGTCAACTACGGCGGCCAGAGCGGCATCGCCATTTCGTCGAGCGGCAACGACCGTCTGACGTGGGAGACCGCCGACCAGTACAACGCCGGATTCGACTTGAGCTTCCTGGGCGGCAAGATCAACATGATCGCCGACGTTTACCTGAAGAACACGAACAACCTGCTCTACTCGAAGCCCGTGCACGCCACGACGGGCGAGACCTCGATCCTGAGCAACATCGGGTCGATGCGCAACAAGGGTGTCGAGTTCACGATCAACACCCACCTCAATCTGGGCAAGGTGCTGTGGAGTTCGTCGTTCAACATCGCCCGCAATGTCAACAAGCTGACGTCGCTGCTCGAAGACGACCTGCTGTCGATCGGCGCCAACCGCGCGCTGAAACTCGGCCGGACGGTGGGTTCGTGGTACATCTTCCGCACGGACGGCATCTACCAGTACGACGGCGAGGTGCCGCAGGCGCTCTACGACAAGGGCGTGCGCGCCGGCGACGTCAAGTACTGGGACCGCAACGGCGACGGGAACATCACGGACGACGACCGTATCGTCACGGGCAACCCCAACCCCAAATTCTCGGGCGGCTGGAACAACACCTTCAAGTACAAAGGGCTGGAATTGAGCCTCTTCTTTACGTACAGCTACGGAAACGACGTGTATGCGTCGTGGATGATCCCCGGCTCCAAGCCCGGCCATACCCGCTCGCTGCTGAAAGCCTATGCCGACAACCGCTGGACGGGACCCGGCACGTCGGACAAATACCCGCGCGCGATCTACTCGTACAGCGGCTGGAACGGCAAGAACTCGACGATGTACCTGACCGACGGTTCGTTCATCCGCCTGCGCTCGGTGACGCTGGGATACACCTTCCCGCAGCGGCTGGTTTCGAAAATCCACCTCAAGGGACTCCGGGTCTATGCCCAGGGCGACAACGTCTTCCTCTGCTCGCGCTATCCCGGCTGGGACCCCGAGACGAGCGTCAATCTCGATCCGCGCTTCTACGGCGAGGATAACGACGGCGTTCCCCAGCCGCGCATCTTCAAGTTAGGCGTAAACATCACTTTCTAAATCCGACAATCATGAAATCGTTGCATAAAATCATCTTGTTTGCCCTGCTGCCCCTGATGGGTGCTTGCAGCGGCATGCTCGACATCGAGCCGCATTCGGCGGTCTCCCCGACGGTGGTCGGCTCCGACGACATCGAGGCGCTGCGCATCGGAATGTACAATAAGGTTCAGGAGGGACCTACCTACTACTCCTACATCGCGTTCGACCTCTTCGGCGGTGAGCTGATGACCAGCACGGGCCGCCCGATCGACCTGATCAACTCGCTTTCCAATGCGCTGCATACGTTTGTCAGCAGCCAGTGGAACGGCTACTACAAGGCGCTTTTGCAGGTGAACAACGTCATGTCGATCGCCGAGGGGCTGGCCGACAGCCCCACGCGGAACCGGGTGCTGGGCGAGTGCCGCTATTTCCGGGCGTATATTTACCTCTGTCTGGTGACCCGCTTCGGCGACGTGCCCGTCCTGCGGCAGAACACCCAGGCCAAGGTTTCGCGCGACCCGGCCTCGATGGCCTGGGAGCTGGTCGAGGAGGATCTCGACGCGGCTTCGGGCTTCCTGAACGGGTTGAGCGCCGACAGTTTCTACTACGTGTCGCCCGCCGCCGTGACGGCCCTGAAAGCGCGCGTGAAACTCTATCTGGGCAAGAAGGGAGAGGCCAAGGAGTTGGCCGAGAGCCTGATCGCCAATCCGAACTACGCACTCGACGACTTCGACAAGATTTTCCGCTCGAAGGCCAACAAGGAGGTGATCTTCGCCTTCTCGTGCCTGACCGAGGACGGTTCGTCGATCAAGATTTCCAACCAGTTCTACTCCTACAACCACCCCAACAAGGGCAGTTACAACTACCGTCCCGCGGGCGACGTGATGACGATGTACGCCGACAACGACCTGCGCAAGGAGGTGTCGATCACCACGCTCGACAACCTGAACTTCGTCAACAAATACCCCAGCGGGCAGACCGGGTCGGACCCCGTGGTGATTTCGCGTCTGGCCGAAATGTACCTGATCAGCGCCGAGGCGCAGGGGTTGAACGGAGGTCTGGATCGTCTCAACGAACTGCGGGAAAAGCGCGGCCTCGACAGGGTGAGTCCGGGGAACGAAGCCGATTTTCTCGACGCGGTGCTTCAGGAGCGCCGTCTGGAGTTCCTCGCCGAGGGTTTCCGCTGGTACGACCTCGTGCGGACCGGAAAGGCTACGCAGACGCTCGGCACGAAGGACTACCAGTGCCTGATGCCGCTTCCGAGCCGGGAGTTGCTTTACAATCCGAACCTCAAACCGAATAATCCGGGTTATTAGCGGGATTGTCCAATATGCATAAAACGATAAAACGATGAAAACATACAGATATATGATCGGAATGCTGTTGTGCGTGTGGCTGCTTGCTGCGTGCGACAATTCGAATGCTTTCGACGAATACGCCAAGTTCGACACGACCGCCCAGACGGCCTGGGGACAGAGCATCGTCGACGGATCGAACGGGTATGTGGCTCACGTGAAGAGCGACAGGACCTACAACCTGGCCGACGGCGTGGACGTGCTGGAGATGGCATTTCTGGCCGACGACGGACTGGCCATGCAGCTGTTCCTGTTCAAGATCGCCCTGAGCGACAAAATCACCCTGCGCACGACGCTCGCCGACGACAAGAACCAGGTGGGCACCGGCCAGACGATTATGAAGCAGCTCGAAGCGATGCAGAAGAACGGGAAGAAGGTCTTGGGCGGCACGAACGCCGACTTCTTCAATACGACGACCTACATCCCCTGCGGCGTATGTTACCGCGACGGCGTGGCGGTGAAGACTTCGTTCAGCCGTACGGACTGCAACGTCTTCGTGATCACGAAGGACAACGAGGCCTGCTGCTTCACGGAGGAGGAGTACGCTCTTCACAAGGACATCGTCCGCGAAGCAGTCTGCGGCCGCAGCACGCTGCTGCTCAAGAACGGCGAGCAGCTGGACCAGAGCGGCAACACGATGCCGGTGGCGAAGATGGAACCGCGTACGGCGATCGGCGTGTCGCAGGACGGCAAGGAGGTCTACCTGATGGTGGTCGACGGCCGTAACTTCTACTATTCGAACGGCGCCGACCTGCTGGACCTGATGAACCTGATGTCGGCCTGCGGAGCCAGCGACGCGCTCAACCTCGACGGCGGCGGCTCGTCGACCTTCATCGCTCGCGACGGCGCGGAGGGCGAACTCAAACTGCTGAACTGGCCGACCGACCAGGGCGGGGTCATGCGCAAGGTGGCGACCGGATTGGCGATTGTTGAACAATAAAAGACGGAACCGATGAAAACGATATTTCAATACCTGCTCCTGACGGCCGCATGCGCGGCGCTGGGAGCCTGCCAGGATTTTAGCGACGATACGGCCTTTACTCCCGAGACGCCCGAACTGTCGTTCGTGGAGACGAGCATCACCGCGGAGAAGGCCACCAAGGACTACGAACTTTCGATCAAATCGAACCTTCCGTGGCGCATCGAATGCGACAAGGACTGGGTGTCGTTCGATCCGTCGTACGGACAGGGCGACGCCACGATCACGGTGACCGTGGCCGCAAACCGTACGCTCGACGAACGCACGGCGACGATCTCGGCCTATGTCATCAAGGGCGAGAACGTCACGCTGCCCGTGACGCAGGCCGCTGCGAGCGCTTCGGACCTGGCGACGCACTACTATGTCAAGACCGACGGCTCGGCCGACAAGGACGGCCTGACATGGGAGACGGCGACCACGCTGGCCAACGCGATCGACCAGGCGATGAACGGCGACGTGATCCATGTGGCTGCGGGTTCCTACGTGCCTTCGGTTCCGCTGACGGGCATGAAGACCGCGCTGGACAACACGTTCGAAATCCACAGCAACTTCTCGATGATCGGCGGCTATCCGGCCGATGCGGCCGAGGGCGCCGTGGCTGATCCCGTGGCGAACGAGACGATTCTGGACGGCGACCACGCCGTATGCCACGTGGTTGCGGTGACGGCGGCCAAGATGAACGGCATGAAGGCTTCGCTCGACGGATTCACGATCAAGAACGGTTCGTCGCAGTTCAGTACGGTGGGCAGCACGACGATAGGCGGCGTGAAGTTCTACCAGAGTTACGGCGCGGGCATTTTCATCGGCAACGCGACGGTGGACATCCTCAACTGCAAGATCGTCGACAATACGGACATCCGCATGGGCGCCATCCGTGTCGACGCCGGAGCCGAGGCGTTGTTCGACAACTGCGTGGTTGCCGACAATGCGACCAAGTCGACGACGACGTACAACTGCGGCGGCCTGTGGGCCGACGGAGCCAAACTGCTGCGGATCAACAACTGTACGTTCAGCAACAACAAGGCGTCGGGCGTCGGTATCTGCATATATATCTTCGGCGACACGGGCGGCAAGACCAATGTGCTGATCAGCAACACCACGATCTCGAACAACAGCGTCAACCCCGAACATGCCACCAAGAACGGCGGCGGTATTTACGTCCGCGAAAACGGCAACCTGGTGATCGTCAATTCGACGGTCTACGGCAACCATTCCGGAAAGGGTGGCGGTATCGCGGTCTACGGCACGGCGGCCAAGCCGAGCAAGGCGGTGATCGTCAGCTGTACGATTGCCGGCAACACGACGGTGACGGTCGGAAACGGCGCGGGATTGCAGCAGGCTGCCGTCGGAGGGGCCATCGAGGTCTACAATACGCTGATCTCGGGCAATACGACGGACGGCGCGGCCGACGATGTCGCCTGGTTCAAGGACGCCAGCTACAAGGTCGCCAACTCCATTATCGGAGGCACGGTCTACAATGCCGACGGTATGGCTGTCGCAGGCGCGGCGTTCGATCCTGCCTCGATGCTCAGCCCGCTGGGCGACAACGGCGGTGCGACGAAGACCTGCGTGCTGCTCGGCGACGCGAATCCGGCGCGCCAGTACGGCATGTCCGCTTCGGAACTGAAGATCCTGGGCGAGACGCTCGATCCGGCCTTCGGCGAGGCGGTCAGCGCCATCGACCAGACCGGCGCTTCGCGCACGGGCAAGACGGTGATCGGAGCCGTCGTGAAATAAATCTGTTCACAGGGGGCGTGCTTTCTCGGTGCGCCCCTTTTTTTTTGTATCTTTGGGGTCGTAACGCCCCTTTTATCTGTCGCGGCGTCCGGCCGCCCCGCAAGGAGGTGCGGTTTTGCATCGGCCCGACTTTTTTATGATCTTTACAGTTATGAAACTTTACAGAACCGGACTGCTGCTGCTTGCAGTCCTATGCACAATCCCGGTGTTTGCCGGGCAGCCGCCGCGGCTGAAGGTGGGTTCCTCGTCCGGGATTTTCGGCCCGGTGACGAACTGGACCTACGAAACCTTCGCCGAGGCGAAGAGGGCTGGCATCGACGCCATCGAGATCAGCGCGTCGACGTTGTTCCTGAACAAGGAGATGACCGACGATCGGCAGATCGAGGCGCGCTGCCGTCAGCTGAAGCGCGACCTCAAGCGCGCCGGAATCGAAATCTGGTCGGTGCACATGCCTTTCGGCCGCGAGATCGACCTCTCGCAGACGGACGAGGCCGTGCGGCAGCGGAGTGTCGAACTGCACCGCCGCGTGCTGCGCTTCTGCAAGATCCTGTCGCCGCGGATCGTGCTGTTCCACCCGAGCTGGTATCTCGGGCACGGGGAGCGCGACGCGCGGATCGCGCAGCTGGTGCGCTCGGTCGGGGAGCTGCTTCCCGATGCGAAGAAGATCGGCGCCCGGGTGGTGATCGAGAACATGCTGGGCTACGAACTGGTCAAGGACGGGAACTACGAACGCCCGCTGGGCCGTACGGTCGAAGAGGTGCTGCACATCATGTCGCTCGTGCCCCGGGAGGTGGACGCCGCGGTCGACACCAACCACATCGACAATCCCGAACTGCTGATCAGTGCGCTCGGACGCCGGGTGAGGACGATTCACGTCAGCGACGGCGACGGCCGCAACGAGTGTCACGAACTGCCGGGCCAGGGCCGGGGCGACAACGACTGGACGGCGATCCTGAAGGCCCTGTACGAGGATGCGCACTACCGGGGCGTCTTCATGTACGAGGTGAAGAAGGCGGAGTTCCCGCAGTTGAAGGCTTGTTACGACCGGTTGTACGAACAGTACGTGCAGTCGAAGCAATAAGGACGGTCGGGTTAAATGAGAACGCGGTTTGATGCAACTTCATCAAACCGCGTTCTTTGATTCCGGGCCGCTGGCCGGTCACCTGCGGACCACGATGCAGTTGGGGACCCCGCGCTCGCCCTCGTGGTCGAAGCGGCGGTTGTCGTAGGGATGGTTGAGGACGCCTTCCTGCGCCGTCCAGAGCGTCGAGGAGCCGCCGCCGTCGAGGTTCAGCGCCTCGGTAAGACCTAACTGACGTGCGATGTAGGCTGTTTCGGCGATGGTCGCGCCGTCGCCCTGGCCTTTGAAACGCCCGTCGATCACGGCCATCACCACCGTGCCGTCGGCCCGTTTGCCGATCAGCGTCCGGGGATGGCGGCGCGTGTAGAAACTGCTCCCGGAGGTGTATTCGACCACCTTGCCGCCGTCGATCAGCACCGGGCCTGCGGCCAGCGCCGAGCGGTAGCGGCGCGCCACGTCGGCATACTGCGTCGTGTCGCACGGGAAGATCTCCATCCGGCGGCCCTTGCGGTCCTTGAAGGCGATGACGCCGTTGGTGCGGAATGCCTCCTCGGGGGTGGTGCGTCCCACGATCTTCCTGTCGAGCAGGACGAAGGTGACCGGTTCGAAGGTTTTGACGTTGAAGTAGCTGCCGTTGACGGCGATCTCCGCGCCGGCGGCCTTCCCCAGATCGCTCGTGGACTCGGCCCTGCGATCGAGGTGGACGATCGAGGTGGTGAACCTGCGTCCGGGGTAGGTGGCGACGGAGATGCTCTGCCGCGACCCGAACATGTCGATCTGGGCGTAGCGGCATTCGGCGCCGCCGCCGAGGTCGGCCGTGCGCCATTGGGCGGAGGCGAATGCAATCGAGTCGCGGGGTGTCTGCGCCGCGGCGCTGGAGGAAAAGAGGAGCAGCAAGGCTCCCGTCAGAATTTTGTTCATGGTTCGGATAAACGGGTTAGTAGCCACAAATTTACGCATTTAGCACGGATTTAGCAAGCGTCGGAGCCGCTATTTTCGGGGAAAAACGGACGCCGGACCCTCCCGGAAACGAAAGCGCCCCCGGAAGTCCGGAGGCGCTGGCTTTTCGGGGCGGAAAAGCTGTTTACTGCTTGGCCTTGGTGTAGACCGTGCCCGTGCCCTCGATCGTGAGGGTGTAGTTCCCGTCGGCCGTTTTGGCGATCATGCCCGTCTGGGTGAAGTCGATGGTCTGGCCGTTGCCGAGGCTCTGGCCCTTGAGCAGGATTTTGTCCGCCTCGCCTTGAAGTTCCCACGAGGTGTAGACCAGCGTCGCCATGTTGATCGACCTGGCTGCGCCTTCGACCATGATCTCGACGCCCATGACGCCTTCGGGAGCAATCGGGTCGGGCATCGTCCATTTGCCGACGGCTTCGGCGTAGGTGGGATCGGTCGCAATCTTCGTGGCGGCGGTTCCGTCCTTCAGCTTGCCCGTGTAGTCTACGGTGACGGGGGCGCCGAGCAGCAGGCCGTTGGCGTCGCTCTTGTCGGCGTCCGTGGTCGCGAAGGTGCAGGTGCTCTCGTCGGTCAGCGCACGGACGGTGACGGTGTTCATCGAGGCGTCGGTGATGAATCCCGAGAAGGTTTTGGGGCTGTTGTCGGCACAGGCCGTCAGGCCGGCGAAAGTCAGTGCGGCGATCAGGGATTTGATGTTGTTCATGGTGTCGGATTTATCGGATTTGCATGTTGCAGCTAATATACGGAACTCTCGCTTAATGTGTGCCGTTTGCACGTGATTTTACATATTCGTCGATGGCTTTGGCCGCGGTGCGTCCCGCTCCCATGGCCAGGATGACCGTCGCGGCGCCCGTCACGGCGTCGCCGCCCGCGAAGACGCCCGGACGGGTCGTCGCGCCGCGCTCGTCGGCCGTGATGCAGCCGCGGCGGGTGGTTTCCAGACCGGCGGTCGTGGCGGCCAGCAGCGGATTGGGCGAGGTTCCCAGCGCCATGATCACC
>ERZ773228.2269-NODE-2269-length-17978-cov-3.445182_pt1 | contig 17978 bp, 10 predicted proteins | sample MGYA00580524_ERZ773228 | MGnify/ENA primary metagenome ERZ773228 (study PRJEB29015, sample SAMEA2737768) | human gut metagenome | biome: human gut; feature: human-associated habitat; material: faeces | place: China | collected 2012 ... | reverse complement strand
GAGTCACAGAGGCAGTCATAGAGAGTATGAAGGAGCTCGGCTGCGAGGATGAGGTGAAGGTTTGCAAATGTGATGGCATAGATGCCTGCAAGAAGGCGCTTACCCTTATGAAGTTCAACAGATTCCAGGATGATTTCATGGAAGGCATGGCATGCGAGGGTGGCTGTGTGGGTGGTCCTTCAAGACACAGGGATCCGAACATGGCAATACGAGACAGAAAAACAGCTCTTGATAATTCTACGGATATCAACATCACAGAGAATCTTGAGAAGCAGGGCGCAGACAAGATCGATATGGTGAGAGATTAAAAAGCTCCATCATGGAGGTGTAAGCCGTTGGCAGGGACAACTTTGGGACCGGCAGATATTCATTTGTAGGAGGACAAAATATGACAACTGGCATGATATTTTTTATATGTGTGCTGATATTCGTGGGTGTATCGATTCTCACAGCGATATTTGTATACAAATCACAGATGCGCAAGAGAAGAATGAATCAGAGTCAGGATCAAATTCAGGGGCATGATTCATAGTAGAATGTAGGGTAATAAATATAAATAATAAGGCGTATGCAGATGGTGCGTACCGGAATTCCGGATGCACTATCCGGCATACGCCTTTTGTGCGTCATGGGCGTAAATGGGGACGGAGGTGCCTGACCCCTTTGGGGGAAATATGCGAAAAACCGGTCAAAACAGGCGAAATGGGGACGGAGGTACCTGACCCTTTTTTACAGGCAAAATGGTGAAGGGGTATGTGAAAATAAATTAAAATATTTATTTTTTGGTTGACATGATAAAGAGATATGATAATATATGGATGTAGTAATCGAAACTACATGTAAAGTTAATCAAAGACGTAAATTAAAGTAATGTTTATTTTGATTGCTAGATAGAATTACGAACTTAGAAGACTTTTTATACTAAGTTAATGCATAATGTGACAAGAAACGGCATGTATCGCCGGCGTTAAAAGGCGGAAAAGTCGTTTTACCATATATATCATTAGAACTTATAGTTTATGGAGGAAATAAGAATGTCAACAGAAATGAGACCAGAGCAGGGAATAGCAGGAAAGTTTGTGAGATCAGCCCTTGATGAGAATGGAGTTCTCAGCAAGATAGAGTTCACCAACAGCGAGAACTTTAATTTCGCATATGATGTAATGGATGCTCTGGCAGATAAGGAGCCTGATCAGACAGCGCTCATCTATGTATCAAAGGACAGAACGGTTGAGAAGAAATTCACATTCCAGGATATCAAGGATTATTCCAATAGAGCAGCAAATTATTTCAAGAGCCTGGGTATAAAGAAGGGTGACAAGGTAATGCTTGTATTAAAGAGACATTACCAGTACTGGTTCACCATGATGGCACTCCACAAGATCGGTGCCATAGCTATACCGGCGACAAATATATTAAAGGCAACAGATTATCAGTACAGAATTGAGGCTGCAGGCGTATCAGCGGTTGTGTGCACATCAGATGACGGAATCACAGCATCGATAGATACATTTGCGGATGACAAGCTGACAAAGATTGTTGTGAATCATCCTGTAGAAGGATGGAACTTCTTTGATGAGGGAATCATGGAGTGCAGCACTGAGTTCCCAAGGCCTACGGGTGACGATGCTGTTGGAGGAAAGGACGACATACTTTTCGTCATGTTCACATCAGGAACAACAGAGCATCCAAAGATGGTTGCACACAATCATCTGTACCCGCTTGGACATTATATCACAGCAAAGTACTGGCATTGCAATAAGCCTGGTGAGGTTCACCTCACAGTTTCAGATACAGGCTGGGGTAAGGCTCTCTGGGGTAAACTTTACGGACAGTGGCTGTGCGAGGCTTGCGTATTCGTATTTGACTTTGATACATTCAGCGCAGACACGATATTTAAGCTCATTGAGAAGTACCATATCTCAACATTCTGCGCACCTCCAACACTGTACAGAATCCTTATCCGTATGGATATGAGTAAGTACAACCTCTCATCCCTCAGATACTGCACAACAGCAGGTGAGGCGCTTAACCCTGAGGTGTTTGATGTATTTAAGGAGAAGACAGGATTTACTATATATGAAGGATTTGGTCAGACAGAGACAACACTTACCATTGGAAATCTTGAGAATACAACTCCAAGACCAGGTTCAATGGGAAAGGCAAGCCCAATGTATGACGTGAGGATCATGAAGGCAGACGGAACATTTGCTGCACCTGGGGAGACGGGTGAGATCGTTATAAATATTGCAGACGGAGTACCGGATGGACTGTTCATGGAATACTACAGGGATCCACAGAGAACAGCCGAGGTTATGCATGACGGCTTCTATCACACTGGTGATACAGCATACCAGGATGAGGATGGATACTTCTGGTTCGTTGGACGTGTGGACGATATCATCAAGGTTGCAGGCTACAGAGTAGGACCTTTCGAGATAGAGAATGAAATCATGAGAATCCCTTATGTCCTTGAGTGTGCAGTTACATCAGTACCTGACAGCACAAGAGGTCAGGCGATCAAGGCAACCATTGTTCTCACAGAGGGTACAGTTGGCGATGAGAACCTCAAGAAGGAACTCAAGAGATACTTCAAGGAAAACATCGCAAGCTACAAGAGACCTAGAGTTATCGAGTTCGTTGATGAGATGCCAAAGACCATCAGCGGCAAGGTAAGACGTGTTGAGATCAAGGAAAAGGACTGGAAATAAGTCAGAAATCAGGTGAAAAAAATGATAGATATAGATATGAGTAAGATCAAGCCGTATGAGAGATCAGTTTATTATTATGAGACGGACAGGATGCAGATAGTACACCACTCCAATTATATCAGATGGATAGAGGAGGCGAGGCTGGACTGGATGAGGCAGATAGGCTGGGATTATAAGTCTATAGAGGATGACGGATATATAATTCCTGTGCTCGGTGTAACTGCTGAGTATAAGAGCATGTGCCACTTTGGAGATGACGTACTGATACATGTCAGCCTTTCGGAGTATACAGGTGTCCGGGTAGGGTTTTCATATGAGGTCGTGGACAAGAAGACAGGCGAGCTTAGAACACTTTGTACAAGCTCACATTGTCTGCTGGATGGCAACAACAAGCTTGTGTTCATCAGAAAGGCATATCCTGAGCATGATAAGCTGTTTAAGGAGCTGCTTGAGGATTACAAGAAACGCCAGAGTAAATAAACAGAGCTGTTGTCTGGTGTAAAAATAATTTAATATTGTATTAATTGAAGGTTATTAATAGCTGGTAAAAAAGGTTTATTTAAATTTTTTATCAGCTATTTTTATCTATTTACCCATGTAATTAGTTAAAACAGCCTTTTTATATTATGACGTAAATGCTATAATGGAAACGGTTGCGTGGGAATATATGGCAGGCTGGATGCTGCTGCAAGGAGGGATCTTTTGAAAGAAGTATCACTTGATAAACAATACTACAAAGAACATATACAGAATATATTATATGATAATTATATGAAGCTGGCGCTGGTCAACATTGATACTGGGGAGTATGTGAGTGTTATCAGCGTGGACAAGAATGCAGATAATTATAAAAGTACCTCTGACGTATCTTCCTATTTTAAGGATAACAAGGGACTGGACTGCTGTCATCCTGATGAAGTCAGAGAATTTGCATATATGTGTGATATGAAGCATGTCAAAGCACTCATAGAAGCTGGAGCCAGATCCATCGTGCGTAATTTCAGGTTCAGATTGAGACTTGGCGAGGACTATGAGTGGGTTTCCATGGATATAGAAGCTGAGAAAGAGCCGAGAGAGGACGGACAATGGGTTGTGTTCGGCATGAGGGCAGTCAGCCTTGACACCCTGGTGCTGGAGGATAGTCTTAGGACACTGACAAGGGTATACAGGCGCATATTCAGGATTGATGTGACGCACAATATTTGCGAGACATTGAGAGGCGGATATATAAGAAGCAGAGATGAGGTTAAGCATGACTGCCTTGGAGATTACATGAAAGACATGACTATGGGTGGTGAGATATTCCCTGACGATGTGGACAGGGTAAGAAAGTGCCTGTCTCCTGAGTTTCTCATAAAATATTTTGCGAATGGACATGACAGATTTACCATTAGATATAAGCGAAAGATGGATATGGTGTACAGATGGGTGATGACAGAGGTCATACCTACTGCTGACTATAGAGATGACAATAAGGTATTCTATCTTTATACGAGGGATATACATGAGGAGTATTCTGAGAGCATAGAGAAACAGGAGCTGTTGGAATTTTACAGTTACAAGGATGCACTTACTCATCTTGGCAATAGAAATGCATTTAACATTCTGTGTGACGCGTACGCGGACCGAAAGGATAAGCGGTCGGTAGGATTTGTATTTAACGATGTGAACAAACTGAAGTATGTGAATGATCATTATGGACATAAAGAAGGAGATCTCTATCTTCAGAGGGTATCGCAGATGCTGGCGCAGCATTTTGGCGAAAATGCATGTTATAGGATAAGCGGCGATGAATTTGTTGTCATCATTATGGATATTACCGAGCAGTCGTTTAACTCAATGATCGCCAGATACAAAGAGGTAATTGACGAGCAGGAGGAGGCTCCGGTTGCGTTCGGTGCAGTCTGGAAGGCTGAGGCTGATTCCATAGACAAGATAATGAACGAAGCCGAAAGACGGATGTATGAGGATAAGAAGAGATTTTATTCGAAGCATCCTGAGGTCAAGAGGCGCGAGAGCGTGGAGAAGGAAGCGAATATAGCTGTAGGAACTACAGAGGATGGAGTTCCGCATTACAGGAATCTTGGAAAGACAGACAGGATATTTGATGCTCTTGCAGCTACAACACTCAGAAATTATATATTTATGGATGATCTCGATACGAATGTTACAAAATGGTCTGCAAGTGCGGTGGATTACTTTGGACTTCCGGGGCAATACATATATGATACACAGAAAGTGTGGGAGAAGCTTATACATCCGGATGACAGAGCAATATTTGAGCAGGACATCACAGAGGTATTTGCGGGGCGCAAAAAGTATCATGATGTAGAATATAGAATGAGAAACAAAAAGGGTGAATATGTGGTCTGTACCTGCAGAGGTTTCATCACCAAGAAGGAAAATGGTGATCCGGAGTTCTTTGTAGGAACTGTCATAAACCACGGTGTCATAGACGGGGTTGATCCGGTGACGAACCTGCACAATCAGCATGAGTATACCAAGTATATATCTATACATTTGAGAAACAAGCAGACTATGAGCATTCTGGCAATAGGAATATCTATGTTCAACAGCATCAATATGATGTATGGATATGCATATGGCAATGCTGTTCTTAAGGATTTTGCCACAAAGCTCAAAAATGTCGTCGGTGGAAAGGGACTCGTGTTCAGACTTGACGGAGCAAAATTTGCGATCTGCTCAAACATTTATACCAAACAGGAACTCAAAGAGGTATACAGACATGTACAGAATCTTGCACTTGACAATGTAGGTCTGAATGGCACATCGATCCCGCTTAAATTGTACGGAGGTGGTCTGATATATGACCATGTAGGAGCCGATGAGGACGTGATAAAGAGCAGTGTGGAATATGCCCTGGAGAGATCCAAGGAGGATCATCATGGTGAACTTGTATTCTTCAATGAGGAGATCAAGGACAATGATAGAATGAGACTGCAGCTGTACAGCACAATACACAAATGTGTGGCAAACAACATGGAAGGCTTTTTCATGTGTTACCAGCCTATAGCAAATTCCGAGACAGGGCACATAGTAGGTATGGAGGCTCTTCTCAGATGGAAACACAAGGAATTTGGTGTGGTTCCACCGGGAATATTTATACCGTGGCTTGAGATGGAGCCGTGTTTCTTTGAACTTGGCAACTGGATAATAGAGCAGGCACTCACGGATGGTATGGAGATTCGCAGGATCAGACCTGATTTTGTGGTGAATGTCAATATATCAGCGACTCAGCTTGAGAATCATGGATTCAGGCAGGCTGTTGTGGATATATTAAAAAAGACGAAGTTCCCTCCTGAGTATTTGTGCATAGAGCTCACAGAGAGATGTAAGAATATGGATATAGCATTTCTGAAAAATGAGCTGGAATATTTCAGGAAACTTGGAATAAAGATCGCTATCGATGATTTTGGAACGGGAAATGCTACCTTAAATCTACTCACGGAATTACCGATAGATGAGCTTAAGGTCGATATGTCATTTGTCAGGGGCATACAGGAGAGCAAGCCTAATCAGGTTCTTGTACAGGCGGTTGTGTCATGTGCTCATGAACTCGGATACAAGAGCTGCATTGAAGGTGTCGAGGACAAGACGCTGTTCGATTACCTTCATAGGTATGGTTCCACGTACTATCAGGGATATCATTTCTCCAGACCGGTTTGTCTGGAGGATTTTAAGAAATTGTTGTGAGGATGGACGACGGACGAAGGCTGGCCCATTAGTGAGGGGGTACTGTGGTATCTTCAATCACGCTTGACTACTGTCGCTTCGATTTACTTTCATATGCACTCGGTTCCAGCAGCGATAAGGGCGTTGCTGCTTACACCTCGGCAGGAAGCATCGAAGCTCGGTAGTCCGCGCTACCGATTGCACAGATATCACAGTACCCCCTCACCTACATGGGCCGGCTTTTTGTTTTGCTTATTTATGAGAAATAAATTGTCTTATATGTTTACATAAGGTTGACACTGGGCGCTGGCGTTGTTAATATTGCTTTGGTGTGACATTGGATCACGCCAGATATATAGTCCCGGAGATGTTCCGGCGTAAAAAGAAGGGAAGTGCGGTGAGAATCCGTCGCAACAGCCATTACTGTATGCAGGGGAGTGTCCCTGTCGAGTCAGATCGCTTGCTATATATCTAATTCTTCGAGAGAAGGGTATTTTGAAACTTGTCAATATGCCTTTCTGGGAAAAATTGAAAGGAGATACGTTTATGAGAAGAAGAATTCTTGCGGCATGTATGGCGATGTGCATGGCGGCAGCAACGGTTGTCACAAGCCCATGGGGCGGTGGCATGACAGCGTATGCAGCGGAAGAGACCAAGACGATCACGGTCTCAGCATACGATTACACGGCAGTGGATGCCGGAATCGAGGGCGCCTCGAAGACAGGTGTCATAATGGAACAGACAGTTGAGGTGGATGCGGACACAACTACAACGCAGGCTGTACAGAAGGCATTTGACCAGGCTGGTGTATCAGTTGAAGGAGTATCAAGCGGATATGTGAGCAGTATCAATGGTCTTGGTGCAGGTGTGGGATATTCAGGCTGGATGCTTGCCTATGACAATGACGACTATTCAAACTGGGGAATGAACAGCATAGCTCTCAGTGATGGAGATAGTCTCAGATTTGATTATACATGCAACGAAGATACGACGACCGATGATATCGGAAATGGCTACTACGGCAATCCGTATGTGAAGACACTCACAGTTGCAGGACAGACATTCAATATGTCAAAGAAGACGACATTTGATGCGAACTACAACATGACAAATACTTACTATATAAATGGTGAGGAGACAAAGGCAGCAGGTACAGAGGAAGATCCTTTTGTATTTGAGGTTTCTGTCCCTGCAAATGAGGCTCAGGCCGCATACATCACCATGGATACAAGTCTAAACAGCCACTATGCAGTGATTGATGGATGGTCTGTTTCAAAGGAGACTTATGATATAACAAATGGTCTTGATTTCTCGGTTTCTTCATTGGGAGGAAAATACAAGTCATATTTCACCATCAAGACAGATCTCAAAGCAAACAACACATCTGACTCCTACAAGGAGATGCTTGACAGTTCGATCAAGTATATCAGAAACACAGTCACAGAGGCTGAGGTCGGTTCTGTAGGTGGCGAGTGGGCAGTTTTGGCTCTTGCCAGGTATGGATATGAGGATCCTGAGTGGTATACAGCATACTACAACAATGTTGTAAAGTACGTTCAGAATATAGGAAGCAACAAGCTTCACTCACGTAAGCTCACAGACAACTCACGAGTTATCATTGGTCTTACAGCAATCGGCGCAGATCCTACAAATGTAGGTGGCTACAACCTTCTTGAGCCACTTGCGAATCTTGAGGATGTTGTATGGCAGGGAATAAATGGCCCTATATATGCTCTTATCGCTCTTGACACAGGAGATTATGAGATCCCTGAGCTGCCAGATGACAGCACAGCAACACAGACGACAAGGGAAGGACTTATCCAGTACATACTTGACAAAGAGATCCCAGGCAGCGGCGGATGGGCTTTATGGGGCTCAAAGGCTGATCCTGACATCACGACAATGGCTGTTCAGGCCCTTGCACCATATTACAATACAAATGCTGATGTAAAGGCTGCAGTCAATCGTGGTATGAAGGCTATATCTGATCAGCAGTTATCAAATGGCGGCATGGGCTCATGGGGAACTGTAAACTCAGAGAGCTGCGCTCAGACAGTATGTGCGCTTTCTGATCTTGGAAGAGATGCCGACACAGATCCACAGTATGTAAAGAACATGAATTCTATCTTGGATGCAATGCTTTCATTCTATATTGATGGAGGCGGATTTGCACATGCAGCACAAAATGGAAAACTTTCAGTAAACATGATGGCTACAGAGCAGGCTACATATGCTCTTGTATCATATGACAGATTTAAGACAGGAAAGACGACTCTCTACAACATGAGTGACAGAAAGAAACTCTATACGGAGAGCGCAGATAAGAAGTCAGTTGAGAAGGCAAATGTAACAGTTGCTGATTTCGGCCTTGTATATGATGGAACAGTAAAGGAGCCTAAGGTCACAGTTAAGTATGGTGACATTCTCCTCACAGAGGGCGTTGACTATACAAAGAAATTCAGCAACAACGTAGAGGCTGGAAACACAGCAAAGGTAACTATCATCGGTATGGGTGATTATGAGGGACAGACAGAGAAGACATTCTCAATCTACTCGGCAGAGATAGAGGCGGCGGATGTTGCTATCGATCAGACGGTATTTGTTGCAGATGGAAAGGTTAAGAAACCAAATGTGACGGTTACGCACGCTGGTACGACACTCAAGGCAAATACAGACTACACAGTTGCATTTGCAAACAATGTACTTCCTGGAAAGGCAACACTTACAGTTACAGGTAAGGGCAAGTATACAGGCAAGGTCGTAAAATATTACACATTAAATGCAACACATATCTCAAAGGCAGACATTACAGTTTTAACAGAGGAATATGTTACAGACGGAACAGAGAAGACACCAGCAGTCAGCGTAGCATATAACGGCAAGAAACTTAAGTCTGGTACAGATTACTCAGTAAGCTACATCGACAATGTAAACGCAGGAACAGCAAGCGTGAGGATCACAGGAATCAAGTACTACTCAGGTTCAGTTGAGTATACATTTGAGATCAAGCCAATTGAGCTGACTGATGCGGTTGTGACAGTTGACACAGACGATATTGTTGCGGACGGCAGCAAGAAGACACCTACAGTAAATGTAACACTTGGAGATACTGTTCTTGAGGCTGGCAAGGACTTCACAGTTTCGTATTTTAGCAATGTAAAGGTTGGAACAGCGAAGGCTACTGTAACAGGAATTGGAAACTATACAGGAAAGATTAAGCAGGCATTTGAGATCAAGGATGGTAAGACAGAGATAACAGCAGCTTCACTTGAAGAGGGCGCTGTAGCACTTGAGTGGAAGGCTGTAACGGCAGCTGATTCATATGCTGTATACAGAAAGGCTGAGAGCGAGAGCGAATTTGCAAAGATTGCAGAGACAGAGGAACTTAGCTACAGTGATAAGACAGCAGAGGCCGGAGTGTCATATGAGTATGAGGTAAGACCTGTTGTCGGAAAGTCGTTTGGAAGCTCAGAGGCAGTCAAGGTGGCAGTACTTGCAGCACCTGCAGCAAAGCTTACAAATACAAAGGCTGGTATCGAGGTAAAATGGAATGTATCAGCAAATGCTGACAGCTATGTGGTACTTAGAAAGACTGGAACATCAGACACATGGGAGAAGATAGCAGACGCTGTTAAGACAACATATGTTGATAAGAATGTGACAGAGAAGACAGTTTACACATACGCAGTACAGGCTGTATCAGAGGCTGGAACATCAGCATATACAGGCAAGAGCGTGACAAGAAAGACTCCTATCACAACACTTGCAACACCAGCAGTTACACTCAGCAATGCAAATGCAGGAGTGACACTGAAATGGAACAAGGTAGCAGGCGCTAAACAGTATGTTGTTTACAGAAAGGCTGGAAATGCCAAGACATGGACAAAGGTTGCCACTGTTAAGACACGCTCATATGCTGACCGTCGGGTAAAGGCTGGAGTTAAGTACACATATGCGGTAAAGGCATCTGGAGATTATGCAATATCTTCATACAAGGCAAAGGCTATTTACAGAGTAAATGGACAGGCTATAAATTACTACTGCTCACCTGAAAAGGCTAAGATAGAGGTAGAGGTAAAGAAGGATGCAAAGGCAACAGGATATCAGGTACAGTACGCAAAGAGCAGTGCTTTCACCGGATCTAAGATTGTAACATTTGCTGGAGTAAAGAAGAACGATCTCACGGTTAAGACAGCCGGAGTAGGAACAAAGTATTATGTTCGTGTGAGAAGCTACAAGAAGGTTGGAAGTACTGTATATTATGGAGCTTGGAGCAGCAGCGTAAGCGTTGTGACTGAGAAGTATTAATTTATATAGTTTATGGATAAAATAAAACAGTTTATAGCAAAATATAAAAAGCAGATTATTGGATCTTGTGTTATGCTCCTGCTCCTGGTGTGGGCTTTCTGGTATGGGGGAAATACTCCCGGTGCCAGAGGATTTCATATAGATAGGGCAGACCAGGGTTCAACCACTGAAAGCCAGGCCGGTGACGCAACAGACATCGGCTCAGGCTCAAGCGGTGACAAACCGGTGGTTGTGACTACACAGGATGGCAGTACAGCAACGGATACCCAGAGCAGCACTGCTTCGGAGGAGGCTACATCCGGTAAGAAGGAGCAGAACAGTTCTGAGACTACGGACAGCACTAGTTCCGGGGGTGGAACTGATAGTACTGCAGATTCGGGAAAAGACGGAGGAAAGGGTGATGGCAATAAGCCGTCTGATAAACCTTCTGACGGAAAGCCGGGTGTTAACGGAACTACAGAGCGCAGAAATACGACTGAGAACACCCGCACAACGGAGAGTACTAGAACGACGGAGAGTACTAGAACGACAGAGAGTACTAGAACGACAGAGAGTACCCGTACAACGGAGAGTACCCGGACGACAGAGAGCACCCGCACAACGGAGAGTACTAGAACTACGGAGAGTACGCGTACGACCGAGAGTACTCATACAACTGCATCGACAAAGACTACAGAGAATACCACCGAAAAGACAACTGCACCAACGACTGAGAGTTCAAGTGGAGAGACTTACCACTGTACAATATATATAAGCTGCTATACGATCCTGGACAATTGGGACTGGCTCAAGGAGTCAAAACAGGATTATGTACCAGAGGGCGGCGAGATACTTGGAACAGTGAGCGTGTCATTTACGGATGGAGATACGGTGTTTGACGTGCTCAGATCCGTGTGCAGAGATTACGGAATACAGCTTGAATATAGCTGGACGCCGGCATATGGAAGTTATTATATAGAGGGCATCCACAATCTTTATGAATTTGACTGTGGCAGTTTGTCCGGATGGATGTATTCGGTAAATGGATGGTTTCCAAATTATGGCTGTTCAAAGTACAGACTCAAGGATGGGGACTCGATAAAATGGTTGTATACATGCAAAGGTCTTGGCAGTGATGTCGGAGGCGGCATGTAAAATTATTTTTTATTTAACTGATTGGAGAATATACAGAAAATGAACAGGAATGATTCATTTTCCGGCTATCATCCGATAGTAAATTTGATGTACTTTATATGTGCTATAGGATATGCCCTGGCATTTACCAATCCGGTATGCCTGGGCATATCGTTTATAGTAGCATTTGTGTACTCGGTTATACTTCGGGGACGGCATGGATTTATAACGAATTTGAAATATATGATTCCGCTTATCGTGCTGACGGCACTTTTTAATCCAGCATTCAGCCATCAGGGTGTGACGATACTGGCATATCTGCCATCGGGAAATCCGCTCACCCTTGAATCTATAGCTTACGGTGTTATGGCTGCATTTTTGCTGGTGTGTGTGTTGTGCTGGTTCTCATGTTTTAATGCGGTCATAAGTTCTGATAAGATGGTTTATTTATTTGGAAAGCTGGCACCGGTATTATCTCTGGTGTTATCGATGACACTCAAGTTCATACCGGAACTCACGGCGCAGTTTGGAAAGGTGTACAGGGCGCAGAAGGCTTCCGGATACAATATAAATGGCAGATATTTTAAGAGTGTGCGTATGGGATGCCATGTCCTGTCATCGGTCGTGACATGGTCTCTTGAGAGAGCGCTTATCACGGCAGATAGTATGAAAGCCCGCGGCTATGGTTTGCCGGGAAGAACAGCGTATTCGCTGTTCAGGTTCAGGAAGAGAGATGCCAGGGCGCTTGTGTATATGCTGATATGCGGTGGCTACGTGCTCTGGGGAAGTATGCAGGGCGGTTTCAGGTTCTGGTATTATCCGGAGATAAGGGGCAATCTCACAGGAACCTTGACGGTGAGTATGTATATAGTGTATGTGTGCCTGATCGGGCTTCCGGTATTTGTGCATGTGAGAGATGACATAAAGCAGAACCGTATGAAGATGACAGATGCTGCTTTGGCTTGCAATGATGGACAAGGTCTTAGATAACCCCCAATATAATGGTCGTGTTTTATGAGATGAGATATGAATACAGGCAGGCTGATATTAGATAAAAGAGGATATAAAGTTGGATATTTATAAGAATATTTTTGATATAGATAAATTTAGTTTTGCATATCCGGACGGAAATGATGAGAGCGGCAGGACATATCATCCGGATGCTCTCCGGGATACGGAGCTGCATGTCAGGCAGGGAGAGTTTGTTGTCATACTCGGAAGATCCGGATGTGGCAAGACCACTCTCCTCAGACAGCTGAAGCCATCGGTTACTCCGGTTGGCAAGAAGAAGGGACAGATAATTTTTGATGGTAAAGACATATGTAGTCTTGACGATAGGATGGCTGCATCTCAGATCGGTTTTGTGTGGCAGGATGTGAATGCGCAGCTTGTGACGGACAAGGTGTGGCATGAGCTGGCATTTGGCCTTGAAAGCCTTGGGTATGACAACGGATATGTCAGAAGGCGGGTTGCGGAGATGGGTTCGTTCTTCGGACTTGGGGATATATTCCACAGAAAAGTGATGGAGTTGTCCGGCGGACAGAAACAGCTTGTGAATCTTGCCTCGGTTATGGCGATGTCACCGAAGGTGTTGGTGTTGGATGAGCCTACGAGCCAGCTCGATCCCATAGCGGCAAATGATTTTATAAACAGCCTTGTGAGGATAAACCGAGAACTTGGAACGACTATCATCATGACAGAACATCGTCTGGAGGATGTGCTTCCGGTATGCAACAGGTCGGTGGTCATGGAGAATGGCAGGATCATCTATGACGGCGATGTGAGAGGATTTGCCGAGAGCGTCAGGACGAAGCGGATAGACAGAGAGCTTTATCTTTCTATGCCCGCTTCGGTTCAGATATATATGGGGCTTGAGAAAGATTCGGGAAAGCAGCTGCCTCTCACTGTGCCGGATGCCCGGGAGTGGCTTGTGGATTATGACAGGAAATTTAGAGAAAACGGCGGAGCTCCTGTGGTGCCGGAGATACAAAACAGAGGTGCTGATGAAGGCGTGAACGGTTCCGAAAACCAAGCTGACAATGTCGCAGTGGATAAAGGTGATAAGAAGCGAGGAGCCGTAAACGGTCAAAAAGATGCCGGATGCAGAGAGGAACATCCTGTGGTGTGCAGCCTGGATGAGGTCAGCTTCAGATACGAGAGGAACACAGGGGATGTACTCAGACAGGTGAGCCTTGATATATATGCAAACGAAATTCTTATGATAAATGGAAGCAATGGCTGCGGTAAGTCGACTATGTTGTCCCTGATCGCAAATTTGTACAGCCCGTATAGTGGAAAGCTTCGTATAGCTAAGAATTTAAGGACAGGGATGCTTCCACAGAACCCAGAACTTCTATTTACAAGGCGCTCGGTGAGAGATGAACTTATAGATGCAAATGACAGACAGCAGCTTGCAGAGATAGTCAGGTTCTGCAGGCTGGAGGAGCTTCTGGACAGACATCCTTATGATCTGTCAGGCGGAGAGAAACAGAGACTTGGCTTGGCGAAGGTGCTCATAGCTGATCCGGATATCCTGCTCATGGACGAGCCGACAAAGGGACTGGACAATGGGTTCAAGATGCAGCTCGCGGACATGCTTAGAAAACTGCAGAAATGTGGAAAGACGATAGTTGTCGTCAGCCATGACATTGAGTTCTGTGCGGTGGCAGGTGACAGGGTTGCGTTGCTGTTTGACGGAGAGGTTGCGATGGTCGGCGATGTTAGAAGCTATATGTCAGACAACAATTTCTTTACCACGGCGGCATCTAGAATATCTAGGAATATTCTGGACGGCGCGGTGACAGTTCGTGAGGTGCTGGCGGCATATGGTGCGGATATGGATGTGACAGGAGCGGCTGGCGGAGGAAATGACAGTAATCAGGGAACTGAAAATGAGTCATTGAGAATAGCTAATCAGGGAACTGCGGAAATGTCAGAGGCTGCTGGTATATCGGACGATAAGCTTGCGGACATAATCCTTAACAAGGACAGGAAGGTTGAAAATCTCAGCATCTGGCAGATAGTGACCATCGCGGTCACAACGGTTATAATAATATTTGGATTCTGGAATACAATGTCTGTGTCAGATCTGTCCGGTCTTGTGCAGCAGATGACAGTGACGGCTGAGGGACGAAAGTATCTGGTGTTATATGGAGTTATGATCGCTGCGATATTAGGATTACTTGTTGCCATACGTCCCATAACCCAAAAGAGAAATGAAGACATAGTGATGGATTCGGTCGGACGTGGATTTGGGAAGAGAACAGTGGTAAGTATTGTGGCTGTGCTCGCTCTGATACCTGCAACCATATGGTTTGGTGTGGCAAGGCTTGGTGACAAGAAGTATTTCTTCATATCACTGCTTGTTCTGCTTGAGGCTATGCTTCCGTTCTTCGTATCATTTGAGGATAGAAAGCCAAAGGTTAGAGATATAGTGACGCTGGCGGTCATGTGTGCGTTGGCGGTGACCGGAAGGACTGCATTCTTCATGCTGCCGAACTTCACCCCAGTCATGGCAATCGTTATCATTGCCGGGGTGGCGTTTGGGTGTGAAGGCGGATTTATCACCGGTGCAATGACTATGTTCGTGTCAAATTTCATCATGGGACAGGGGCCGTGGACGCCGTGGCAGATGTTCGCAATGGGACTTGTGGGATTCCTTGCCGGACTGTTCTTTGCAGGCAGCAGCGTGAGGACAAGAAACATGACAAAGCTGGGACTGTGTATATTTGGCGCGTTGATATGTATAGTTGTGTACGGCGGGATCATGAATCCTGCATCGGTCATCATGTGGCAGCCAAATGTGAATTTCAGCATGATCATGGCGTCTTATGTGACAGGATTTCCATTTGACCTTGCGCAGGCGACCGCGACGGTTATTGCGCTATGGCTTGTTGCGAGACCATTCCTGGAGAAGCTGGACAGGGTGAGGATAAAGTTTGGGGTACTAAAATAAAATGATTGAGGATTACGGCTATGATAAGAAATGAGAAACTGGAAGATATCTCAGATGGAAGATTGTACGATGCAAATGATATGGTGAAGGCATACTGCAATGAGTGTAAGGGTTGTCACGCTTGTTGCACAGGGATGGGAAATTCTATTATTCTTGATCCCATGGACGTGATGAGACTTTGCAGGGAGACCGGAAAGAACTTTACGCAGCTGCTTGAAAAGGAGCTAGAGGTCAATGTGGTGGATGGTCTGGTGCTGCCAAATATAAGGATGACGGCGAATAAGTGTCCATTCTTAAACGAGGAGGGCAGATGCAGCATCCATAGCGCGAGGCCGGGTTTTTGCAGACTCTTTCCACTTGGCAGATATTACACCGATGACGGATTCAGATACATACTGCAGATACACGAGTGTGAGCGCGCGGGCAGGACTAAGGTCAAGGTGTCGAAGTGGATAGATACCGAGGATCTGCCAAGGTACACGAAGTATATAAATGACTGGCACAAGTTCCAGAAAGACATGCAGAGAAACCTGATAGAATATATGCGCGCCGGCGAGGATGAGACAGCGAGAAATCAGACCATGCTGGTGCTGCAGGTCATGTATGTGGGAATGTATGATGCGGAGAAGGATTTCTATGAGCAGTTTGATGCCAGACTTGCGCACATACGCAGTCTGCTCTGTATGACGGAGTAGAATGTAATAGGATGAGAGTATTTTGGCGGGACTTGGTTTACCTTATATTTACTTTGTTTCGGAAACCTTTCGATCATACAGAGTTATAAATGTAAAAAATAGGGTGTAGAGTTTATATGGGAAAAGTTAGAGATATCATAGATAAGACATTTGAATATGGACAGGGCAGAGGTGAACTGCCGGGAGTCGATGAGCTGGCTGAAGCTATAAGAGTTCTGTCGGATTCAGAGAACCCTCAGAGCTCTCAGGATGATCTCACTGACTTTGAGTATCTCAAAAGAATAGCCTATGATCTGGCTCACCAGAGGTTTGGAAACCGCATATACATAAGAGGACTTATCGAGTTTACGAACATTTGCAAGAATGATTGCTATTACTGCGGTATCAGAAAGAGCAACAGCCACGTTGACAGATACCGTCTGACAAAGGACCAGATTCTGGCTTGCGCCGATGAAGGATATGTACTGGGATTTCGCACATTTGTGCTTCAGGGAGGCGAGGACGGAGGCTTTTCGGATGGGGCTATAGCTGACATTGTGAGGTGTATCAAGGAGAGGCATCCTGATTGTGCTGTCACGCTGTCATTTGGCGAGCATTCGTATGAGACTTACAGGCTGTGGCGGATGGCCGGGGCGGACAGATATCTTCTGAGACATGAGACCGCGGACAGGGCGCATTATGAAAGACTCCACCCTGAAGAGATGAGCTATGACAACAGAGTTCGATGTCTGTATGATCTTAAAAGTCTTGGATATCAGGTGGGAAGTGGATTCATGGTTGGATCGCCGTATCAGACGCCTGTGAATCTGGCTGAGGATCTGCATTTCCTTGCGAAGCTGCAGCCGCAGATGATAGGGATCGGACCATATGTTCCACATAAAGAGACGCCATTTGCGAAGATGGAGCAGGGAACGGTCAGGCAGACCCTTGTGATGATAAGCATGCTGAGACTGATGTTCCCGAAGGCACTCATACCATCCACCACATCTCTCGGAACGATAGCGGCGGATGGCAGGGAGCGTGGGTTTATGCACGGTGCAAATGTGGTCATGCCGAATCTGTCTCCTGTGTCTGTCCGAAAGAAATACGAGCTCTATGACAACAAGATATGCACGGGGGAGGAATCCGCCCAGTGCCGCGGCTGCCTTGACAGGCGCGCGGAGACGTTCGGATTCCAGATAGTTGTCGATAGAGGCGACTATATATCATAAGGAGGACCCGCGTAAGCGGGAGATTCCTTATGATGTACGCAGACGCCGCGCGAAGCGCCTTTCATGCGTCTGCACCTTAAGGAGGACCCGCGTAAGCGGGAGATTCCTTATGATGTACGCAGACGCCGCGCGAAGCGCCTTTCATGCGTCTGCACCTTAAGGAGGACCCGCGTAAGCGGGAGATTCCTTATGATGTACGCAGACGCCGCGCGAAGCGCCTTTCATGCGTCTGCACCTTAAGGAGGACCCGCGTAAGCGGGAGATTCCTTATGATGTACGCAGACGCCGCGCG
>ERZ773228.2265-NODE-2265-length-17993-cov-13.465938_pt1 | contig 17993 bp, 7 predicted proteins | sample MGYA00580524_ERZ773228 | MGnify/ENA primary metagenome ERZ773228 (study PRJEB29015, sample SAMEA2737768) | human gut metagenome | biome: human gut; feature: human-associated habitat; material: faeces | place: China | collected 2012 ... | reverse complement strand
AGCTGCCGGAGCGGTGCTTAAGCCGCAAGGCGGGAATTGTGCGGTGTTGCCTCAGTAAACGCAGCCGGATTTTGTGCTTGCGAAAGATCCGCTATTTTCGCTGCTCTCAGATGCACCTCAGGAGCTGGCGCAAATAGAAATCGGCAAGGGGGAACCGGGAATCAGGGGCAGGGCAGGGGGGACAAAAAAGCGAATGGCATATCTGCAGCAAACCCGCACCCCGTTGTAAAGGGAGAACGGCGTCCCGTTGGCGGGCGTGCAATCCACCAAACACACACCCGCCGCCGTAAACACTGCAAACCGTTTGCAGGGCGCGGTGTACCCATCGCGCCGCAAATAAACGGGAACCGTGCGCCGCAAACCTGCCATCCCTCCCACAAGGCGCCCACCCAGCCGCCAGGCCCCGCCACAAACAGGCGCATGCGAAACAAATAATTGCGCAAAAACAGGGAAATGCAACAAAAAAGGCGAATTTTGCCGCAAAGTTGCGCTCTGTGTGCGCAGAGGATCATAAACGCGCGGTCAAAGTATATAAAAGTGACCGCTGCCAAAAAGAAAATCAGGAATAAATTATACAAAGGCTTTGAATACATTGTATAATTGGAGGAAAACGCAATCAGTAAAAGTGCTGAAAAACAGGAATTTACGTGGATTGTATTGCCTTTCTGGTGTAAAAGTGCTATACTTTAACACTGAAAAGTAAGTGCGCAATGAGAGGATTCGATGCGTAATTTTTTTCAAAACAACATGGCAACGGTTGCGCAAGTAAAAGAAGCTGGCTTCTTTTAGGCAATACCGCATAATTCTAAGTGCCGCTCCGGCGAGCGAGGTACGGCAGATGCTAAGCCAAAAGCGCAGATAATACTGGATGTCTTATCGAGCATTTTGGCAACGCAGATGCCGTGCCGCAGCCGCCGGAGCGGTGCTTAAGCCGTCAGGCGGGAATTGTGCGGTGATGCCTTTACTGTTTCACAGGGATCCCCTGTGGAACAATGTGCTTCCATCAAGCCAGCGCGAAAGACGGGTGAGCAGATTGAATAGAACAGGAAAAAACACAACAGGTTGGGCGCGCCGGCTGACAGCGCTGCTTGTCACCGCTTGCCTGGTTATGGCAATGGCCCTGCCTGTATACGCCGAGGAGGATCTTCTGCCCGACGCACCTGACGAAGTAGAGCTGCTGGAGGATGGGCAGGGAACGGCCTCCGGGGAGGATACCGTTCCGCCGGAGCAGAACGCCGCCACCCCGGAACCGGAACAAAGCGCCGAGCCGGAGCAGCCCGCCCCGACCGAAACGCCGGAGCCAACGGCAGAACCCACCCCGACCCCGGAACCGGCAGCCACCGCGACGGCCACCCCTGTGCCGACCGTGACCCCCACCGCCACCCCGGAACCGACCGAACAGCCGCAGAAGATGTACGCCGCAACAAGCGTGGATAACGTGCAGGCAGTTAGTGAGCCGGGAGTGCCGGCTACTTACACGCTCTATTTTGCAGTGCCTCGTAAGTGGAGTGGTTTTACAAGCGTTAAAATTTATGCAGTAGATACAAACAACGATAAAGAGCCGCCGTATACGCTTGATATGCAGGAAGCTGACATAACGAAGGACGGAAGAAAAATTTATTCTGCGGACCTGAATAAGAACAAACACTATCGATGGGGAGGATTGAATGGACTAGAATTTCACGGATATAAAGGGGATACGCTTGAAGATAGTGTGGTAATTGCTGATGTAAATACACGTACGTGGTGGAGGACGTTCGATCCAACTCGTGACGATTATATCGGCGGCAACTACTATGATCCTGAAGCAGAGGGCGAGAAGTGGTCTACCTATACGGTTACGGTTCGCCATGATGATTTCGCTGGCAAAGAGATGGTCTTTGAAAATAAAACCAGTGATGAAACACTAACGAACGTCCAAGCCTGGTTTTATGAACCGGATGGTAATGGAGGGCTTAACCAGGTCGGTGCCCCAATAGCCTTAAATAGTATTGCTCCTAATTCCACAGCAACCTTTAAAATTCCTAAAGAGCTTTGCTCTTATGTTCAGTTTACATGGGGTGAGGACAATCCCCTAAAATCCAGCAAAATCTATAACTTCTATGGTGAAGATGTTAGTGGTGTTAGTGGTGATGATAAAAAATCCTTTACATACAGTAATACAAGTAACTGCTTTATCTATACTGGCGTAGACAACGAAAGATGGGGTATAGAAAACTCTGTCCTTATCTATTACGATGCTACTTTCTCAAAGCTGCCAACAACAGGTAAAGATGATACTGGCGGCGACTATTCAATCCCCAAAGACAAGCAAAGTACGGTTTACTACCGCTTAAAAGGAGAAAATGGCAACGAAAGCATAAACGGCACAATGAGCCGGATTGGGAGCACAGATTACTATGCAGCAGATGTGCCGGAGGGCTATACCCAAATTGTATTCTCTTCGTATCCGTTGAGTAACGATGATAACCTTGCAGGCCGCGGCGACAGTACAGGTTGGGAAACCATCCCTGATTATAAGGATAAGGAACCGTGCTTCTATGCGGACACGAATGACGATGCAGTATATGGCAAGGGCCAACGTGGCAATGGCCAACGCGGCGGCTACTGGGCTCCAAAAGATACCCCGCGTGATGCCGAAACGTGGAAAAAGCCTGAAACTAAAGTAGTAGATATTGACACCGCTGAATTTACGGAAGATCCAAACACAAAGTATGTTACCAGTACGCTGTATGACTATTATACAGATTATGAACTGAACGGCAAGAACCGTGATAATTACAAAGATAATGATAATAAAGCTAGTCACCGCAACTGGGTAACCTTCCGTGAATTTGATCAGGCGCTGAGCGATTACTACAGCAACAGTGGTACTACTGTTCCTTATCCTATGTACACAGGCCAGTTCCAGCCTGATGCAGTGGGTGCGGACGGCAGAGAATGGGGAATTCGCTTTAGTGAGATTGCCGATAAGCTGAATTTGTACGGCTACACAGATAAAAACCGGTTTATGGCCGTCAACAACTCGACAAGCGATATAAACGGCAAGGGTTTAGGGGAAAAAGAAGAAAAGCTGTACGACGAAACCTTCCAAGGCTTGGCTGGCCCTGAATTAAAAAACGGCAAGCCTATAATGAACGGCACCACCGATCTTGCTATGCCGTTCTTCAACGAAGAATTCCTGCAAGGAGAAAACTCCAAAAAGGCAAAACTTGGCAATGTCTACGAAGAGGTTTCTTTCCCCTTTACACAAGATGAAGTCTTTAAAGAATCGGACGCTACCAATGCCAACGAAAAAGGCGTCAAGTACTGGTACTTCGATAGTGACAAAACGACACTGTATCTGAAAAACGATCCAGATAATGGGGGTTACTTCCTACAGAAGCAAAATGCACTGGAATCCAAGTCCAAAAACCTGAAGTCTGATTCTACGCCTGTAGAGGTAAAAAACGAGAAAGGAGAGACGGTTAAAAACGAGAAAGGAGAGCCGGTTTATACCTACGGCTTCTTCCCCTTCAACAGCGGGGCGAGTGAAGACAAGGCTTCTACTTATAACTATGGCTTTGGTGCTAAGCTGCAATTCCAGTTTACCCTGACAAGCGATGGTAAAGTAAAAGCTGATAATGGCAACTACGTCCCCATCAAGTTCTTCTTCTCCGGCGATGATGACGTCTGGGTCTACATTGACGGTAAGCTTGCACTGGATGTTGGCGGTGACCACGGTAAAGCTTCTGGCCTGCTGGAGTTTGGCGCGGACACCAACGGAAACAACTACACCTCGTATGTCAGCGACATCAAGGCAAGCAACAACACGGTTTATGATTCTGGCGCAGAAAAAACCGTAACGTATCTGGGTAACAAAATCACCTTTAAGTACAAGAGCAAGCAAACAACAACGTTGAAGCCCGGCACCCACACCCTTACCATGTACTACATGGAACGTGGTATGTGGGAATCCAACATGGCGGTGGCGTTCAACTTCCCGGATAATAACGAGCTGCAGGTTCAAAAAGAGGTCAAGCTGGACAACGTTAATCCGGCCTTCCAAAACTGCTTTAAAAACCAGAAAATCTTCAACTTCACCATCCAGAACCAGGCAACCCATTATGGAACAACACTGGCCGCTGACCCGGATAAAAGTACTCCGTCCCAAGTGGTGGATTTGGATGCGGATGTTAGCAGCATTGCCCCCGCAATCACAGGAAGCGAGGACTACATTTTCAAGAAGGAACAAAACCAATGGCCAGATCCCGGGCAGGAAGATAAAAACGAACAGGTCCTTCACTGGTACGCACGCTATATGGATACGCAAAGTGCAGCGCGTGAGAAACGTCGTGGCATCCTGAAGCTGGAAACCCCCATCAATATCAAAGACATGCGCTTCCTTACGTTCCAGGTTTACGTTGATACAACGGATGGTAGTGAAGGTGACCTTTCCCTCAACAACCTGTATGTGGAACTGCTGGATGATAAAGACGTCCAAAAAGGCAGCCTTGACACATCAGGCATTAACGGCGCAACGTATGGCTCGGTCGAAGTGACGACAGACCAATGGGTCACCGTAAAGCTGGACCTGCACAAGATGAAAGAGCGGGACGGTTTTAGCGACAACGTCAAAACCATCCGCGTGGGCGATAACTATAACCGCAACATCTATTTCAGGAACTTTACCTTCATTCCCAAAGCGGTGCCAAGTAAGATGACCGGCTTTACAACCGATCAGGAGAAAATCCCGGATTACGGCTCCGCCGAAAGCGGTCAGTTGAAAAACGCCGAAAACGCACAGTACACCTCCAACATGGACACAGACACCCAGTTGGTGGACGGTGACGGACGCTTTGTTCTGGAAGATGGAGAAATCGTTACCTTCAGCGACCAGTTCCGCCGCGGCAGCTACATTTCGCTCAAAGAGGAACTGAACCAAAGCCTGTACGACACCACATGGACGGTGTACGAGAACGGGCAGGCGGTTACTTCGACGAATCCGACGAGTACGGGTAGTGCATCAAACGTAATACTCGGAGAGGACAGGCAGCTGGATAGCAAGCACTCCCCCGCCCAAGAAGGCCCCGATGATGGCCGAACGGAAGTTTATGTCAATGATGGAAAAGTAAATAATAAGGGCTACACGGAGAGCAAAAAGCCCACTCCCGACAACACCATCGTCTTCCGCTCCTATAAGAATCCGGACGATACAAGCTCGCTGACAAAGCTAAAGGTAAAATACGTCAACACCGTCAAAACCGGCGGGCTGAAAATCGAAAAGCGGGCCGCAGACGGTGAGGAAAATATCATTAAAGGCACCTACAAGTTCAAAGTTACCTTTAGTGATGTTGGCGGTGCTGCTCTGGAAGAAGATGACATCATAAGGTATGTTGAGATCGACATGAGCGATGTGAAAAAATACCCAGACCACACCGTGACCATCACCGGCATCCCCGTTGGCACCCGCTATACCATCGAGGAAGTCGGAAGCAACGATGGTGCCAAACTGCAAAGCGTAACTGTTCCGCCTAATAATAAAGCCCAAGTGATCAACAACATGGTGGAAGGCGAGATTGAGGAGAGCAAAAATACGGACAATCTGAAAGTTACCGCAATCTTTACCAACACCAAGCGCACACTGATCAACATTGAGTTCGATAAGCTCTGGAAAGATGCAAATGGTAAGGACGATCTTAGCACTGCGAAGCGGCCGGGACAAATCTACATCCAGCTCCAGCGCCGCCTGGCAACCAGCATAAAAGATGAAGACTGGGAACCGGTAAACTACGGCCCGAAAGCCTATGTTACCATTACCCCCGATGATAATAATGGCTGGAAGCAAATCTTTAGCGGTTTGGATCAGCGCTCGGTTGACAATCCCAACACGAATTACCAATACCGCATTGTGGAAGGTACGGTGGACGATAAAGACAACTTTAATGCGGCAGACGGAACCATTACGATTGGCGGCAACACGTATGTTGTAACGGCTGAAGCAACACAAAACAGCGAAACGAACAGCGAAACAAACAGCGAAACGGACAGCACGGGCAGCTCAACAGGCAATACAGCCACAGCCACCGATGGAACCATCACCGGCGGCAGCGGCAAGATTGAGCTGACCAACACGCTGCAGAACCCGAAGTTTGTACTGGATATCATCAAGAAGGACGCCAATAACGAGAAAACCCTACTAGATGGTGTTGAGTTCAAACTGGAAAAGCTGGTTAAAAACGAAGGAAAAACGCAGTGGGAAGTAGATACTTCCTATGAATTCGACAAAACACACACAGGTTCCATTACCGCCATAACGGGTGGGGATGGCAAAATTACTGATAAGTTCAAGGATTTGAAACCCGGCAGATACCGCCTGACGGAAACCAAAGCACACCCGGGGTACAACCTGTTGTCCAAGCCGATTGACATTACCTTTGAAGACGGCAAGTGTTATATTAATGATTCAAAGACCCCGGAAACGAAGGATACGTTTACGCCGGGCCCCAATAACACCTACACCATGAACCTTACCGTTCTGAACCGTAAAACGCCTGAGCTGCCCCACACGGGTGCAGACGCGCCAAGCCTGTGGCTGCTGATCGGCATGCCGCTGGCGGTGGCAGGGCTGTTGATATTCACATTCCGCTACAACAGGAAAGGGGGCCGGCGACATTAACCATCCCCCGGAAACCCAGCAACCCCCAGGGTACAGGGCCTGCCCGCCAGTGCGCGCCCGTTTTACGGCAGGGCGCAGCCATAAGCCGGGGTATAACTGAAAAACTGAAAATATCGCCTGTTTCTATAAGCGCAGCCGGATTTTGCGTTAAGGCTTAAAAAGCCTTGGGATCCGGAAAGGATTCCGGCGGCTCTTTGCCTTACATCCTGCTTGTGGCTGCGAAATATCCGTTATTTCCTTTGTTTTCAGATGCACCTTAAGCCAAGTGGGCAAGCGGCCCGGTTTTCCCTCCCTTTTTTCTTTACGGCACAGTGCGGGCGGCGCGGCAGCGTTTCCCCGCTGCAGCGCCCCGCACTGCACGCCGTGCTGATGCAGAACCCTTAAGCCGGGCGGCCCCGCCGCCCATCCGATGATGACTTTTTTTAAGAGAAGAGGTACTGAAATGAAAAAAGCAAAACGTTTTCTCACAGGCCTGTTGAGCGCCGCTCTGGCCCTCAGCCTGTGCGCCATGCCAGCGATGGCAGCGGAGGGCAGTGGAACAACACCGCCACCCAGTGCAAATCCGGTTTGGACGCAGGATACCGGTTCCATTACGATTCATAAGTATGAGTGGAATGGAACGACCGGAGACCCTGCGACCGGCCGCGAAGATGAAGATCAGTTGCCGCCCAAGAAAGATGGAGAAAATACGAAGGTTCCGAATCCGCTGGTAGGTGCAGAATTTACTATTTATCAGGTACACGATGCAAATTGGCTGAGCAAGTATTATAGTGGTGCGGCAACCGAGGCGGAAGAGGCGGAATACAAAAACGCGTTTGACGCAACCAAATATTACACAGTGGAGAACGGAACTTATACGCTTAATGGAAGCTATCCTGAATATGGGCCTAAAAAAACTGATGCAGACGGTAAAGTTCAGTTTGGTAAAGCAACAGCCGAGGAAGCTGGCATTCCTCTCGGCCTGTACCTGGTGATTGAGACGAAAACTCCTGACCAGGTTACCACTCCGTGCCAGCCGTTCCTGGTTTCTGTCCCTATGACAGTTAAAGAAAATGGTGAAGCCAGCAGTTATGTCCCGACAGAGTGGCTGTATGATGTCCATGTTTATCCGAAAAATAAAACAGATTATGGCGAGATTACATTGATCAAAAAAGGTCAAGTTGGCAACGGCGAAGCTAACGAGACGCTTTCTGGTGTAACTTTCAAGCTGTATAAATTTGTGGGCACTAAAACCGGTGGCAAAATCTCTCCTTTTACGACTACGAATTACACGGACGACCTAAATGATACAACGATGATGTGGAAGCAAATCAAGAAGTCTTCTACAGCTTCCGGTGATAACACGGGTACTGAAATTGGTCCAAATGGGCTGCTCACAACAAGTAATGTAGGCAAAATTACTGTCAGTGGACTTTCGGCAGGTTATTACTGCTTTGTTGAACAGGACGTTGGTAATAATAAAGCATTCATCGCGGATCAGACCCCGCATTACTTTGAAGTCAAGGGTAAGACCAGCCAGGAAATTACTGTTGCAAACGATGGTACAGTGACGAAAAAAGCAGACTCTGCTCCGGCTGCAAATCTTGAGCTGACTGTTACTGACCCGCGCCCCGATGTTGAGAAGAAAGTTAAGGACCGTGTTAAGACTAACGAGAGTGGCGATGATTACGTTAAAGCATCCGACTACAGCGTTGGCGATGAGATTCCCTATAAAATAACGGTAAAAGTGCCACAGGCGCTGCTGAATGCAAAAGTTGAAAGTGATGCGAATTTTGTCTTTGAAGTCAAGGATACCCCGGAACATTTGGAAGACAAAAATGTTCAGGCAATTAGTTCTACTGGTGAAGTAGTTACCGATGGTGTGAAGATTACACCTGACGCTGAGTACAATGTTAAAGGCGGAAAAGGTTTCACTGCATCGTTTACACAGGATGCTTTGAAATTGTTGGTTGGTGACGGTGATACATTTACTATTACTTATACCGCAACACTGCTTAAGGGTGCGGATATGACCGTCAATGGCAACAAGAACACGATCAATCTGAAGTATTCTAACAAGATTGATGCAGACGGCAAAATTAACCCGGGTACCAGCGAAATTGAAGACGGTGCCGTTGTTTACACTTTCAGCATTCATGTTAAAAAGCTCGGTGAAAACGCAAATGGCGAGCCGCTCCCGAATGTTAAATTCAACGTTTATAAAGAAGTTGCAGTCGGTACGGCTGGTGCGGTCAAGGGTTCTAAAATCGGTATTACTGGTGAAGACGCAAATAAATACTTCGTCAAAGTTGTAATTGATGATACGAAAACTGATGATACCAAATACGATTTGGTAACTGGTAAGAATGGTGAAGCCAAAGTAGATGGCCTGGCCAATGGTACTTATTATCTGGTTGAAACAGCAACCGTAAATGGCTATAATCTGCTGAGCGGTCCTGTTAAAGTTACGATTCAGGTATCGTACTTCAAGAGTTGGACTGCAAAAGATGACTATGTTGGTGACAAGCTGGTTCATCATGAAGAGACCCTGCATGAAGAGTACTTTGGTGGAACGAAAGATGCTCTTGGAAATGGCTATACTCTGACTACTATCATCAACCGCAAGGGCTTCAACCTGCCCACCACCGGTGGTTTCGGCACCCTGCTGTTCAGCGGCATTGGCGTGCTGCTGGTTGTGGCCGGTGTTGGCGTGCTGCTGAGCCTGAAAAAGAAGAACCGCGCCTGATGCGCCCGCCGCAAGGCAAAACAATGTTACAATTCACCAATAGGGTATAGAGGGATAATCCATCATACACAGGGGGAGGGCCGGGTTTGGCCCTCCCCCTATGGTGGGTTATTGGGGAATAATTTTTTTTGGGTGTACATGGCCGTTGTTCGGTTGATTTTTAGGCCCTGCGTGGGGAACCACCCCATGGGCGTTAGGTTTGCGGCTAGGAACCACCCCTCAAGGGGTGCCACCGCAAACATAAGGTAAGATATTGGCGCCCCTTGAGGGGAGCTGGACGCGGAGCGGCCTGAGGGGTGGTTCCCCGTGCAGAACCTAAAAATAAATAGGGCAAGGCCCGTCAACGGGCCGATGGCGAGCATCGGCCCCTACAAATGATTTGCAACGTTTGCGGCGCGGGGTGGATGGGCGGCAATTATTAGGCCCGTCAAACGGGGCGTCGGGGACGCCGCCCCCTACATGCAGGGCGAGGTTTATTACAATTTTGTGGTGTGCAACGCCGTAAGGCCCTACAGATTATTTTATTGTTATTCACTACCCTAAAAACCACCCCCAACCCAATATCTCCTGAGCGGCGCAATGCGCCGCGGTCCACCACAATTATTCATTATTCTTTATTATTTATTCTTTTGCCTACTTCCAATTCCTAATTTCTAATTGCATCAGATCCCAACTTCAACCCTCTCACGGAAAGGTTCGCGGTGACGCTATGGATACCACAACAAAACTAAAAGTCGGCTTTGCGGCCTTGATGATCCTGTCCGGCATTGGGGTGGCATCGTACCCGGTTATCAGCAACGCGGTGGCGCAGCGCCACGCCAGCGAAGCGATCCAAAATTACGATGATACCGTAAAAAGCATGGATACCGAAAAACTGGACGCCGCCAAGGAGGCCGCCCGCCGCTATAACCAGCAGCTGGACAGCGCCGTGGAGCGCGATGCCGCAGGCGAAGCGGAGGATACCGGCACCAGCTATGTGGACCTTGTGGATGTGGGCGAAAGCCTGGGGTATATCACCATCCCGAAAATTGACGTCAACCTGCCTATTTACGAAGGCACCAGCGATGATGTGCTGCAAAGGGGCGTTGGCCATCTGGAAGGCTCCAGCTACCCCCTTGGCGGCGAAAGCACCCACAGCGTGCTGACCGGCCACCGCGGCCTGCCCGAAGCCGTGCTGTTCACCGACCTGGACAAGCTGGAAGAGGGTGACTGTTTCTACCTGCATATTCTGGATGAAACGCTGGCGTACCAGGTGGATCAAATCAAAGTGGTGGAACCGGAGCACACCGAGGATCTGGACATCACCGCGGGGCAGGATTACTGCACCCTTGTTACCTGCACGCCGTATGCCATCAACACCCACCGCATGCTTGTGCGCGGCACCCGCATCCCTTATAATGGAGAGGAAGAAACCAACACCCCGCAGGCCGTGCAGTATCAGGCGCTGCGCACCGGAACGGTGGTCAAGCGCGTGGTGGATGCCTGGCCGTGGATCGCGGTAACGGGCAGCATTGTGATCGGCGGCGAAGCGCTGCTGCTGCTTTTGCTGCTGCACCGCTGCAAAAAGCGCGAGGAGGATGACTAAATGGGACGGCTGATTGCTAAAATTCTGGCCTGGCTGGCCATTTTGCTGGGGCTGGCGCTGTTGATACAGCCCACCGCCGCCCAGTGGTGGACCAGCACCCGCAACGCCAAAACCGCTGCGCAGTTTGCGGCCCGCGCCGAAGCCCAGCCCACCGCCCCCGCGGCGGAGAAAACCACAGCCGAACCCCCGGAGCCGGAACGCGCCTACCCTGAACTGTACGCCGCGATGCAGGACTATAACGCGGAAATTTACGCCGGGGGCCAAAGCGGCCTGACCGACCCGTTCGCCTACGAGGAAGCCCCGCTGGACCTTGCTGCCTATGGCTATGACGATGATGTGCTGGCTGTGCTGTGGATCCCGCGCCTGAACCTGGAGCTGCCCGTTTACCTGGGCGCCAGCCGCGAAAGCCTGGCCAAAGGCGCGGCGCTGCTGGGCCAGACCTCGATGCCGCTGGGCGGCGAAAACACCAACACCGTGATTGCCGCCCACCGCGGCTATTATGGCGCGGAAATGCTGCGCAACGTGCAGCAGATCCAGGTGGGGGACAAGATCCAGCTGACCACCCCGTGGGAAACGCTGATTTACCGCGTGAGCGAGCTGAAAATTATTGACCCCAGCGATATCAACGCCGTGCTGATCCAGCCGGGGCGGGACCTGCTGACCCTTTCCACCTGCCACCCCTACACCCGCAACAGCCAGCGCTACCTGGTAATTGCGGAGCACGACACCGCCGCTGCGGACACCACCAAAGAGGAGGATTTGCAGGAAAGCGCCGCTACCTGGGACGAAACGCCGCGCCAGGTGACCGTGGAGGATGCCGGCGGCAGCTCCATTGCCGAAGTGGCCCCCCAGGCCCTGACCCCATTGCCGGGGGAGGGCAGCGCGGAATCCGAGGGGAGCGCGATCTCCAATACCATGATCTGGCTGGAAAACAACGCACTGTGGGCCGGGCTGGTGGTTATTGCCGCCGCCGTTGGCATTATGGTGATATGGAAAAAACACCGGGAGGATTAACCATGCAGTACACACAGCAGGCCGCCGCCGTTACGGCCGAAGTAAACAAGGCCGTGCAGGGTAAACAGCAAACGGTAAACACCATCTGGATGGCCATGCTGGCGGGCGGCCATGTGCTGATTGAGGATATTCCCGGCGTGGGCAAAACCACGCTGGCGCTGGCCTTTGCCCGCGCGCTGGACCTGAAAGAAAGCCGCGTGCAGTTTACGCCGGATGTTCTGCCGTCCGATTTGGTGGGATTTTCCGTTTACCAGAAAGAGACCGGCAAGTTTGTGTACCACGCCGGTGCGGTGATGTGCAACCTGTTTTTGGGCGATGAGATCAACCGTACCTCCTCCCGCACGCAGTCGGCTTTGTTGGAAGTGATGGAAGAAGGCACGGTGACGGTGGACGGCGTTACCCGCCCGGTGCCCGCACCCTTTACCGTAATTGCAACCCAGAACCCCATCGGCGCCGCCGGCACGCAGATGCTGCCGCAGTCTCAGCTGGACCGTTTCATGGTCTGCGCCGTAATGGGCTACCCCGATGAGGAAGCGGAGCTGGCAATTTTGGCCGGGCAGAGCAAAGGCCGCCTGCTGGACCGTGTGCGCCCCGTTGCCGGTCAGGCAGATCTGCTTGCCATGCAGCAGGAGGTCAGCACGGTATTTGTGCATGAGCTGATGTACCGCTACATTGTGGCGCTGGCCCAGGCCAGCCGTAAGGACCCGCGCCTGGCCGTGGGGTTAAGCCCCCGTGCCACCCTGGCGCTGGCCAGCATGACGCGCGCGGCGGCGTACCTGGCGGGGCGGGATTTTGTTGCCCCGCAGGATGTGACCGCTGTGTTTGATGCGGTTGCCCGCCACCGCCTGGTGCTGAACGACCAGGCCCGCGCAGGCGGCGAAACGGTGGACAGCGTAATGCAGGACCTGCTGCGCACCGTGCCGCGCCCCCGCCCCGAAAAGGCTGACCGCCATGGCAGGTAAGCTGGGCCGGGCGCTGGTGCTTTTGGTGCTGCTGGCTGCGGCGCTCATCACCCAGGCACCGCTGGCGGTGTTCCTGTTAGCGTTTGCGCTGGTGCTTCTGGTGCTGCTGCGGCTGGACGCCGCCTATCTGCGCAGGCAGGTAACGGCAGAGCTGCTGGTGCCGGACAAACCCGTGATACAGGGCGAAGATTTTACCCTGACGGTTCGGCTGCGCAACCGCAGCCGGTTGCCCATCCCTGCGCTTGTGGTGCTGCTGAACGCCGCCGATGAATGGGGCGGGGGGCAGATCGCCCTGCGCTGCGCCGCCATGCTGGGCGGCAAGGAGAGCGCCGAACAGCGCATTACCTTAAACGCAGGCAAAAGCGGCGTGTGGAGCATTGCGGTGCGGGGCATCACCCTGCGGGATCACCTGGGGGTGTTCACCGCGGCGTGCCCGGCTGCCGTGCAAAGCCGGAGCATCTGTGTGCTGCCCGCTGCCGCGGCTGGCAAAGCCAAAGCGGAAACCGCCCCCGATGAGGACGGCGACGAAGCCGACACCCGCGCCGCCCTGGGTGGCAGCTATGAGCTGCGGGAGTACCGGGACGGGGATACCCTCAAGCAGGTACACTGGAAGCTGAGCGCCAAGCTGGACCGCCTGATGGTGCGCGAACCGCTGACCGCCCTGCGCGCTGCCCTGACCCCCGGTGGGGACCTGGACGGAGCGGAGGAATGGGGGGATTTTCCCCAACAGGCGGCGAAGCACCGCAAAAACCCGCCCAAGCGCAAAAAAGAACGTACTGCCCTGAGCCGGCGCGGCGCTGCCGACCCCGGCAGTGGGCTGAAGTTTGTGGACCGTGTGCTGGTGAGCACCCAGCGCCCCGCAGCGCACCCCGCGTTGTGGCTGGCGGCAGATGCCGCGCTGCTGCTGGCGCTCACCTTTGGTTTGCTGCTGGTGCTTTCCACCGGGTTCGGCATTGCGGTGCCGTTGTGGGTGTGGCCCGCGGCAGCCGCTTTCTGCGCCGGGTGGGCGCTGTTCCTGCGTGCGCCGCAAGCCCTGCGCCGCTGGGGGCTGCTGGCGGGGGTGATTGTGTATCTTGTGGTGTTGTTCATCTGCCAGCGGAACTTTTTGGCCGGGGCGCAGCAGTGCGCCGGGAACATTGCCCAAAGCCTGAACGCCCGCCTTGGCAGCGCGCTGCCGGTGGCCCAGGGCGGCAGTGCGGCGCAGCTGGGGCTGTTTTTGCTGCTGGCCGCCCTGCCCGTTACCGGGGCGCTGGCCGCTGCGGCCCTGCGCCGTGCGGATGCCCTGCTGCTGGATCTAATGCTGCTGCCCGTTGTTGTGCTGCTGGCGCTGGCCGGGGCCGCGCCTGCTGTGCCCGCCTGCCTGCTGCTGTTGGCCGGTTGGATGGGGGCGTGGGCGGCTTCCTGCTCGGTGCAGCGGCGGGCCTTGTGGGGCAGGCGCGATACCGAAAACTACCGCCAGAACCTTTGCCGCCATTATAACATCCAAAAGTCTGCCGCGCTGGCGGCGGGCGGGCTTTGCCTTGCGCTGGCGCTGCCCTGTTGGTGGCTGCTGCGCCCGGCGCTGGGGGTTCCCCTTGGCTGGCTGCAGCCCGCGGCCCAGCGGGTGGAATCCGCCGCGCTGAGCACCGCCATTACCTGGCTGCCGCGGGTCAGCGGCGGCAGGCTGAACATTCAGGTAGAAGCCGCTGCCGGTGGTGTGGCGGATGGCGCCTTGAGCCAGGGCGGGGGTATCCAGGTCAGCGGAGTGACGGATCTGGCCCTGACCGCCAGCGACAAACCCGAAGAAACTGTATACCTGCGGGGATTTATCGGCGGCAGTTATGACGGCACCACCTGGCAGGCCCCTGATGCCGATGCCTTTGACAGCGCCGCTATGAACTGGAAAACCGAGGATAACGCCCGGCTGACCATTGCAAGCCTGCCGTTTTTGCGCACCGCCTATGACGGCACCGCCCAGCCCCAGACGCTGACGGTGGAGCGCATCCACGCCGATACCCAGTACACCTATGCACCGTACAACGCCTACTGGGGCGATTATTACACCATCCAGGGCGATGGCGCCGCCGCGGGCCAGACCGCGCAGGACGATGTGTTCCTGTATTACCCGCGGGATACCGCCCAAACCCAGTTGGAAGCCCGCGCCGATGTCGACCCCAGCGTGCTGGACCGGATGGAAGCATCCTATGCCGCTTACGCCGCCAGCCGCTACACCGCCGTGCCGGACGGCTATGACGAGCTGCAAGCCCTGTGCGATGAAGCCAAAAAGGACCAGAAGCTGACCGAAGCTGCGGACATTGGCGATTACATCCGCGCCTATCTAAACACCAACTACCAGTATAACGCCAGCGCTCCCCAGCCGCCGGAGGGGGCCGACCCCATCCGTTACTTTTTAACGGAATCCAAACAGGGGTACAGTGTGCAGTTTGCCTCGGCGGCGGTGGTTATGTTCCGCATGTTCGGGTTGCCTGCGCGCTATGTGGTGGGCTATGCCGCGCCGCAAAGCCTGTTTACCCAACAGGAGGACGGCAGCTGGCACGCCATTTTGCAGGACGATAACGCCCACGCCTGGGCGGAGGTGTACATTTCCGGCCAGGGCTGGACCCCCATGGAGATGACCCCCGGCGTGCTGGTCAGCGCCCAACAGGCCGATCTGCGCACCGACCCGCTGCCCGAAACTCAAGGTCAAGACACTGCCCCCGCAGCAGGGGAGAGCAGCGCAAACGAACCCGCAGCCACCATCGTGCCCCACAGCAGGCTGGTTTTGGCGGCGTTGCTGGGGGGGTGCCTGTTGGCTGCTGTGGTGCTGCTGGTGCTGGCCCGCCGCCATGCCATGGGGTATGGCCGGGGCAGCTGCAACGCGCGGGTGCTGGCCGTGTTTGGCAGCATCTACCGCCTTTTGGTGCGCCGCGGCCTGCCGCCGGATACACCATCCGATGCGCCGGAGTTTGCCGCATTTTTGCAAAGTTGTGTCCCCGCCCTTGAACCCCAGGATGCCGAAGCTCTGCTGGCATTGGCCCAAGCCGCCCAATTTGGCGCAGGTACGATGACTGAGCAGGATACGGACAAAATGAGAAAACTTTACCAGGTTATAAAACACACTGGAAAACGGAAACAGAGCCAAAAATCGGTTGAAAAACAGAGCCAGGAATGATATAATGACCCTATACTGGGGTAGCGTGTTCTTTGCTTTCTTTGCACAGGGGGCTACCATGATCCAGGGAAATGTGGTATAATATGTTAAGCCTATTAACCAAGTAGGGAATGGCCGGGGTGGGGGACTGGTTTCTGGAACAGTACCCTGGGAACTGCCCGTGGGGCGGAAAACCGGCAAGGACAGAAAGAAGATCTTATAGAAGCAAACGTTAACAGGAGTAAACCCATGCCGCGCCGTAAACAGACAGAAGGAGAAAAAAAATTGACATCAGCCAGATGGCTGAAGACCTTGGCGTGTCCAAGACCACGGTATCCCGTGCCCTTTCGGGCAATGGCCGTGTCAGCGAAGCGACCCGCGCCCGCGTGGTCCAGTACGCCAAAGAGAAAAACTATGTGCCCAATATGCTGGCACGCGGGTTGGTAACCCAGCAGTCTTATAATATCTCGCTGGTGTTCTCGCGCCAGTTCGGCAACCTTGCCGCACCGTTTTTGCGCAAAACCGTCAGCGCCGTGTACGATATTGCCGCCCGCAATGATTATGATGTGCTGATGACGATGGTGGGCGAGCAGGAAACAAGCCCGATGCAGCGTCTGTTGGTCAACCGCAAGATCGATGGCGTGATTCTGGCCCGCACGCTGGAGCGTGATCCGCTGATCCCTATGCTGCAAAAAAGCGGCATCCCTTTTGTTGCCATTGGCCGCCCGGCTGACCAGGATGTCATCTCGGTGGACCATGATCAGGTGGGCGGCTGCCGCGAGCTGGTCAGCCTGCTGCTGATGAAGGGCCTGCATCGCATTGCTTTGCTGGGCGGATCCATGCTGTACACCGTCAACCAGTCCCGCCTGGAAGGCTATAAGCAGGCGCATGACCGCGCCTGCTGCAAGATTGATGAGAGCCTGCTGTTTTTGGAGCTGGAAAGCGACGATCTACGCACCAGCGCTGTGGAGCTCGCGGTACAGCGTGGGGCGGACTGCATCCTGTGCATGGATGACCAGGTTGCCCTGCTGGCTTTGAGCACCCTGAGACAGCTGAACCTGCGCGTGCCGCAGGATATCCGTCTTGCCTCCCTGTATGACGACGAAGCGCTGCAGGGGTGTACGCCACAGATCACGGCGGTCTCTTTTGATGCCGAACAGCTGGGCCGCCGTACCGCACAGCAGCTGCTTTCCCTCATCCGCCATCAGCCGGTGGAAACCCGCACCCTGCTGGGGTACCAGGTGGGGTTGCGCTTATCGACCCAGACCTGAGAGAAAAGTAGAAAATTATAAATCAACTGCCCGTACACGGTATGATAAGCCGTTGTGCGGGCAGTTTTTTCGATAAGGGGTTTTGAAAAAATATAGCGGTCACATAGTATCCCAGCGCCGCAGCGTCAAGCACAACAGGGCAGGGACACAGAAAAACAGGAGGCAACAAGTATGAAGTGCATGGATAAACATGAATTTGAGCAGCAGAATGTTTTTGGCACCGGTGCCGCAAACACCGCTTATGCCAAGTTTTTCATTGGCCAGTCGTTCCTGAACCCGCTGACCGACCCCAAAACCGGCCTGTTTTTGGCTAACGTTACCTTTGAGCCCGGCTGCCGCAACAACTGGCATATCCACCACGCGGCCAAGGGCGGCGGCCAGCTGCTGGTTTGCACCGCAGCAAACCTGCCGTCAGCCTGACCCCCGGCACCGTGATCACCATCCCGGCCAACGTCAAGCACTGGCACGGTGCCAAGGCCGACAGCTGGTTCAGCCACATTGCTGTGGAAGTTCCCGGCGAAGATTGCAGCAACGAATGGTGCGAGCCCGTTACCGACGAAGAGTACGCCAAACTGAACGGATGAGCAGCCGCTAATAAAGGCAACACCGCACAATTCCCGCCTTGCGGCTTAAGCACCGCTCCGGCAG
>ERZ773228.2264-NODE-2264-length-17994-cov-3.833045_pt1 | contig 17994 bp, 18 predicted proteins | sample MGYA00580524_ERZ773228 | MGnify/ENA primary metagenome ERZ773228 (study PRJEB29015, sample SAMEA2737768) | human gut metagenome | biome: human gut; feature: human-associated habitat; material: faeces | place: China | collected 2012 ... | reverse complement strand
TGGGCAGCGTCTTCGCCGACCCGGAAAGAGACCTGGAGAGCTTGCAGGGCCGGCGGCTCCTGTTTGCTGTGGCCCTGGACGAGGGAGGCTGCAATGAAGCGTACTATCACATGCTCTCCCGGCTGCGGCGGGATGTGAGCTTGCTTACCGGCTGCGTGGCCGGGGTGATTGTCACAGGCGTGGGGGAGTTTTACACCAAGGATGTGGCCCGGGACATGGTGTTTGCCGCCAATCAGGCGGGCTGCGCCTTTTTGGGCCGGCCCCTGGTGGAGGCCACCGGATCGCTGCGCAATTTCCGTGTCCAGGCCCAGATAGGCGGCGTGAATGAGGAGACGGCCTTCCGGGCGTCGATTTCGGAGCTGATAGAAAGGCTGGCAGCCTGGGAAAAGCCCGGGCCCATCCGCCATATACTGGCCCTGCATGCCTCCCAGCGCAGCACCTCCAACACTCTGGCCTTTTGGGAGCTGGTGCGCCGAGCGCTGCCGCCGGAGATGGAGGTGGAGGAAATCGGCCTGCGCAACGGCACCGTGCCCGATTGCAACGGCTGCAGCTACACCGCATGCCTGCATTTCGGTGAGCAGGGCAGCTGCTTTTACGGAAGCGGGCCCATGGTACAGGAGGTCTATCCTGCTGTGCGCCGATGCGATGCACTGGTGATGCTCTGCGCCAACTATAATGACGCCCTGTCTGCCAATCTCACCGCCTGCGTCAATCGCCTGACGGCCCTGTTTCGCCAGCAGCGGTTTTACGACAAGCGCCTGTTTGGCCTGGTGGTTTCCGGCTACTCCGGGGGTGACTTACTGGCCCGGCAGCTGATTTCGGCCCTGAATATGAACAAGTCCTTTTTCCTGCCGCCTCATTTCTGCCTGCTGGAAACAGCCAACGAGCGGGGGAGCCTTGTGCGTCTGCCGGGTATCGAACGGCGGGCGGCAGATTTTGCCCGGCAGATAGAAAAAGCGTAAAAAGATATCTTTATGAGGAGGTATACCCCATGACCCTATACATTAACTGCTGCCCCCGGATGAACTCCCGCACGGACCGTCTGGCCCGGGCACTGCTGAAAAAGCTGGGGGAGTACGAGGAACTGCGACTATACGATGAGCCCATCCGGGCTATGGACCCCCAGCGGCTGCCCCATCGGGAGGAGCTGCTGGACCGGGGCGAGCTGGACGGCGAGATATTCCGCTATTCCCATCAGTTCGCCGCGGCGGACCGGATCGTGATAGCGGCGCCCTACTGGGACCTGTCCTTCCCGGCTCAGCTGAAGATCTATATCGAAAACATCTACGCCACGGGCATCGTGACGCGGTATGGCGCCGATGGCCGTCCGGAGGGCATGTGCCGGGCGGAGGAGCTGATCTATGTCACAACGTCGGGCGGCCCCTTTGACGGGCGCTTTGGCTATGGGTATGTGAAGGCGCTGGCAGAGGACTATTTCGGCATCCCAGCTACCCGGCTGCTCCTGGCGGAGGGGCTGGACATCCAGGGCAATGACCCGGAGGCGATCCTGCAAAAGGTCATGGCGGAAAACGGCCTGACAGAGGCGTAAGACGCAGCGGAGAAACAATTCAGGAAGTGCCTCCCGGCAGCGGGAGGCACTTTTGTGCCCTTGAGACGGGGATGAACGGCTCCCGCGCGCTTTACAAGGGCGGGCTGCCGTGGTATACTTTTCCCGCATAAAAGAAAAAGGAGAAGCGTCATGGACTGCAGCCAGCTCTATATTTCTACCGTTTCCGCCGGGTGCGATGAGACCGCCGCCCGGTACGGCCTGGGCCTGGAGATTGCCGAATACTGCACCGCCGCGAATCTGGATGCACCCATTCCGGAGGTGGTGACAGCCGCACAGTGCCACCGGCAGGCGGCGGAACGGTTTGTGTTCCATGCGCCGTTCAATGAGCTGTGTCCCGCCGCCATCGACCCCCTGGCTGTCAGCCTGGCCCGGCATCGCTACGCCCAGGCCCTGGCCGCCGCCCGGGATTGGGGTTGCCGGCTGCTGGTGATTCACACGGGATTTATCCCGTGGGTATACTATCCGGAGTGGTTCGTGGAGAAATCCGTGGAGTTTTGGCGGGAGTTTCTGCCGCAGGTGCCGGAGGGCATGGTCCTGTGCCTGGAAAACGTCATGGAGCCGTCGCCGCAGATTCCGGTGGACATCATCCGCCAGGTGGACGATCCCCGGCTGCGGCTGTGCCTGGATGTGGGCCACGCCAATGCGGAGCTGTCCCGCACCCCGGTCATGGAGTGGGTGGAGGTGTGCAGGCCCTACCTGCGGCATCTGCACCTGCACAACAATGCCGGCGGAGGGGATCTTCACGACCCCCTGAAGCGGGGCACCATCCCCGTGGAGCAGGTGCTGCACGCACTGGCCCGGGAAGAACACCTAACCTATACATTGGAGACATTACAGGCGGAGGAGAACGTCCGCTGGCTGCTGGAAAAAGGATTTTTAACGCTATGAATTACGAAGAACGGCTCCTAAAGGAGCTGCCCCATATCACGCCCGCCGATGCTGATGCCATGGCCCGGGCGGCGGTATACCAGGGCACCCTGGCCAAGCCCCCGGGCAGCCTGGGGGCGCTGGAGAATATCTATATCCGCCTGTGCGGCATCAGCGGAAAGCTGCGCCCGGCCTATAGTCCCTGCCGCATTATCGCCCTCTGTGCGGATAACGGCGTGGTGGAGGAGGGCGTATCCGTGACGCCCCGGAGCGTCACGGCGGCCCAGGCGGTGAACATGACAAACTATTGCACCGGTATGAGCGCTATGGCCCATCACTTTGGAGATGAGATACAGGTGGTGGATGTGGGCATCGCCGATGAATACGATTGCCCGGCTATCCTGAACCGAAGGATCCTGCCCGGTACCCGCAATTTAGCGCGGGAGCCCGCTATGACCCGGCAGGAGGCGGCCCGGTCCGTCTGGACGGGTATGGAGCTGGCCCGCCAGGCGAAGGATGAGGGTGTGGCCATATTAGGCGCCGGGGAGATGGGCATTGGCAACACCACCACCTCCGCAGCGGTGCTGGCAGCCCTGACGGGCCTGCCGGTGGAGGCTGTCACCGGCCGAGGCGGCGGCATGACCGACGCAGGCTTCCTGCGAAAAAAGCAGGTCATCACCGATGCCCTGGCCCTGCACCGGCCGGACAAAAACGATGTGCTGGACGTTTTGAGCAAGGTGGGCGGATTGGACATAGCCGCCATGTGCGGCGTGTTCCTGGGGGCGGCCCGGCAGCGGCTGCCGGTGGTCATCGATGGGTTCATCTCCGTGGTGGCGGCCCTGTGCGCCGGGCGGCTGTGCCCGGCGGCAGAGGACTATTTCTTCGCCTCTCACGCCTCCCACGAGGCGGGCTATGCCGCCGCTGTAAAGGAGTTGGGCCTGGAGCCGTGGCTGCACCTGGGCATGCGCCTGGGAGAGGGCAGCGGCTGCCCCATCGCTTTTCGGGTGATGGAGGCGGCCTGCGCCGCCGCCGAGGGCATGGCCACCTTTGCCGGCGCTGCCATCGACGACAGCTATCTGGATGACATCCGGGGAAAGGATTGCTTCTGATATGACCGTGTTTCTCTCCGGCGGCTGTAAAAACGGGAAATCCACACTGGCCGAGCAGACCGCCGTGTACTTGAGCCGGCCGGGGCAGCTGTATTATCTGGCCACCATGATCCCCCACGATGAGGAGGACCGCAGCCGCATTGCCCGCCATGTGGCCAGCCGCTCGGGCCTAGGCTTTCAGACCATTGAGTGCGGCCTGGGGCTGGAGGCGGCACTGCAGGATGCTTATGTGGAGGGCACCTACCTTTTGGATAGTGTCACCGCCTTGCTTTCCAATGAGATGTTCCGCCCGGACGGTTCGATAGATCTCACCGCCCCGGAGCGGGTGGCCCGGGAGCTGACAGCCTTGGCCCGGCGAATGAAAAGCATGGTGTTCGTCAGCGACTATATTTATTCCGATGCCATGATTTACGGCGACCTCACGGAGCAGTATCGCCGGGGCCTGGCCCATATCGACCGGAGCCTGGCCGCCGTGTGTGACGCTGTAGCAGAGGTGAGCTTCGGGGGCCGCATCGTTTACAAAGGAGAACTGCCTGTATGAAAAAATGGTTCACCGGCTTTTCTATGTGTTGGGGGATGTTTTGTGCCATTCCCAACCCCATCCGCCGTTGGGACAGCGGCTGCTACCGGCAGATGCTCCTGTGCCTGCCTTTTTTAGGCGGCGCTTTGGGGCTTATCTGGACGGGGATCGGGCTTTTGCTGCTGCGCATTTCTGCGCCGGGACCCATTTTTGCCCTGTGCATGACGGTAGCGCCCTGGTGTCTCACAGGCTTTATCCACCTGGACGGGTTTATGGATTGCTGTGACGCGGTGCTCTCCCGCCGGGAGCAGGCCCGCCGCCGGGAGATCCTCAAGGACTCCCATGTGGGCTCCTTTGCCGTTATCTGCCTGGTGCTGCTGGCTATGGCCGGGTACAGCGTGTGGCTTTGCCCGGGGGAGGCGGACAGACTATGGGCGCTGCCCCTGGTGTGCGCCGGGGCCCGGTGTGTCAGCGCCGGGGCGGTGCTGGGCCTTAAACCATTGGAGACCAGCGGCTACCATGCCATGGGGCAGAGCCGGGGGGCCGCCGCCACCGCATGGGCTTTGGGGGCTGTGTCCGTGGGGCTGGGTGTGCTGGTTTCCGGGTGGGGCTTTTTACCCCCGGCGATGGCTATTTTTGTGGCTGCCGTCACGGCCTTTTCCCTGCGGCGGAATTTGGGCGGCATGTGCGGGGATATCTCCGGTGCTGCTATCACTTTGGGGGAATTGGCCGGCAGCGCCGCGCTGCTGCTGTTATAAGGAGGAAAGACTATGGATCTCATCATCGGTGGGGCCTATCAGGGGAAGCTGGCCTACGCTATGGAGCATTTTCACCTGACGCAGGAGGATCTGGCCCACTATGACGGCGGCTTTGACACCTCCCGCCGCTGCATCTGCTATTTAGAGGAGGCGGTGTATGCCGCCGTAGCCGCCGGGGAGCCCTTTGTGCTGCCCAACCTGCGGCCGGATGCCGTGGTGCTTTGCACGGACGTGTCCTGCGGAGTGGTGCCTATGGATAAGACCCAGCGCCTGTGGCGGGAGGAGGTGGGCCGGGCCGTGTGCGCTTTGGCCCGACAGGCGGACTCCGTCACCCGGATCTTCTGCGGCCTGCCGCTGCGGCTGAAGTAGTCTGCGCTGCCCAAAAAAATGGCGAAAAGGGGCTTGTATTTTGCCGCAGGGTGTGTTAAAGTGGAGACAACCAAATAATGGGACAGCGTGAGCCGGGTATTATCCCGGCGGCGGAATGGGGTGAAAAGCCCCGCGAGACGGTCACTGTGAAGCCTGCCGCGAGCAGGATAAGTCAGATACGCAAGGCGCTGCTCCCAGACCGCTGCCATCACCGGGGTCGAAGCGCAAAATGTAAGGGATTATTGCGCCCGGCTGCCATAGGCAGCCGGGCGTTTCTTTTTGCCAAGCCGGGCGGCGCAGCAGCCGCATCTTTCCATAGGGGGCCGGAGTTTAAGCCGCTCCGCCCCCGATTCCTCGGCAAATTCGCCATAGAGGCGTTTGCATAAAATTCAAAAGAAAGGAAATAAGAGATGAAGAAAAAGATTTTATCCCTGCTGCTGGCATTGGTGATGGCCCTGTCCCTGGTGCCCACCTCCGTGCTGGCAGCGCCCGATGACCTGGGCCAGGCCCATGTCATCGTGGAAAACACCACCTTCACAAAACCTGTGGATGGTAAAGCTCCTGCCTGGACCGGCACGCTGGTGGATACCTGGGTGAAGCTCACCGAGGATTCCACCGCGATGAGCTGTGTCACCGAGGCGTTGGACGCCAAGGGATACACCCATACCGGCACTACCTACATCAGCGAGATCAACGGCCTGTCTGAGCTTGACGGCGGCTCCGCTTCCGGCTGGATGGGAACCCTCAACGACTGGTTTACCAACGAGGGCTTCGCCGCATTTACCGTGGCCGCAGGCACCCTGGAGGCCGGCGACGAGATCCGCGTCATGTACACCTGCAGCCTTGGCGACGACCTGGGCGGCAGCTGGAATAACAATGACACCACCGTCAAGGCCCTGACCTTCAGCGATGGCCAGCTGTCCCCCGCCTTTGACAAGGACACCGACAGCTATACCCTGAAGCTGTCCTCCAAGGTCGGCAGCGTTCAGGTCACTCCCACCGCCAGCAACAAGAACTTCCAGGTCCGTACCAGTGTGGACGGCACGGAGTACAAGCGCACGGCTAAGATCCCTGTGGCCGATGGCACGGTCATCACCGTCAAGTGCGGCGATCCCTCCTGGCCCAGCATGAACAAAGGGGCTGAGGCCCACGAGTATAAGATCACCGTTTCCCAGGAGGCCCCTGCCGCCGTGAAGGTGACGCTCCGCTCCCAGATGGTGGGCGCCTATCTCCACGCACCCCAGGAGGTGGAGGTTTCCGCCCTTGAAGCCGAGAAATACGGCTTTACCGATGCACTGGAGGGCGTGACCGCCCTGGACGCCCTGGTCAAGGCCCACGAGCTGGTCTTTGGTGAAGCCTTTACCAAGGAAACAGCCGGAGAGTACCTGGCTGTGGGCGACGGCGGCTGGATCACCAAGCTGTTCGGAGAGAAGACCAACGCCTGCGGTTTCTTTGTAAACCAGGGCTATCCCAATGATGGTACCCCCTCCTCCTTTGGCGGCTACAACGGCACCATGGTCACCAATACCCCGCTCCTGAGCGGCGACGTGGTGGACTTTTTCACGTATTCTGACGTTAGCTACTGGTCTGACTATTACACCTGGGTGGACGCTCCCGCCGAAATGCATGTGGGCCAAGAGGTCACGGCCACCGTTACAGGCTTCTACGCTTCCAGTGCCTACCTGCACAAGACCCCTGCCGAGCTGAAGGCCGCGGCCAAGGCCCTGGAGGGGGCCTAGCTGGGCTGGGTGGATCCCGAGACCGGCGCTGTGACCGTTATTGAAGGCGCTGTCACCGATAAGAACGGCCAGGCCACCTTCACTGTGGACGACAGCTTCACCGGCTACCTCACCGCCGTGAGCAACGACGACGAGGAAGTCTATGCCCTGATGAATCCCACGGCCAAGGTCAAGGAGATCCCCATGGTCACCTTGGATCTTAAGGGCCTGCACAGCGCCCAGCTGGCATCCCTGAAGCTGTATACCTATACCGACGGCGTCAAGGGCAGCGTGGACCTGCTGGCCGGCAAGTCCACCGTGGCTGATGGCTACAAACTGAAGTATGCCGATGTGAAGCTGCCTGCCGGCAACTACTGGGTTCAGGGCTACAATGAAGCCGGGGAGTATAACGGCGGTATCGTCGTCACCGTGACGGCGGACACCACTGCTATCACTTTCCAGCGTGTCTATGAGATCTATGCCACCAACAGCGGCTGGGTCGAGAACACCGACTACACCATTGACTACCAGGTGGTCAGCGCCGACGGCATGAACCGCCAGGCCGAGACGGGCACCTCCACCAACTGGGGCAATACCCACACCTCCGGCATTTTTGTTGAGGGCGACACGCTGAAAGCAACCTTGACTCCTGTGGGGGATAAGGCGGCGGAGTATAATCCCATCACTGTCAAAAAATCCCGCAGCGAAACGACGGATAAAGGTGCGCTGGGCCTCTCTGCCAAGATCCCCGCGGCCGTGCCCGTCACCGTCACTGCCCCCGCCGGCTCTACCGTCAGCATGGGCGAGTTCGGCAACTACTATGTCTATGACTTCGCCACTCCTCTGTCTACCAAGACCGAGGGCGACACCATGACCGTCACTTTCCTCCTGTCGGAGACCAGCGTGAACCACTTCCTCCGTGTGCAGCACCCGGACGGCGTGACCTACTGGACCTTTGGCAAGTACAAGGCCGGTGCTACCTTCAATGTGACCAAGGACGACCTGCACATCGGGGACGAGTCCTTCACCAAGGACACCGTGAACCGCTTCAATAAGAATGTTTACGACCTGGGTAATGTATACCTGAATATCAATGAGAAGGGCTATCTGAACCTGGAGCAGGGCCAGACCCGGGAGCTGGATGTATTCCGCAGCTGGCAGGCCATTGAGAACTTTTTCAACGCGCAGATTGCCCTGCCGGATGTACACTACACCGTGGTGGACCTGAACGGTCAGCCCAGCGATGTGGTGACCATCACCCCCGACGAGAACAACAGCTCCCTGGCGTATATGAAGGCCAATAAGGCCGGCACGGCCATCGTCCTGGTGACCTATGACGCCATGACCCATATGCAGGGCCAAACCAGCAACAAGGAAAACCGCGGCTTCTCCGCCATCTGGCCGGAGTGCACCGGCGTGTTCGTGGTGTCCGTGGGGGCGGACGGCTCCTCCATTGCCACCAACATGACCATGGACCGGATGGATGCCCCCATAAGCAACGATGCGCAGAAGGCATTGGATGCCGAGCACGACATCCTGTTCTACCTGGGCGATGCCGGAGCAGCCTACAGCTTTAAGCCCGAGGACGGCTGCACCGTCACCGTGGCCCGCTCCACCGTGGACAGTAAGCTGACCTTCAGCGGCTTTACCTCTCAGGGGGTTTCCGTGGCCGAGGACGGCACGGTTACCGTCACGGGTCTCACCACCGGCCGCCACATCATCTGTGTGGAGAAGGACGGTCTCAAGACCTATCAGGTGGTTACAGCCCAGGGCGTCACCTATGACCTGGTGGATGCCGACGGCAATGTCCTCCCCGCAGGCACCGAGTTCAAGGCCGGGGACAAGGTGACCGTTCAGTTCCATGGCCTCATTAGCCCCAAGGAGAAGATTTCCGGCGCCTATAACTTTAACTTCACCCTGTATTACAAGGGTGCTGACGGCAAATACTATAAGTCCAATCCCGGCGGCTGGGGTGGTGTGTATGACTTCAGCGGCAATCCTGTCCGCCAGAAGCTTGAGATTACCATCCCCGAGGATTGGGATGGTCTGAGCTTCGACCTGACCGGCGCTATCAAGGTGGGCGGCTTTGCAAAAGTCCCCACTCACCGCATCCTATCCTATGGTGACGGTATCGACAATCCGTATGGCACAAGTGCTGCTGCTATAGTTTCCCAGCTGCCCGCCCTGTCCCTGAAGCTGGAGGGCTGGCATGTAAACGACGTTATAGAGAAGATCGACGCCATTGGCGAGGTGACCCTGGCATCCGAGGAGGCCATCACCGCCGCCCGGGCTGCCTATGAGGCACTGACGGAGGCCCAGCAGGCTCAGGTTACCAACTATGACAAGCTCACCGCTGCCGAGGCTCGTCTGACCGATCTGAAGGCTGCCAAGGCCGTGGACGATATGATCGACGCCATCGGCGAGGTGACCCTGGAGTCTGAGGGCGCCATCGACGCCGCCCGGGCTGCCTATGAGGCACTGACGGAGGCCCAGCAGGCCGAGGTCAAGAGCTATGACAAGCTCACCGCCGCTGAGGCTCGCCTGGCGGTTCTGAAGCCCGCCAAGCCTGTGGAGAAGCTTATCGACGCCATTGGAGAGGTGACCCTGGGGTCCGAGAGCGCCATCGCCGCTGCCCGGACTGCCTATGACAATTTGACGGAGGCCCAGCAGGCTGAGGTCAAGAACTATGACAAGCTCACCGCCGCTGAGGCGGCTTACGCCCGGCTGCTGGCCGAGCAGAGCGAGCGTCTGGAGAAGATTTACCAGACCACCGGCGACTTCATGGCCACCCTGGGCACCCCCGGCGTCGGCTCCACCGGCGGCGAGTGGATGACCATCGGCCTGACCCGCAGCGGCCGCACCGTGCCCGCCGGGTACTATAACGCCGTGGTGGAGTATGTCAAGGCCAACGCCGACGCCAATGAGCGGCTGCACCGGGCCAAGGTCACCGACAACGCCCGCATTATCCTGGCCCTGACCTCTATCGGCAAGGACGTCACCAATGTGGGCGGCCACAATCTGCTGAAGGGCCTGGATAACATGGCCTATGTGCAGAAGCAGGGCATCAACGGCCCCATTTTCACCCTTATTGCCCTGGATAGCCACAATTACCCCACCATGGGTGATGTGACCCGGGAGAAGCTGATTCAGGTAATCCTGGATGCCCAGCTTCCCGGCGGCGGCTGGAACCTCAGCGGCGAGAACGCCGACACCGATATGACCGCTATGGCCATTCAGGCCCTGGCCCCCTACTATAAGACCAATGAGACCGTAAAGGCCGCTGTGGACAAGGCCCTGGAGGCTCTTTCCGCCCTGCAGCGCAATGACGGCGGCTTTGGCAGCTGGGGTACCGTGAATAGCGAATCCTGCGCCCAGGTCATTGTGGCCCTGACGGCCTTGGGCATCGACCCCGCCACAGACAGCCGCTTTGTGAAGAACGGCTCCACTGTTTTGGGCGCCCTGTCCGGATTCTATGTGGACGGCGGCGGATTTAAGCACACCGCTGACGGCGAGCTGAACGGTATGGCCACCGAGCAGGGCTACTACGCCCTGGCGGCGTACTTCCGCTTCGCAAATGCCCAGACCCGGCTCTATGACATGAGCGATGTGACCATCCAGATCGACAGCCACACCCATGCCTTCGGCGCCTGGACCGTGACCACTCCGGCCACCTGCACCAAGGACGGCGTGGAGACCCGTTCCTGCGCCTGTGGTGAAACGGAGACCCGGATCATCCCGGCCACCGGCCATGCCTTCGGTGCCTGGACCGTGACCACTCCCGCCACCTGCACCACGGACGGCGTGGAGACCCGTTCCTGCGCCTGCGGTGAGACGGAGACCCGGGCCATCCCGGCCACCGGCCATGTGGATGCCGACCATGACGGCAAGTGCGATGTCTGCCAGGCGGTCATTACTCCTGTGGATCCCGGCAAGACGGATCCCAGCGATCCCGGTAAGACCGATCCCAGGAATCCCGGCACTGACACCCCCGCCACCGGCGACACCGGCGTGCTGGTGTGGGTCATCGCCCTGCCCGTGGCGCTTCTCACCGCAGCCTTCGTGCTGAAGCGTAAGGAGCGGGAGGCGTAAGCTCTCTGCATAAAGAGACTGGAAACGCCTACTGAAAAACAATAAAAGAAACTCCGACCCTTTGGGGAACCAAGGGCCGGAGTTTTTTTGACCGCATAAAGACGCATTTGCAAAGTAGACGATATTGCTTAAACTGAAAATCGACAATTTCATACGAAACCCGTCATATTTGCGTCGGCCATTGTAGAACGAATATAGGACACAAATGGCCAAAAATCGTGTAAAATCATTACAGAAAGACCAAGCGGCGCTGCGTCGGACTGCAAGAGCTCCGCCGTAACGGACAGTTCTCTAGATGCCAAAATACACAAGGACAGGAGGAGTAAGCACATCTCTTTGCCGGCAAGTGAAAAGGTTTGGAGAATTTATGCGCGTTACGGTGGCATTATCGCGGAAAGATACAAACAAAGTTTTTACGGTAGACTTTGCCTTGAAAAACAAAAGCATGCCCATCAATCTTCTTATGTCACTTGACATAGATTAGTAGGCGTGCTATACTTTCTAACAAGAAACGAACAAATGTTCTAATTCGTGGGTGCGTTGGAATAGAAAGGGGCGCATGCAGATGCTCTGGCTTTCACGGAAAGACATCGAAGATATTTCCCGCAGATTGCTTCGTGATTACCTTAAAAAAGTCCCTCAAAAGGTCGATCATATTGATCCGGCAGATTTTGCAGAGAAGATGTGTGGTCTGCAATTTACCTTTGCAGATATCAGTGAAGCACATGACGCCATCGGCCTTACGGCAACTTCGGGGGTGATCATAACGATCCCTCAAAGGGACGGCACAAGGCTCGACTATGAATTAGACGGGAAAACGGCCTTCATTGATCAGAGCCTTGTGGCAGAAAATCAAATCGGCCGTTTGAACTTTACTATGATGCACGAAGCAGCGCATCAACTATTTTGGATGCTGTATCCGGAAGAATATGAGGCGCAAACTCCTCGCTGCGTATTTCGCATGACAGATGAACATACGCAATACCCTGTTCTTGATTGGGAGGAGTGGCAGACCAATGTGCTGACTTCATTTCTCCTCTTGCCAAAGGAACTGGTATATCGCCATATGGCAAATGTTGGCCTGAAAGATGGTATCAGCGTGCTGAATCGCATATACGCACGCAAAGACTATGAGCGTTTTTCGGAGGCCGCAAAGCGGCTCGGTGTGTCCAAAACAGCACTGACTATAAGATTATCCCAACTCGGTTTGGTAGGGAGAAATGATTTGTATGACCCGTATGCACTGGTAGATATATTTCCGGAGAAAAATGAGATCGCCTGATATGGCAGGGAGAAAGTATGGCAAAAATCAATGCAAGGGAACTTGATCCACAACGCTATTCCTGCATACAGACAGAGCAGCAGGAATTGAAAAAACAGTATTCCAGTCATATTACAATGGCGAGAATTTGCCCGTATTGCCAGAACAAATTAGAGATCCTGTGTAAAGGAAATCACGGCGCAGTTTATGTGAAATGTCCCCATTGCGGAGAGCAGGTGTTTTTCCCGCCAGTGGCATTTCGACTTAACCGATTCTAAGCTGTAACGGCGTGTAATAAACGCCTTTTCCGTGACAACTAAAAATTGAATATCCAAGTTTGTACCCCGGAGCCGCTTGATGCGTGACCTTCCCATGTATCGCTTGATTTGCAATCCTTGCTCTCAAAGAGAGCAGGACGGATCAATGCGGCCATGGTGATGAAGGCAGATCAAGCGGCTTTTTTCGCTCATTTGGTTCCAGAAAGGAACTGAATGAGCGTTTTGTTTCGCTGGCCTTCTGCCTGCAAGAGATGCCGAAGCCCTCCGCTTCATCGTTTTTGGAATTTTCAAAATGATGAAACGGAGGACAGAAGATGTCGTATCACAATGACCCATATCGGGTCGATTATTTGAAGATATATCCCTGCTTAAAAGAGCGTCCGGATGTGTTGGAAGTCTTGAAGAAAAGCGACCGCAAGATGAAATACATGGAGGTGGATCTGAAAAGCGAACAGCGCAGGAAAAATACCGAGAATGGGGTGGAGAGTTATGTTCCCAGCAAAGAGGATTCTCTGGAGCGGCTCGTATATTCTGCGAAGTACCAGTTTGCGGACGATGCTGAAGGCGTCGAGGATGCCGTAATCAGGAAAGATGATTTATGCCGTTTACGGGCCGCACTGGATCAGTTGAGCGAAGAAGAAAGATTCCTGATTTATGCGCTGTTTTTCGACGAGCGCTCCGAGCGTGAGCTGGAAGAAATGATGGGTATCCATCGAATGACGATCCATAATCGAAAGATTCGTATCTTGCAGAAGTTGAAAAAGATGCTGAGATGATAAAAAAGTTTGGTGCAAACGGTGTTTTCAGCGGCTAATAGAGTGAGAGGGCTTTGAACCTCACTCCGCTGCTGATAAATCAGCGGCTTTGTTCCTTGAAAAATACCGCCCAGGTGGTCATATCCGGTAACTTGAATACATTAGCCGACGGAGCCAGCGTCAGGCCGAGTGCGCGATGACCACCTGTGCGGAGCAGCTCCGCATCAAAGGACGGCCAAGTAAGGTGCAGAGCGATACCCACTCAGGCCATGGCAGCCTTGGCAAGCTGTCCCCGCCATGATCCCGTCAGCCTATAATGATACTCCTGTACGCAGCTTCGAGAGATCCTCGGAGGGGTGAGAGTCCCGTGATGTGCGCCCGCACAGTTCAAGTTGTCGCCCCGCCTGGGGAAGTAGTGTCGAATACAGGCGAACAAAACCGTAAAGTTCTGGCCGCTCCAGTGATGGAAGCATTTGCTTCCGTTGCCGGAGCGACCACACTCTTGCGGCAGAAGCATGGGAGCTGTCCACCTCTCCAGTATTTTTATATTCGCTTTCCTTTGCCCAATGGTCCCTCTATTCTCTCCTGCCTCTTCCTTCTTCGGACGGTTCCCATGCTTGTGCCGCAGAGATAGTCGAATGCAGAAAGGAGAACATCTATGAACCCCAATATCAATTACTATGGGATCGTCATCCTACTCAGAAAGCTCCGGGAATGCGGTATTTTCACCGAAAAAGAACTGAGAAAAATCGCCGCACGGATTGCTGCGGACAACGGTGTTGAAGTCATGTTTTTTCTCTGATTTTCTTCATCTTTCAGTAGCTATTTGGATGCAGTTGTGGTAGTGTTTGTGTTGCAAAAAGGAGGTGAGCGGATATGGATGAAAAGCGGCTGGTAGACGGAGCGACGGCACTGGCAGAAAAACAGTCCCGTGTTATAAAGATCGAGCCTGCGGAGCGGCCTCAAAATGTGCGGCTGCGGGTCGCAGCCTATACTCGTGTCAGCTCAGACTCCGAGGATCAACTCAATTCCTTTGCGGCCCAAAACCGCTACTACACGGAACTGATCTCAAGCAAGGCCGAATGGCGGATGGTTGACATCTATGCTGATGAGGGGATCACCGGAACTTCGGTGACTAAGCGGGATGACTTCCAGCGGATGATGGCAGACTGCCGTCGGGGTCTGATCGATCAGATCCTTGTCAAGTCCATCTCCCGCTTTGCCCGCAACACCAAGGACTGCCTTCAAAATATCCGTGAACTGAAGGAGTTGGGTGTCAACATACGCTGTTCTTGCGGAGCGCGTGTTCGGACGAAGAAAATCAATCAAAAATGGTATTGGTGCTGCTGCAATCATGAAGAGAGCCACGAATGTCAGATTACTCCTATACCAGAAATCCAAGTTCAGAAATCCTTCTGCCGCCTATACTACAAGCTGAAACATCAGAGCATCTCCGTTCTGGAACAGATGCTTACAAACCTCCAAATGATCCGCAATCGCAGGATGCTCTGGAGTCCTGACATCGTTGCCCAGAATAAAAGGATATCAGATCTATCCAGTCAGAATCAGACATTGGCCTTCCTCAAGCAGCAGGGCCTTGTTGATCCTGACATTTTTATAGCCAAAACCAATGAGCTGACCAAGCAGCTCCGGCAGGCCAAGCTGGAAAAAGAAAAGCTGATGGATGCCGAGAGCGACATGACCGCCCTGCAAACACGAGACTTGATAGACCTCCTGGAAGGTGGGCCGGAATTCCTCGACAGCTTTGACGCAGAACTGTTTGGTGAACTCGTTGAGAAAATTATCATAGAGAGCAACGACTCCGTCCGCTTCTGTCTAAAAAATGGGCTGGAGCTGCAGGAATCCATAGAGAGGACGGTGCGGTGATGGGAAACCGGAAGCAGCCCTTCGGCTACAAGATGTCCCTGGGTGAGATCGTCATACAGGAATCAGAGGCGAAACTTGTGCAGGAGATCTTCCGCTGATATATCGCGGGAGAATCCTTGAATGAGTTGACGGAGGCGCTTCGCCAGCAGGATATCTCATACGACGAGGGACGGCTCTGGAACAAAAATATGGTCGCCCGTATTTTGGCGGACACACGCTATACCGGAGAAAAAGGATATCCCAAGCTTATAGATGAGGAACAGCTCATCGCAGCAAATGAAAAGCGCTCAAACAAGCCCCAGCTTCCGAAAAAGACGGAAGCGCAAAAGGTGCTGCGCAGGCTCTGCGGTACACCGCCATCTGAACGGGTGGAACAAAGTGTCACCGACCTTCTCAACGGTCTTGCAAATTGTCCGGAACGCATACAGCATCAGCGCAGTCCTACGCCAGCCACACATTCTAAGACACAGGAGACGCTGGATAACGCTCTGGAACAACAGCCAATCGACGAGGACAACGCCAAAGCGCTGATCCTCCGGCTTGCGGCAGAGCAATACGCCGCACTGGGGAATGAAGAATATGAAACAAATCGTCTCCGGCGCCTCTTCTCCGCCTTCGAATGTGTGGCGGAACTGAACGCTGATCTTCTGAAAAGCACCGTATCCGAGGTGCTGGTGACCCGCCAAAATGTCAAACTGCGATTAAAAAATGGCCAAATCATAGAAAGGAGCGACCTGCAATGAAAGATGATGCCCCGAGAGTGATCAAAATCCCTGCCAAGCCGGAAACCACCCGCCAGGCAGAAGCCCGCAGACAGCTCCGGGTGGCAGCTTACTGCCGAGTCTCCACCAAAGAGGAGGATCAGGCAAACAGCTATGAGGTGCAGAAAGAGTACTATACCGATAAAATCATGTCCAACACCGCTTGGACGATGGCTGGCATCTTTGCGGACAAGGGCATCACCGGAACCTCGGCCAAGAAGCGCGAGGACTTCATGCGGATGATCCGGCACTGCCGCCAGAAGAAAATCGATGTGATCCTGACCAAGTCGGTTTCCCGCTTCTCCCGCAACACGGTGGACTGCCTCTACTATATCCGGGCGCTCAAACAACTTGGCATCGCAGTCATCTTCGAGAAGGAAAATATCAATTCTCTGGAGGAGGACAGTGAGCTGCGGATCACCCTCTCCGGTGCCTTCGCCCAATCTGAAAGTGAATCCATCTCCGCCAATGTCACATGGGGGAAACGCCGCGCCATGGAAGCCGGAAAGGTCAGCATCCAATATAAAAAGCTGTACGGCTACCGCAAGGGTGGGGATGGTCAGCCGGAGATCATTCCGGAACAGGCGGAAATCGTCCGATGGCTCTATGAGCGCTATCTCACTGGGGCCAGCCTGCGGATGATCAAAGAGGAACTGGAACACCAGGGCGTCAAGTGCTCCGAGGATTCTCCGGAGTGGACCATCTCCCGCATCCGAAGCATCCTGCAGAATGAAAAATACTGCGGCGATGTGCTGATGCAGAAGACCTTCCGGCAGGACTTTATCAACCGCAAGGCTATCAAGAATACAGGCCAACTTCCCATGTACCTCATTGAAAATCACCATGAGGGCATTGTCAGCCGTGAAAAGTATGATGCCATACAGGCGGAGATGGCACGGCGGAATGCAGCAAAGAGTCCATCCAAGAATGCGGTCACGGGAATGGCCTCCTACGCCAGCAAGTATGCACTCTCGGAACGGCTGGTCTGCGGTGAGTGCGGGACCCTGTATCGTCGCTGCACATGGACACGAAACGGGGAAAAACGAGTCGTATGGCGCTGTGTGAGCCGATTGGACTACGGCAAGAAATATTGCCATAACTCACCCACACTGGATGAAGCGCCTCTCCAGCAAGCGATCCTCGCAGCCCTGAACATGGCCATGGCCGACAAGAATAGCCTGGTTCGGCAGATCACGGATGCCATGGAAACGGAGATCATCCCATTCCCCGGCGGCACGATGAGCCTTGGAGACATTGAACGCAGACTGAGAGAATTGGAGCAGCAGTTCCAAACACTGCTGGAAAAAGCCGCGGATGATCCTGCCGCCTATGGCAGTCAGTTCAAAGAAATTCTGGATGAGCAGACTTTCCTGAAGGAAAAACGTTCCGTGATCCTTGCAGATAACAACGAGCAGGCCAAAGCCAATCAGCGCATCATGGTTGCCGCACAGACCTTGGAAAACGCATCACCCCACATTACGGAATGGGACGAAAGCGCCATCCGCCAACTGGTGGAGACAGTCAAAGTCCTCTCCAAGGATGAGATCACAGTGACTCTGAAAGGGGGCTTTGAGATCCGACAGAAAATCATGTACTGAAACAGGTCAAAGCAGAGAAAAACACGGCAGCGTTACCGTGCTTTCCTCTGCTTTGAGCGTTGATCAGGCGCTGTGCGCCGGAAAGGAGAAGCTATGAATATTCGAAAAGCTGTGGATTACAGCGCAATGTTTGCCGCGCTGGAATCTGCCATGGAAGCAGATCTGCCGCAGATGAAGCTGTACTGTGAAGTCGGCAAGATCGTCTGCACCCGCTCGGAAAAGGGTGCGGCAGTAGCTGCCGCAGAGTTTCTGAAAGAACAGTACTCGGACATGACCGGTTTCTCTCCGCGCAATGTGCGTCGGATGCGGGATTTCTGGCAGTTGTACAGCAGCATGCCGGAACTGCTTGGCGAAGCGCTTCACTTGAATTGGACGCAGAATGTTGTGATCTTGGAGGCGGAGCTGCCCGCAGAGGAGCGCCGCTGGTACATCCGGCAGGCTACAGCACGGAATC
>ERZ773228.2259-NODE-2259-length-18011-cov-4.147973_pt1 | contig 18011 bp, 10 predicted proteins | sample MGYA00580524_ERZ773228 | MGnify/ENA primary metagenome ERZ773228 (study PRJEB29015, sample SAMEA2737768) | human gut metagenome | biome: human gut; feature: human-associated habitat; material: faeces | place: China | collected 2012 ... | reverse complement strand
GTTCACCGAATTCCCGCCGGTTCCGACCGAGAAGTGGGAGGAGGGGATTACGGCCGACCTGAAAGGGGCTGATTACGAGCGCAAGCTGGTATGGAAAACGGGCGAAGGTTTCAACGTCCGGCCCTACTACCGCGCCGAGAACCTCGAGGGCATCAAGTTCCTGGGCTCGCAGGCAGGCGAGTTCCCTTACGTACGCGGTACGCACGCGCACAACCGCTGGCGCGTACACCAGACCGTGAGCGTCGTATGCCCCAAGGAGGCAAACGCCGAGGCACTGAAAATCCTCAACGCAGGCGTCGACTCGCTCGGCTTCTGCATCGCGTCGGCGGATTTCTCAGCCGCAGACCTCGACACGCTGCTCAAGGACATCTGTATTGAGGCTGTCGAAATCACCTTCTGCGGAGAGAAGACGGCCCATGTCGCCGAGCTCGTCCTGGCCAAAGTCGAAAAGGAGGGCATCGCCAAGGAGGATGTCCGCATCGCATTCTGCATCGACCCGCTGGTAAAAGGGCTTTCGTCGAAAGGCGATTTCTGCTCGCCCAACGGTGAAAAGTGCATCGCCCGCATCGTCGAGCTGATCCACAAGACCAAGGAGTACAAGCACGTGCGCATCGTAACTGTTGCGGGGCAAACGTTCGGCAACTCGGGTTCGACCATCGTCGAGGAGCTGGCATTCACCCTTTCGGCAGGCCACGACTACCTCGTACGCCTGATGGACGCAGGGCTGGACGTCGACCAGGCCGCACGCAAACTGCGCTTCTCGTTCTCGGTAAGTTCCAACTATTTCATGGAGATCGCCAAATTCCGCGCGGCACGTATGCTGTGGGCCAACATCGTCAAGGGCTACGGCCCGGCGAAGAACTGCGCCTGCAAGATGCACATCCACGCCGAGACCTCGCGGTGGAACCAGACCGTCTACGACCCCTATGTGAACATGCTTCGCGGCACGACCGAGGCCATGTCGGCCACGATCGCCGGCGTACATTCGCTGGAAGTAACGCCGTTCGACACCTCGTTCGAAAACCCGACCGAGTTCTCGAAGCGCATCGCCCGCAATGTCGAGCTGCTGCTCAAGAACGAGTCGCATTTCGACCAGGTCGTCGACCCGGCAGGAGGCTCGTACTATGTCGAGAACCTCACGCAGTCGATCGCAGCCGAAGCCTGGAAGCTTTTCCTCGAAATCGAGCAGAAGGGAGGCTACACCGAGGCTTACAAGGCCGGCCTGATCGTCGAGCGTATCAAAGCGTCGGCCGCAGCCAAGGACAAGAACATCGCTACGCGCCGCCAGACGCTGCTCGGCGCCAACCAATATCCCAACTTTACGGAGGTCGCCGGCAAGGAGATCACCGACGAGTCCGTTACGCGCAAGCAGGCCGAGGGCAATGTACTCGTCCCCTACCGCGGTGCCATGGCGTTCGAAGAGATGCGCCTGCAGGTGGATCGCAGCGGCAAGGAGCCCAAGGCATTCATGCTGACGTGCGGCAACCTGGGCATGGCCCGCGCCCGCTCGCAGTTCTCGTGCAATTTCTTCGCATGCGCCGGCATCAAGGTGATCGACAACACTTATTTCAAGTCGATCGAAGAGGGCGCGAAGGCCGCACTCGAATCCAAGGCGCAAATCGTCGTGGTCTGCGCAAGCGACGACGACTATGCGGAGGCAGCCCCGAAAGTCAAGGAGCTGCTCGGCGGCAAGGCGATCCTGGTGGTTGCCGGGGCACCGGCCTGCGCACCCGAACTGGAAGCGCAGGGCATCACGAACTTCATAAACGTGAAGTCCAACGTCTTGGAAACACTTAAGTTCTACCTTAAAGAGATGGGAATCTAATCATGAGAGCTAAATTTTCAGAACTGACATACGACGCAGGCCAGCAGAAAAGTTGCTGCGCCTCGAAAGGCTGCGGACAGGTCGAGCCGTGGCTGACGGCCGAGCGCATCCCCGTCAAGGGCGCCTATACGGCCGAAGACCTCGAAGGCATGGAGCACCTGAACTACGCGGCAGGCATCGCCCCGTTCCTGCGCGGCCCCTACTCGACGATGTACGTGATGCGTCCGTGGACGATCCGTCAGTACGCCGGATTCTCGACCGCCGAGGAGTCCAACGCATTCTACCGCCGCAACCTCGCCGCCGGACAGAAAGGTCTGTCGGTGGCCTTCGACCTGGCAACGCACCGCGGTTACGACGCCGACCACCCGCGCGTGGTGGGCGACGTGGGCAAGGCCGGCGTGTCGATCTGCTCGGTCGAGGACATGAAGGTACTGTTCAACGGCATTCCGCTCGACAAGATGTCGGTGTCGATGACCATGAACGGCGCCGTGCTGCCCATCCTGGCATTCTACATCGTGACGGGTCTGGAGCAGGGCTGCACGCTCGACCAGCTGGCCGGTACGATCCAGAACGACATCCTCAAGGAGTTCATGGTGCGCAACACCTATATATATCCGCCCGAGTTCTCGATGCGGATCATCGCCGACATCTTCGAGTACACCTCGAAGAACATGCCCAAGTTCAACTCGATCTCGATTTCGGGTTACCACATGCAGGAGGCGGGCGCCACGGCCGACATCGAGCTGGCGTACACGCTGGCCGACGGTTTGGAGTACCTGCGCGCGGGTGTCAATGCCGGCATGTCGGTCGACGCCTTCGCACCGCGCCTGTCGTTCTTCTGGGCCATCGGCATGAATCACTTCATGGAGATCGCCAAGATGCGTGCGGCACGTATGCTGTGGGCCAAGATCGTCAAGCAGTTCGATCCGAAGAATCCCAAGTCGCTGGCGCTGCGTACCCACTCGCAGACCTCGGGCTGGTCGCTCACGGAGCAGGATCCCTTCAACAACGTGGCCCGCACGGCCATCGAGGCGATGGGTGCCGCACTGGGTCACACCCAGTCGCTGCATACCAACGCGCTGGACGAGGCGATCGCCCTGCCGACCGACTTTTCGGCGCGTATCGCCCGTAACACCCAGATCTACATTCAGGAGGAGACCAACATCTGCCGTCAGGTCGATCCGTGGGCCGGTTCCTACTATGTGGAGAGCCTCACCGAGGAGATCGCACAGAAGGCATGGGAGCACATTCAGGAGGTCGAGAAGCTGGGCGGTATGGCCAAGGCCATCGAGACCGGCATTCCGAAGATGCGCATCGAGGAGGCTTCGGCCCGCAAGCAGGCCCGCATCGACTCCGGCGAGGAGAAGATCATCGGCATCAACGAATACCGTCTGGAGAAGGAGGCCCCGATCGACATTCTTGCCGTGGACAACACGGCCGTGCGCGAGAGCCAGATCAAGCGACTCAAGGAGCTGCGCGCCAACCGCGACGAAGCTGCCGTGAAGAAGGCGCTGGCCGCCATCACCGAGTGCGTGAAGAGCAAGCAGGGCAACCTGCTCGAACTGGCCGTCGAGGCCGCCAAGGTCCGCGCCTCGCTGGGCGAAATCTCCGATGCCTGCGAAGTGGTCGTAGGCCGCTACAAAGCTGTTATCCGTTCCATTTCAGGTGTTTACTCTTCAGAAGTGAAAAACGACAAATCCTTCGAGCGCGCCAAGGAGCTGTGCGCCGAATTCGCCAAGAAAGAGGGCCGTCAGCCGCGCGTGATGATCGCCAAGCTCGGCCAGGACGGACACGACCGCGGCGCCAAGGTGGTCGCTACGGGTTATGCCGACATCGGCTTCGACGTCGACATGGGTCCGCTGTTCCAGACTCCGGAGGAGGCCGCCAAGCAGGCCGTCGAAAACGACGTGCACGTAGTCGGCGTATCGTCGCTGGCCGCCGGCCACCTGACGCTCGTGCCGCAGATCATCGCCGAGCTGAAGAAGCTGGGCCGCGAGGACATCATCGTCATCGTCGGCGGCGTGATCCCCGCGCAGGACTACGATGAACTCTACCGCGACGGCGCCGCCGCCATCTTCGGCCCCGGTACGCCGATCGCCACGGCAGCCATCAAGATCCTCGAAATCCTGCTCGCCGAGTAAATTCCCGGCTCCGACAAGAGAAACGCCGCGGTCGCAAGACCGGGGCGTTTTTTGTTCCGGAGCACTTCGGGAGGGACTTTTTTCACCCGCCAAAGACCGGAACGGGAGTTTTTGCATTATCTTTACGACTGAAATACACAAATTCATTCATTCCAACGTTCCATTCGCATGAAGAAAACCCTCATTCTGTTGCTTGCCTGCTGTGCCTGCATCCGGTCGCAGGCGCAGACTCCGGAGGCAGCCGCCGCACCGGAACCCTCCGTAACCCGGACCGACAGCACCCTGACATTCCCCGAACCTGAATTCATCGGCCAGGCATTGGCTATCCGGCCCGACAACAGAACCGAGCAGCTCGTTCAGGAGAGCCTGGCTCCCCGCCACCGTTCGTCCACCGGGCAGAAACTGTTCGGCATCGGAAAGAACCACATCGACGAAATGACGCTGAAAGGCGCGCAGTCCCCCGTCCGGCTCCGGAAGAGCGACGGCATCGCCTTTATCATCCGCGTTCCGGACAACCTGATCGACCCGATGTCGGTGATCAGCGTCTTCCGGTTCAAGGTCAAGAAGAAGATGCGGATCGCCGAATACGCGTCGGTCGGAACCTTCGGCGACCAGCAGCGCAACACGCTGGAACGGCAGCCCTTCACCTCGCGCCGGTTCGGAAGCAGCTCCTACCTCATCATCCTGAAAGGCGTCGAGACCGGAGAATACGGCATCACGGTCGATGCGCTGGGCAGTCTCAACGTTTCGACATTCGGGGTGGACGAATAAACCCGCGTTCCATGACAAACAATCCCCGCAACCGAGGTTGCGGGGATTGTTCTTTCGGCAGCCGGCAATGGGATCACAGGCAGGCCTCCAGAATCCGGCGGGCCATGGCGCCGTCGACGTTCTGCGCCTCGCCGAACCGATCGCCCGCAGCCGTGAAGCGGCGTTCGATCTCGGCGATGGTCTCTTCGCCGATACCCTCCTCCGAAAGGCGTGTCGAGAGGCCCAGCGAACGGAAGAACGCCTCGTTGGCCGCAATCGTACGGTCGATGCGCTCCTCCTCCGAACCGCCGGCAATGCCCCAGATACGCTCGCCGTATTGCAGCAGTTTGCCGCGTTTCTGCCCGCGCAGCACGCGCAGCGTACCGTTGATGACAATGGCCAGCGTCGCGCCGTGCGTCAAGCCGTGCAGCGCCGTCAGCTCGTGGCCGATCATGTGCGTCGCCCAGTCCTGCGTCACGCCCATACGGATCATGTCGTTCAGGGCCAGCGTCGCCGAAAGCATGTATTCCGACATCGTGTCGTAATCGCGCTCGTCCGCCAGCGCTTTGGGAGCGATTTCGACCACCGTATGCAGGATGCCTTCGGCCCAGCGGTCCATCAGCCGCGACTGATGGGGCGTAGTCATATACTGCTCCAGCACATGCACGAAAGTATCCGCAAGTCCGCAGGCTACCTGACGCTTCGGCAGCGAATAGAGCGTCTCGGGATCGAGGATCGAGAAGACCGGATAATCGCCGTAGAAAGCATATTTTTCCTTGGTCTCGTAGCGCGAAATGACCGCCCCGGAGTTCATCTCGGAACCCGTGGCCGACATGGTGAGGACCGTAGCCAGCGGCACGGTCTTGCCGGCCTGCCCCTTGAGCACGATGTCCCATGCATCGCCGTCGTAGAGAAGGCCCGCAGCGATGAGTTTCGTACCGTCGATGACCGACCCGCCGCCGACAGCCAGCAGGAAGTCCACCTTCCGCTCTTTGCCCAGCGCAATGGCTTCGCGCAGGGTCTCGACCGACGGATTCGCCTCGATGCCCCAGAACTCGACCAGGTCGCGGCCTTCGAGTGCGGCGACGACCTGATCGTAGACGCCGTTACGCTTGACGCTTCCGCCGCCGAAGGTCAGCATGATGCGTTTTCCGGCGGGAATGAGCTTCGGCAGACGGGCGATCTGGCCCTTGCCGAAAACCAGTTTGGTCGGATTGTGATAGATGAAGTTGTTCATGGCGAATATTTATTTATCCTATTACGAAGAGAATGAATGACCGGACGGCTCCGAAACCGGATTGCACCTGGTTTGACAGGGCCTCCGGCTGTTAAAAGAGCCGTTACGCCTCTAAAGATACGAAAAAAGCCGGACTGCGCAGAGAATTCTCCGCTAATTTTCAATCTTTGCGGTGAGAGCTGCCGGTTTGTGCTTAAACGAAGCAGAGCGCGGATGGGTGTACCGGAGTACGTCCCATTCGCGCCCTGCGGGAGCAAGTGCAAAGATGCACCGTAAAATCAATCGTTTAGAAGTACTTGCCGCGCAGGTCCTGAATCTTGGCCATCTGCTGGATAGCCGGGATGGCGAACTGCTGGGCCATGCCCTCGGCCATGGCCTGGGCGCGCACTTTCTCGCCTTCGGCGGTCTGCTTGTCGTCGGTCTTGACATCCCCGACCTCGAAGACATAGACGCCCGAAAGTCCCTTCACGGGAGCCGACAGGGCACCCTTCTCGGCCGATGCGATGGCGCCCACCAGACGAGGCTCCATGCCCACGCCGTTCACGTAGAACGAACCGAAAGTCACATCGGAGAAGTCCTCCACCTCCGAGCCGAGACTTGCAGCCTGCTCGGCGAGGGTCGAACCCGAAAGGCTCTTGACGATATAATCGTATTTTTTGTCGCGAAGAAGCTGCGAACGGATCTGGGCCGAAACCTTATTCAGCGGTGCGTACTCGTTGTCGTCGATCTCGGTCAACGTGGCAATCACGTAGTCCTTGCCCACGTTGAAGATCGCCGAAAGGTCGCCCTCCTTCGCTCCGTAGGCCCAGCGGGCCACCTCGCGCGAATCCTCAAGGCCGCGGATCGTACGGTCGCCCTGGGCAATCGCAGCCACGCGGGGCGTCACGGCAGCCGTCGAAGCGGCATCTGCGAATGCGGCGGCCGAACCCTTGGCGTTGACCATGAACGAACCGGCCTGGTTGTGCACGTCGCGGCGCGTGGCGGCCGAAGCCTCCACGGGATAGGTGATCGTAGCCACCTGCACGTGTTTCGAAGGTTTGTCGGCACGGTATACCTGCATCAGCTGGATGGCGTCGCCCGAAGCGATCTTCACGATGTCTCCCTGTCTGGCATTGGCCAAAGCGGCGGCGAACTCGCCCGTGAAGGCCGAGAAAGGCAGCACTCCCACTTCACCGCCGTTGGCGGCCGTAGCGTCGTAAACCGAATAACGGGCAGCGGTCTGCGCGAAATCGCCCCCCTTCTTCAGCACCGTCAGCAGGCTGTCGGCAAGCGCCTCCTGCGCATAGGGCAGCACGATATGACGTACGCCCACCGAGTCGGGAACCATCTTCGAATCGAGCGCGCGGGACATCGTCCACTCGTTGTTCTTCAGCACGGGACCGTACATCTCGCCCGCCATCAGCGCCTTGGCCTCCTCGTCGGAGAGCTGTGCGGCGGAAACGTAGCTGTCGGCGATCTTGCCGTTGCGGTTGGCGCGGACGAAGGTCTTCACCTCCTCGGCGGCGGCGAACTCCCGGCCCACCTCCGTCACGCTCTTCTCAAGCGCCAGCAGGTCGTCGTCCGTGGGGGAGACCTCGAATACGACATACGAAATCGTACGCGACGGGGTCTGCTTGAACTGGTTCTTATGGCTGTTGTAGTAAGCCTTCACATCACCCGACGACACCTTGACGAGCGAATCGGGAACGGCCGAGAACTTCTTGCCGGCCCACTTGCCCGAGAAAGACTTGTTGGCGGCCTCGACACCGCGGGCGACCTCCAGCGAATTGACGTAAACGCCGCCCTTCACCAGTCCGAAGTACTTCTGCACCTCGCGCTCCAGACGGGCCTGCTCGTTGAGCTGCGCCCAGGCATTGGCCGCCTCGGGGTTGGTCTCGGCCTGCGCGAGGAACTGGCTGATGGCAGCCACGCTGTACTCGCCCGTGCGGGGATCGGCAAAAGCATTGTAGAAAGCCTGCGAAGGATGCTGTCCGCTGACCATCGCCAGACGCTCCGGCTCGGTGACGCGAAGTCCCATCCGGTCGAAACCGGGCGTCAGCACGTGCTTGGCGATCAGCGCCTGCCAGGCGGCATTGGCCAGCATGGCCGACTGCTGCTCGTCGCTCTCCGGCATGTTGTTCTGCGACTTGATTGTCTCGTACTGGTCGTAGTACTCCGAATAGTTGATCTTCTCGCCGTCGATCACACCGACACGCGGGTCGTTGCCCGAGAAGCCCATTTCAGTCTTCAGAGAGAGGATGAATGCCAAGAGGGCCAGTGCGATGATGATCGAAAGCACGATGCCGAACTTGGTTCGTAAAGTGTTTAAACTTGCCATATAAATTGTTAATTATTCGTATTGTTTCGAATTATCAGCCAAAGGTAGTAAAATTAATTGTAAAAAGAACAGAATAAAAGTAAAAATATACGCACGCTTCGCCCCCGTAATCCCCGCCGGGGCGGGAATTTACCGGAAAGGCGGCGGAATCCGGCCCACGCTACAATTTCTTCACCCGCGCCAGTTCGATGCGCGAACGCGTCGTACGGAGAATCCGCAATTGCAGGCCGCCGATGAAAACCGTCTCCCCGGCGGTGGGAATACCCTCGTAATTGAAGATGATGAAACCGGCCAGCGTGTCGTATTCCTTGCTCTCCTCGATGCCGAGGTTGTATTTTTCATTCAGGTATTTCACCTCCAGGCGGCACGAGAGAACATACTCGTCGGGGCCGACCTGCTTTTCGGTGAGGTCCGGAATGTCGTGCTCGTCCTCGATCTCGCCGAAAATCTGCTCCAGCACGTCTTCGAGCGAAATGACGCCCGCCGTGCCGCCGAATTCGTCGATCACAACGGCGATGTTCGAACGGTGCTTGATAAAATTCTCCAGCATCAGCTGCAAAGGCATGGTCTCGGGCACGAAATTGACCTCCATCATCACGTCGGCGATCTGCCGGGGCCGCGTGAAAAGGCTTTTCGAATTGACGTAGCCCACGATGTTGTCGATCGACTTGCGCCAGACGAAGATACGCGAATATTTCGAGTCGACGAAACGCGCCGTGAGCTGTTCGATCGAGGTGTCGTCGATGTCCACGGCCTCGACGTCCACACGCGGAACCATGCAGTCCCTGACGCGCAGGTCGGCGAAATCCAGCGCGTTCTGGAAGAGTTTCAGCTCGTTGTCCGGTTCCGAATGCTGCTCCGGGCTGTTCGAGTCGAGCAGCGCCGCGAGGTCCTCGCGGTCGAAACTCGGAGTGATGTTCCGCTCCTCGACGCGGCGGCCCAGAAGATGCAGAATGCCGTGGGAAAGCAGCGTCGTGAAACGCGCCACCGGATAGAGAACGATGTAGAAAAAATAGATCACCGGCGCCAGCGCGCGGTAATAGAAATTGGGATTGTTCCTGAAAATCGACTTGGGGAGAAACTCGGCGAAGAAGATGATGATGACCGTCGAAACGGCGGTGTCCACGGCGACCGAGCCGCTCCGGGCGAGCTGCTCCCACCCCAGCGAGGCGTAAATGCTGCGCAGAAGCAACGACATCGACAGCGAATAGACGACCAGCGCGATGTTGTTGCCCACGAGGATCGTGGTGATATACTGCCCCGGATGGCGGGCGAAAACCTCGGCAATCTGGTCGAACATGCGGTTCTGCTTGCGGTCGATCTCCAGCTTGAGACGGTTCTTGCTCGTAAAGGCAATCTCCATCCCCGAGAAAAAAGCCGACAGCAACAGCATTACGACGATCAGGACGACGGTGGTGAGCATCGCTTTCAGTTTTTGAGTTTGGGTTCGACGGAAACCTGCTCCTCCCGCAGGACCGGACGCGCCTCCTCCCGGGAGCCGTCCCGCATTTTCAGCGGCCGGCGCTCAACCTCCGCTTCGGGTCTTCCGACCTGCCTTTCAGCCGGCCCGGCGGGAATCTCCCGGGCCGGAGCGCCCCTCCCGGATTCGGACGTCCGGACGGCGGACCGACTGTCGGAGGGCCGGCTGTCGGAGGGCCGGCTGTCGGAGGGCCGGCTGTCGGAGGGTTTCGGAACCGGGCGCACGGACGTGGAATCCGTGGCCGCGGAGTCGGCGCTCTGCTTCATCTCGACCTCCATACGGCCCTTCATGCGGCGAAAACGCCAGTCCTTGAACTCCTCGTCCGATTCGAAACCTTCGCCGATGAAGACATCGCGGCCGTTGTTCTGCACGATCTTCGAATCGACGTTCGAATAGATTTTCTTGGTCCGCGCATTCCAGAACAACTGCTGGGTGTAGAGGGTCTTGCCGTCGGATTTCTCGACGACGACGTTGCCCTTGGCCTCCCACAGTTCGCGGTTCTCGTAATAGATGGCGTAGTTGGCCGTCAGCACGGCGTCCACCGTGGTCAGCGAATCGTTCTGGTAGGTAGTGATCTTCACGCCCTTGCGGAATTCGCGGTAAGGTTCGCGGGCCAGCGAATAACCTTCGAGCAGCGGCGTGACGAAATGGTACGACCGGCGGCCGTTCTGCGACATCACGACCGAAAGGTCCTCGCTGTATTCGGTCATCATTGTCTCCTCGGAAGCCGACGCGCGGCCCGCATCCTTGTCCGCACACGAGAATAGCAAGATAGCACTCCCCGTCACGGAGAGTGCTACCCTGATCGTTCTTGTCATGCGTTTTCCCATCAAAGCCTGTCGGGAGCGTGTTTTTTAGCGGGCACGGACGGTGGTGGTGATACCGGCGGCCGTTCCGCAGGTCACCGTATAGCGCGCACCCTCCTGCAACTCGTTGAAGAAGCACTCCTCCGAGCTGGGGAAAACCGAACGGAACTTGCCGAGGGAACTCTTGGCGTGCTCCATGTACTCCGAATCGGCCGGGAGCAGCTCGACCGCCTTGGCCATCGTATCGTAAGCGGCCCAATAGGTCGCCAGACCGGCGAAACCGCCGCACGAACCTGCCGACGAAGCATAGCACTGCGCCAGGATGAAGTACGGAACGCCGTCCTCGGGATCCAGGTCGCGGGCCTGGCGCGCAGCGGCGGCAGCGCCCGGAATGTCGTTGGACACGAGGCCCACCAGCGCGATGCGCACGAGCAGTTTCTGACGCTCGGCGGGGTCTTTCTCGACATCCAGTGCCTCGTTCAGGTAGGTCTTCGCCTTTGCATAGTCCTTCTTGTTCTGGAAAGCCTGGGCCAGGAACATGGCCGTCTCCGACGAAGGCTTCACCTGATAGTATTTCTCGGCGATCGAGAAGTAGAAATCACCGTCGCACTTGGCGCGCGACATCAGAGCCACGGCCTGCGAAAGCAGCGCCTCGTCGTCGGGAGCGGCGGCCAGCTTGCCCTTGAAGAGTCTTTCGAGATTCTCGCAGCTTGCGGCGCCGCTCAATCCGAACGCAGCGTCGAACTGGCTCTTGTACTCGGCGGCAGCGGGGTTCTTCTCGAAGAATGGCGTCAGACGGTCGTACTCGGCGATGATCTCGTCGGGCATCACCTCGTCGGTATTCCTGTAATCGTCGCAGAGGTTCGAGAAATAGGCCACGACGGTCTCGGGATCGGTGTTGTCGCCGCCGGCCTCGATGGCTGCGCGGAACGCTTCGCGGATACCCTTGCGGTCGGCGGGTTTGTACATCAGATACTCACGGGCCTTGCGGTCGAGGATATAGGGCGTGCCGTACTTGGGATGGTCGCCGAAATACTCGTTGCGCAGGTCGTAAACGATCATCAGCGAGTCGGTGTAGGTGTTTTTCTCGGCGATGCTCTTGGCGCGCGCGATCTTGTTCTTATAAAGCGTGATGCCGCGCACGAAGGTATTCTGCGAAGCCTTCGGACATTTGTCGAGCAGCTCCTTGAGGTAATGCGCGGCAGCGTTGTAATCCTTGTTGTCGAGCGACTCCTTGAGGAAGTTGCTGTTCAGAATGTTCTGCTCCCGCTCCTGAGGAGTGTCACCCCAGACCGCGTACTTCGGATCACTGAAATCTTGCTGTGCCATCGCTGCGACTGCAAAAAGCGCACACGCAGCAGAAAGCAGGAATTTAACGTTTTTCATCGGTCAGATTAATTTTTGTGTTTCTATCTTTTATTTTTGCTTGCCTGTCACATTAATCGAACTTGGAGCGCATGAACCAATATTCGCCGTTCTCCATCTGTCCCGCGAAGAGCGTGAAGCCGATCGCAAACTTGAAATACTGCTGCCGGACCAGCCCCAGGCGGTCGGCGATGTTGTAACCGCGGCGACCGTACTCGACGCCGATGTCGATGGCCGAGAAGGCGCCGCGCCTCACCGGAATGCCGATGCCCGCCGTCACGGCGTACTGCACGAGCTTGTCCCCGTTGAACGTCTGGTTGTAGGCTCCGTAGCGGAAACCCGCACGGTAGGACCAGCGTTTGAGGAAGTGACGCGCATCGTAACGGTTCGGGGTGTATTCCACACCCATCTTGATCGTGCTCGTATTGGTGTAGGCCACCTTGTATTCCGTCTTGTTCTCCCCGCTGCCGCTGGTTCCCGTCATCTCGTAGCCCGAGTTGCGACCGCCCCAGTTCTGGAACACATAATCCACGCCGACGGCCCACCTGCCGGTCTGGTAATAGGCCCCCACGGCCAGCTGCCGGGGCAGCACCAGCTTCAGGTGCGTCGTATCGCCCTTGACGACCGTGTTGTACAGGTCGCCGATATAGAGTTTTTTCGTCACCTCCGGGTTCAGGTCGCCGCCGAAGTCGTACGTCGCGCCGAAGGTCAGGATGCGCTTCGCGTTCAGAATCGCGTTCCACTGCACGCCGACCTGCCCCTTGATGCTCGAAATGCTGTAATTGTCCTGCCCCACCGTCGAGGTGAAGGTTCCCTCGCCCGTAATGGCGGTCGGGGTCATCACGAACGTACGGTCGATGTCGCCCCAGTAATACTGTGCGGCGATACCCACCGAAAAATTCTTGAACGGCTCCCAGCCCAGGCCGACCTTGACCTCCGTCACGTCGCCCTCGCCCTGGTAGTTGTACTGAATATTGCCGACGTTGGCGTAAATGGGGTCTTCGGGATCGTATTCGTGATAATACTTGGTCCTGTAACCCACCGAACTGTAAGGCGTGAGGCTGAAACCGAGTCCCAGCCGCTTCGCCACCGGCATCTGGAAAGCGATGTCGTGAAAGTTGAACGTGTTGTAGGCCGTCCGTTTCCCGACGCCTCCGACCGTCTGGGCGTTGTAGTAGTTCTGCCCCTCCAACCCGAAGTTGAAAAGGAAAGTCTTCTGCGGAGCCGCGCTGTAAGCCGCGGGGTTGAGCAGGTTGACCGTACTCACCGAACGCATGGCCACACCCGCACCGCCCATCGAGCGCATCTGCAGCGTACCGGGGGTATTCTGTTCGCCGATGCCGTACATCGTATAGGGCGAGAATGCGTTAATACTGCTTGTCTGGGCCGAAACGGCAAAAGGAAACATCGCTGCAGCCGCGACAACCAGCTTAATCAAGGTGTTCTTCACTTGCATTGTACTCTAAAATTCGATCCAATCCGCAAAAGACCAGATTACAATTTGCAAATATCGTGTTTTTAATTCTTTTCGCAAAGTATTTCGCGTCCCCGCCGGTAAAAATTACGCATAAATCGTCGATTTTTTTCTCCATCCGGGCCATATAGCCCTCAATTTCGAAGGTCAGCGAGTTCATCACCCCCAGGCGGATGGCCTCTTCGGTGGTGAGCCCCTGCAACTCCCCGCTTTCGGTCGGACCGCACAGCGGCAGGCAGGCCGTGTAGTCGTGGAGCGCCCGAAAACGGGTTTTCATCCCCGGCGAAATGCACCCGCCGCGGAACGTGTTGTCGGCCGTCACCAGGTCGATCGTGACGGCCGTGCCGAAATCGACGATCAGCACGTTGCGCCCCGGGTAAAGCACCGTGGCGCCCACGGCGGCGGCCAGCCGGTCGCGGCCCAGCGTCTCGGGCGTATGGTAAGCGTTGGCAACCGGCACGGGGGTCTGCGAGGTGAATTCCAGCAGGTAATCCGCATAGGGCCTGACCGTTTCGACCACGTCGTCCGCTTCGCCGCGCGTCGAAGCGACGACGGCCTTCGCGGCCCTGCGGCCCTCCAGCAACTCGCCGAGCATCGACGGATGCAGCCGCTCCACGCAGCGCTGGGCGACGATCCGTCCGCCGTCAAAAACGGCCAACTTGACAAGGGTGTTGCCTATGTCTACGATCAGATTCAAAGCTGCTGCAGCGTTTTGTATGCGTCTTCCACGTCTTTGACATTCCTAACGGTCATCGCCAACCGATTATTGTGCTGTTTGAGCACAAATCGGTCGGGCCGCTGCGTAACCCGCTGCAACAGGGTCATAAAGGCCTCGCTCTTGTAGAAAGGCGAGTTCTCCTCGCCCACGAAATGCACGATCATCAGCCCGTTCTTGACCTTCACGCGCTCCATGCCCAGACGAATGGCCTCCCAGCGCAGGCGCACGACGTTCAACAGCTCCTTCGCGGCGCGCGGCAGGGGACCGAAACGGTCCGCAAGACGGCTCTCGAAGGCCTGCAAAGCCTCCTCGTCCTTCGTCGAGTCGAGTTCGCGGTAGAGTTTCAGGCGTTCGGCCTGCTGCGAAACGTAGGCGTCGGGCAGCGCGGCCTCGACCTCGATGTCGATGTGCGCGTCGTCGATGAAACGCATCTGCTCCACGACCTCCTGCTCCCCGTCGCTCAGGCCCGGGACATGAAGCCCCTCGGCACGCAGTTCGGCCACCGCCTCGTTCATAATCTTCTGGTAGGTCTCGAAACCGATGTCGGCGATGAACCCGCTCTGCTCGGCGCCCAGCAGGTTGCCCGCGCCGCGAATGTCGAGGTCCTGCATGGCGATGTTGAACCCCGAACCCAGGTCGGAGAACTCCTCGATGGCCCGCAGACGCCGCCGCGCGTCGGACGACAGCAGCTCGTCGGGCGGCGAAAGCAGGTAGCAGTAGCCCTTCTGGTTCGAACGCCCCACGCGGCCGCGCAGCTGGTGCAGGTCGCTCAAACCGAAGTTCTGGGCGTTGTCGACGATGATCGTATTGGCGTTGGGAATGTCGATGCCGTTCTCGACGATGGTCGTCGACACCAGCACGTCGAATTCCCCGTAGATGAAGTCCATGATGAGTTTCTCCAGCTGCTCGGCCGGCATCTTGCCGTGCCCGACGGCCACACGGGCCTTCGGGCAGAGGCGCGTGATCAGCCCCTGGAGGGCCGGCAGGTCCTCGACGCGGTTGTGGACGAAATAGACCTGGCCGCCGCGGGCGAGTTCCGCCTCGACGGCATCGCGGATGATCTCCTCCGAGAATACGTGCGACTCGGTGAGGATCGGCTGGCGGTTGGGCGGCGGGGTCGAAATGACGGACAAGTCCCGCGAACCCATCAGCGAGAATTGCAGCGTGCGCGGAATCGGCGTGGCGGTGAGCGTCAGCGTATCGACCGAAACGCTCATCTCGGTGAGCTTTTCCTTGGCGGCGACGCCGAATTTCTGCTCCTCGTCGATGATCAGCAGCCCCAGGTCGCGGAACACGATCTGCTTGCCCAGCATCTTGTGCGTGCCGATCAGAATGTCGATCTTCCCCGAGGCGAGGTCCTCGCGGATCTGGCTGACCTCCTTCGTGGATTTGGTGCGGTTGATGTACTCCACCCTCACCGGGAAATCGCGCAGACGCTCGGTGAACGAGCGGTAGTGCTGCAAGGCGAGGATCGTCGTCGGAACCAGCACGGCGACCTGCTTGCCGTCGACAGCGGCCTTGAACGCCGCGCGGATCGCCACCTCGGTCTTTCCGAAGCCCACGTCGCCGCACACCAGCCGGTCCATCGGCTGATCCGACTCCATGTCCTTCTTGATGGCCGCCGTGGCCGACTGCTGGTCGGGAGTGTCCTCCCAGCGGAACGACGCCTCCAGCTCGTGCTGCAAATAGCTGTCGTGCGAGAAGGCGTAGCCCTTCGAGGCCTTGCGTTTGGCGTAGAGGGCGATCAGTTCGCGCGAAATGTCCTTGACGGCTTTCTTGGTGGCGTTCTTCAGCTTCTGCCAGGCGCCGTTGCCCAGTTTGTAGACCTTCGGCGGCTCGCCGTCGCCCGACTTGTAGCGCGAAATGCGGTGGAGCGAGTGCACGTTGACGAACAGCACGTCGCCGTCCTTGTAGACCAGCTTGATCGCCTCCTGCATGCGTCCGTCGCCCGCGGCGATCTTCACCAGCCCGTCGAAACGGCCCACGCCGTGGTCGATATGCACCACGTAGTCGCCCGGGCGCAGCTGGTTCAGCTCGGCGACGGTCATCTGCTCGTCGCGCCGTATCTCGCCGTTGATGCGGTAACGCTGGTAGCGGTCGAAAATCTGATGGTCGGTGTAGAGGCACAGTTTCAGGTCGTTGTCCACGAACCCCTCGTGCAGGGTCGTCGACAGCGACCGCACGACGGCCTGTCCGCGGCCGATCTGGTGGAAAATATTTTCGAGACGCTCGACCTGCGCCTTGTTCTCCGAAAGTATATAGGTATCGTAACCCCGCAGCGCACCCCGGATCATGTCGTCGGCCAGCATCTCGAAATTTTTATTGAATTTCGGCTGGGGCGACGTCGCGAACTTCACCGTTGCGGCCGCGGGCCGCTCGGGAAGATTGTCGCGCAGCAGGAAAATCCGGCTTCCGGAAAGGTCGGCCACGAGCGAGTTGCGGCTCGTCAGCAGCGAGTCGATCTCATCGGGATGCTCCATGTCCGAGAGCGTCCTGCGGCGGATGTCGTTGACCCTCCGCAACACGAAATCGGCGTCGTAGAACCACCAGGAAGCCTCCGCGCCCGCAAACCGCGCGAAGGAGACCTTCGCCGCGGCGGGCGTCCCGGCGTTCAGGTCGGGGATGATCTCCACGCGCTCCAGCCTGTCCGACGACAGCTGGCTCGAAATGTTGAACCGCCGGATCGAGTCGACCTCGTCGCCGAAGAAATCCAGTCGGTAGGGTTTGCTCTCCGAATAGGAGAAGACGTCGACGATACCGCCGCGCACCGAGTACTGGCCGGGTTCGTAGACGAAATCCACGCGCGTAAACGAAGCATCGACGAGCGCCTGCTCCAGCACCTCGATCGAAATCCGGTCGCCGACCCTCACGGTGATCGTCTCCCGTTGCAGGGCTTCGGCGTCGGCGACCCGCTCGGCCAGCGCCTCGGGGCAGGTGCAGACCACCAGGTAGCCCTTCCCCGTGAAATTCCGCACGGCGTGCATCGTCGCCGTGCGCTGCACCACGCCCTGCGCATCCTCGGCGCCATAGGCCGCCGAACGCTTCCACGACGAGGGAAAGAAGTAAACCTGCCGTTCGTCCAGCAGGTTGTAGAAGTCGTTCAGAAGGTAGGCTGCGGCGTCACGGTCCTCGGCGACAAAGACATGCACGCCCCCGGATTCGGCCACGGCCGCCGCGGCATAAAACGAAAGAGCGCCGCCGACCAGCTCTTCGAGGTGGACGGTAGCACTCCTGTTTTTATATTCGCGGCACAGTCTGCCGAGGGCTTTCGACCCGGCGGCGAACTGCGCCAGCTGCTCGCGGGCGGTTGCCATGCCTTATTTGGTTATAAGGTCGTTATCCTTTTTGTCATGGTAGTGGATCTCGACGATCCCGATGCTCTGGTCCTCGGCGATCTCAAGGCGCACCTTGTACTTCCACTCCCAGCGGCGGCGCAGCGACCAAAGGCCCTTTCGGAGGAACGCCGCCACGTAAGGACTGACGACCAGCTTGATGAATTTGTGTCCGCGGTCCTGCGTGAGGAACGAAATCTGGTTCTCGATCTTCTTGTCCAGCAGCACCGTAGGTTCGATCTTGCCCGAACCGTTGCACGTCGGGCAGACGTCCGAAACGCTCTCGACGGCCACGGGACGCACCCGCTGGCGGGTGATCTGCATCAGGCCGAATTTCGTGAGCGGCAGCACCGTGTGCTTGGCCTTGTCGGTGGCCATCAGCTTCACCATCTCGTCGAACAGCGCCTGCTTGTTCTGCGCCTTGTGCAGGTCGATGAAGTCGATGATGACGATACCGCCCAAATCACGCAGCCGCAGCTGGCGGGCGATCTCCTTCGCCGCGGCGAGGTTCACGTCCATGGCGGTCTGCTCCTGGTTGTCCTCGGCCTTGGTGCGGTTGCCCGAAT
>ERZ773228.2249-NODE-2249-length-18066-cov-4.190994_pt1 | contig 18066 bp, 18 predicted proteins | sample MGYA00580524_ERZ773228 | MGnify/ENA primary metagenome ERZ773228 (study PRJEB29015, sample SAMEA2737768) | human gut metagenome | biome: human gut; feature: human-associated habitat; material: faeces | place: China | collected 2012 ... | reverse complement strand
GGCTGGAGGCGTGTGCCCGAGCGCACGCTGTTTTTCTGGGCGCTGATCGGCGGCGGGCCGGGCGTGTACGCCACCATGCTCATCATCCGTCACAAGACGCTGCACCATATTTTCATGCTCGGCATACCGGCAATTATGATTCTGCAGGGAGCAATTATTGTTGGTATTTATAACATTCTGTATATGAAGGGACTTCTATGACAAACGCACTTATCCATATTTTCATCCGCGATGCGGAAAACACCGGCGATTCGCGGGTGCGTGAAAAATTCGGCGTGTTGTCCGGTGCGGTCGGACTGGCATGCAACCTGTTCCTGTTTGCGCTCAAGCTGATCATTGGTCTGCTTACAGGGTCGATTTCCATCGCGGCGGACGCATTCAACAACCTGTCGGACGGTCTGTCCTGCCTGATTTCCATTGTCGGCTTCAAGGTTTCCGGCAAGGAGCCGGATGCGAAGCATCCGTTCGGCTACGGACGCACCGAGTACATCGCGGGACTGATCGTCTCGTTCATCATCATTCTGGTCGGCTTCGAGTTCTTTAAAACCTCGCTCGACCGCATTCTGCATCCGGCTGCCGTAGCGTTCTCGGCGGTGTTGATGGGGATTCTTGCCGTATCCATGCTGGTTAAGCTGTGGATGGGCGCGTTCAACGTCAATATCGGCCGCAGAATCGACTCTCCGGTGCTGATGGCTGCCGGTCAGGACAGCCGTAATGATGTTATTACCACGGCTGTTGTCGTACTCGGCATGGCAGCCGGCCGGTTTACCACGCTGCCGGTGGACGGCTATGTGGGCGTTGCCGTTGCCGCGTTTATCCTCTGGTCGGGCATCGGCATTGCGAAGGATACGGTTGCGCCGCTGCTCGGCGAAGCCGCCGATCCGGAGGTTGCCCGCAATATTCGGCGGATTGTAATGGAGTCCGACCATATTGTCGGCGTACACGATATGATTATCCACAATTACGGTGCGGGCCGCTCAATTGCGTCGCTGCATGCCGAAGTGCCGAGCGACTCGGACTTTGTGGCTGTGCACGAGGAAATCGACGAGGCCGAAAAGCGTGTCTGGCAGCAGACCGGTGTGTATCTGGTCATCCACATGGATCCGATCGATATCAATAATGCGTATGTCAACGCGCTGCGTGAGCAGACCGATGGCGTGCTCCGTCAGATCGACGGACAGCTTACCATGCACGACTTCCGCATAGTGGACGGCAAACACCAGATCAACCTGATTTTTGACGTTGTTGTGCCGTTTTCCTATGATGAGGATGCCAAACGCGACCTGCTGATGAAGATCTATGACGGCCTGAAAGCGATCGACTCGCGCTATAATCCGGTTGTAACGCTCGATCATCAGATGTGATAAGAAAATAATAAGCAGAAAAAGGAGGTGCTTTCGCATCTCCTTTTTCTGCTAAAAATAGCATAGAAAAACGGTAGGGAACAAAATAATCCGCGGAAACGGCAAGTTATCATTGCAATACCCCGGAAATTTGCTATAATGGAGATAGCGTTTTTACGCTTTATCAGATAACATTATTGTTTGGGGGAATTTAAGTGAGCTTTTTCTCGGGCCTGCTTTCCGCACTTCCCGGTGCAGTGGCGCAGGGTTTGATCTGGGGACTGATGGCGATCGGCGTATTCATCACCTTTAAGGTGCTCGATCTGGCCGACCTGACCGTCGATGGTACGATGGCGACCGGCGGTGCGGTGTGCATCGTTATGATGACGCACGGCGCGAATGTATGGGTGGCAATGCTGTGCGCTTTCCTTGCCGGCATGCTGGCCGGACTTATTACCGGTATTCTGCATACCTGTATGGGTATTCCGGCGATTCTGGCCGGTATTTTGACACAGCTGGCGCTGTTCTCCATTAACCTGCGCATTATGGACAAAAAAGCAAATGTAGCGATCAATCCGGACAACTACAAGCTGCTTGTTTCGCTGCGCAACGTTAAGAAGGTGACTATCGAGAACCCGATTTTCGTTGCGGCTGTCTTTACGATTGTGGTTATCGCGCTGCTGTACTGGTTCTTCGGTACGGCGCTCGGCTGCTCCATTCGTGCGACCGGCGCAAACCCGAACATGAGCCGTGCACAGGGCATCAATGTTGATTTTGTCAAGGTGCTCGGTCTGATGCTGTCCAACGGCCTGGTTGCGCTGGCAAGTGCGCTGTACTGCCAGTATCAGGGCTTCGCGGATGTCAACGCCGGCCGTGGCGCTATCGTTATCGGCCTTGCCGCTGTTATCATCGGTGAGGTGCTGTTCAGCCGTATTTTCCGCAACTTTGCGCTGCGTCTGCTCGGCGTATCGCTCGGTGCGGTTGTGTACTATCTGGTTATTCAGGTGGTCCTCAACCTCGGCCTGAACACCAACGACCTGAAGCTGATCTCGGCTTTCGTCGTTGCAATCTTCCTTGCTGTTCCGTACTGGAAGGGCAAGTATTTCCGCGGTGCAGCCAAGAGCGCCGCAAAGACTGACGCAAAGGAGGTCAAGTAACATGCTGCAGCTCAAAGGGATTTACAAGACCTTCAACGCGGGCACGGTAAACGAAAAGCGTGCCATTGACAACCTGAACCTGACCCTTGAGGACGGTGATTTTGTCACCATCATCGGCGGCAACGGCGCCGGCAAGTCCACCACGCTGAACCTGATCGCAGGCGTGTATCCGGTGGATGCGGGCATGATTCATCTGAACGGCTACGATCTGACCAATCTGCCCGAGCATAAGCGCGCGCGTTTCCTCGGCCGCGTATTTCAGGACCCGATGATGGGTACTGCCGCTACCATGGGTATCGAGGAGAATCTGGCGCTGGCATACCGCCGCGGTCAGAAGCGCGGCCTCGGCTCCGGTATCACGAACGAGGAACGCGAGCTGTACCGCGAAAAGCTGGCAACGCTCGGTCTGGGATTGGAGAACCGCATGACCAGTAAGGTCGGTCTGCTGTCCGGCGGTCAGCGTCAGGCACTGACCCTGCTGATGGCCACCCTGCGCAAGCCGGATCTGCTGCTGCTCGACGAGCATACCGCAGCGCTCGATCCGAAAACCGCAGATAAGGTGCTGCAGATCACCGAAGAGATCGTCGCACGCGACAATCTCACCACACTGATGGTAACGCATAACATGAAGAACGCCATCCAGTACGGCAACCGTCTGATTATGATGGATGCCGGTCGCGTTGTCGTTGATATCCGCGGTGAGGAAAAGAAGAACCTCACCGTCCGCGATCTGCTCGAGAAGTTCAATATCGAGAGCGACCGTATGCTGCTCAGCGAATAAGGCGAATAGAAAGACCCCGAAACATGGTTTCGGGGTCTTTTTATGTTCATTTTTCATTTTCCAATCGCAATTCTCCATTGATTTGCCAACCGAGCGGTGTCCGCTGGAACAAAGCATTGTGCAGCCCTGTCAGCGCCTGCCATGTGGCTCGATCGGTAATGCCGGTCTCGGGCAGCTGAAAAATTTTCTGTGCATGTCTGACAGCGGACTGTGTATCCGCATCGTACTCGCCGGTGAGCGGCACGGCGGCAATCCGGTTATAATGCGGCGCAGTTTCGCCCAGCATGAGCTGGAGCACATACACCGTGGGACTTTTCGCGCCCGGCTTCAGCACGGCATCGCTCTCCGGCGGGAAGAATGCCGTCTGCATGGGAAGTGCATCGGCGGCGATAAGCGCGGCATATGTAGCGTAGATGGCGTTCCATGTGCGCTGGTCGGCGATGCCCGTCACCGGAAGGCAGTTCTGTTGCTGGTATTCGCGCACGGCAGCGGCAGTCTTTGCATCCCAGATGCCGTCCGGCACGAGCGGTGCAGCGCTGCCCTCAGCCTGCTGAATACGCCGAAGAAAGGTCTGCAAATCGAAAATATGGCTGCGTTTTTGTGCATCGGTGTACAATCACGTTGCCTCCTCTCCAACGGGATAGCCGGGATACTGTCCTCTGGCACTCTGGCTGCCGACCAGCACGGTTTCGGCGAGATCGGCCATGCCTTCCCAGGTCAGCGGACCGATAGCGCCCGTGGTGGGCAGACCGAGCAGCGACTGGATGACTGACACCGAGGACTCGGTCGCGTCTCCGAAAATGCCGTCTACCGTGACAGCGGGCACCTCGGCATAGCCGCGCGCGATGATGTTGATGAGCTGCTGCGCCTGCCGCACGGCTTCGCCGCGCATCCCCTTAACGAGAAAGGTTTCCGGCAGGCCGATAAATTCTTCGAGCCACTCCTGCTCAGGCTGGGCGAGCAGCACGGATTGGTAGGTGGAAAGCAGGGAATACCACGTCTCTCGATCCACCACACCGGTGATGGGCAGGCCGACAAGCCGCTGATACGCAGCCACGGCTTCGCGGGTCTGCGGACCGAAAATACCGTCGATCTGTCCCGCCTGCCAGCGCGGCAGAGCGTCATAAAACTCGCCGACGATGGCAAGCAAATACTGCAAAAGCTGTACGCCCGGGCCGCTCATGCCCTCGGTCAGCCGTTCGGGATACTGGCGGGAGATCTCACTGAGGGTCAGTCCCTCGCTGTTGAGCTCGCTCAGGCGCTTGACATTATTATAAATGAACGCGATGCGGTACCATGTTGCCGGGCCGACAAGACCGTCCTCGGTGAGGTTGAATTGCCGCTGGAACGCCCGCACGGCGCGTTCGGTATCTGCGTTGAACACGCCGTCCGTGGGATAGATTTTCGGAATGTTCGGGAAATTGGTTGAAATGCGGTTGAGGCGCGTTTGAATCGTGCGGACATCCTCGGAAACATCGCCCAGCCGCAGCGTTACACCGGGAAATGACCCGCCGAGATTGGGCGAGAGCGGTGCGCTGGTGACAAAATTCACATCGCTGCCGTAAAACGACTGCACAATCTGCTCGGCGGAAAGTCCCTGCTCGGCCAGCGGCACGGTTCCCCACTGGCTCAGCCCGCCCGGACAGGTGACGGTCGTGCCGTTGCAGTACTGCGCGAACAGCGGCTCGATGGAATCGCCGCGGGTGAGGTAAGTGCCGATCATATCATCTACAATGGTGGAAATATTCTCGAAAATATCCCGTCCGGGTACAAAGGACTGGTCATACCGCGTGGAATTGGTGATATCAAAATCGTAGCCTTGCGCGCGGTACCATTCGGTGAATACACGGTTGAGCACATAGGACATTTGTGCGTACACGTTGGCGCGGATGGCCTGCTCGGGCCAGGTCGGATAAATCTCGGACGAGGCAACATTTTTGATGTAATCGGCAAACGGCACGGTGACATTCTGTGCGTTTGAGGACGGCGCGCCAAGGTGCACCGTGATGGTTTCGGGGATGGAAACATAGGGTTCGGGCAAAGCAATCCCTCCTGTTATGGCATTTTCGGCAGCTCGGGATCGAGTGCCTGCGGCGCACCGGTGGCGGTCAGGTCGGTCTGCGCAAAGCTCTGGTTTTCCGCGAGCGGTGTAAGCGCCACGGGCAGCATGGTCGGCACGCCGGAGAACATGGCGATGTGCAGCGCGGTCAGCGGCGTGTAGCCCTCGGCGGAGATTTCGACCGTGTAGACCGCAAACGGCGGACCGCTGCCCGGGCTCAGCGAGTTGCTGCGCGGCGGCGTTGTCAGTATCATGGACGGCGTCATGCCGCCGGAGTCGGTCGTGACCGAGTAAAGCAGCGTGCGCATGCCGGTATCATCCGGCGCGGTGGAGACCGAAACGATGGCGTTTTCAAGCGGCAGCGCGCCTAACGCGGTCGTGACGAGTACACGCAGTTCGGCGGTGCCGTCGGTCAGTTCAGCCATGAAAAACCTCCTTGTCAGCAGGTGGAAAAACAGATATACTAAAGGTAACAGCCGCAAAGGCGGCAAAATCTCGAAAGGCGGGGACAGTATGCAGGATTACAAAACGATGATCTCCATGTGTGCAGAGCAGGAGGAGAAGTTTCAGTTTGAGCATTTTTCACGCGAGGATGCGCTGAAAATCGGCCTCAAGCTGCATGAAAACGCAAAGGAGCAGCCGGTTGCGGTTGAAATTACGGTGAACGGTCTGGTCGTGTTCCGTTACTTCGCAGAAGGCGCAAAGCCGGACAGCGAGCTGTGGCTCGCGCGCAAGCGCAACGCGGTTGACCTGATGGAAACGTCCTCGCTGCGGTTTTTCGCAGAGCTGGAGGACGCAGGCGAGACCTTCGCGGACCGTAAGCTCGACCCGAACGAGTACGCCGCAGGCGGCGGTTTCCCGATCCGGCTGCGCGGCACCGGTGTGATCGGCTCCATCTGCGTTTCCGGTTATCCGGATCATGTGGATGATCATCAGCTGATTATTAACACCTTGGCGGAGTATTTCGCATAATTGAGCATTTTAAATGGAGAATGGAAGATGAACGTATCGTTTTTCATTCTCCATTATTTTTATACTATTTTGACATGATAATGCCGAAACCACCGGTCAAGCTGGATGATATACGCGAAAATCTGCGGGGTACGCATCAGCTGTCCGAACCACGGTTCGGCAAGGCTTTCCGGTCGCTGCATGAGTTTTTGCACGGCATTCCGGTCGAACAGGGAAGCGGCGACCGAGGTGTTATCCTCGAAAATACGGCTGACATAGTCCGCACACAAGCGAGTATAAACCGGATGAAAGGTTTTCGGATACGGACTTTTCTTGCGGTAAACGATCTCTTTGGGCAGTTCATCGGCGAATGCGCGGCGCACGATGCCCTTCTCACGCCCCTCGAGCGACTTGAAGTCCCACGGCATATTATAGGCATACTCGACAATGCGGTGGTCGCAGAACGGCACGCGTACCTCAAGACCGGAGTACATGCTCATGCGGTCCTTGCGGTCGAGCAGGGTTGCCATGAACCAGTCGAGGTTGAGCACGAACATTTCGCGCATCCTGGCCGCTTTTTTGTCATCGGACGGCAGCCTGGGTGCGCGGGCGCAGGTGTCGCGGTAGTGCTGGCGCACAAATTCCTCGCCGTTTCTAACGGCATCCGGTGTGAGCAGACCCAGACGCAGACCGACCGACCGTGACCACGGAAACGTATCTTCAAACAGAATTTCCTCACGGTGGTACCACGGATAGCCGCCGAATAACTCGTCGGCGCATTCGCCGGACAGGCAAACTGTGGTTCCGCCGCGCTTGACGGCCGCACAGAACAGCAGCAGGGAGGAGTCTACATCAGCCATGCCGGGCAGCGCACGCGCATCCGTCGCGGGGAGCAGGGCCGCGCACAGTGCCTCCGGTTCGAGCACAACGCGATGATGGTGCGTACCGAGAAAATCCACCATTTGATCAATATACGAATCGTCACTATTAGGTTGAAATATACTCTTTGTAAAATATTTATCGTTGTCCCGATAATCCACCGACCAGGTATGCAGCGTTTCGCCGCGGGCCGCGTAATCTTTCGCCGCCAGCATGGACAGGATGGACGAATCCAGTCCGCCGGACAGAAAACACGCCAGCGGCACATCGCTGACCAGCTGACGGCGGGCGGCATCGCAGATGAGCGTGTGCGTGCGCTCGATGGTAGTCGGCAGGTCGTCCTCATGCTCGTGCGCCTCGAGTTTCCAGTAGGTGTGATCGGTGAAGGCTTCCGGCGTAAGAACCGCAAAATGCCCGGGCACAAGTGAGGAAATCTGCCGAAAAACACCGGATTCCGGCGGGCGAGCCGGACCGAGCAGCAGCAGCGTGCGCAGACCATCCTCGTCGAGCGCAGGCTCGATCTCCGGATGGCACAGCACGGTGTCGATGGTCGAACCGAAGGTCAGACCGTTGCGAATGGGAGCGAGAAACAGCGGTTTCACGCCTAGCCGGTCGCGGCAGAGCGTCAGTCGGCGTTCGCGTTTCTCCCAGATGGCAAAGGCGAAAATGCCGTTCAGCCGCGCAAATGCGTCGGTTTTCCACTCGAGATAGGCGTGCAGCAGCACTTCGGTGTCCGAATGTCCGACAAACTCGTGCCCGCGTGACATAAGTTCTCTACGCAATTCCGGTGTGTTATATAACTCTCCGTTATATATAAGGATAGTATTCCCGTCGGGAGAGCACATTGGCTGCTTGCCGCCCTCCGGATCAATGACGATCAGCCTCCGATGGATAAGCGCTGTGTCCTCGTCAAAATACGTGCCTTCGGCATCCGGCCCACGCGGCGTAAGCGTTCGCTTCATTCCGTGAAGGATCGGTCCGCCGCGGCGTGCGTCGCGTTCATAATCGACAAAACCGCCGATACCACACATAGGCGATTCCTCCTCTGATTGATGGTTTCCTTCTGTTATATGTATTAAATGTGAAAAATATGAAGTAAAATCGTTATTTTTCTAAAAAATATAAGCGGCGACAGAACAGGATGAGGGTTGCGTGCAATGTGCGTTCGTTCCTGCCGACATTTGGCAGAAACGCACAAAAAATGGAGTGCGGATTTTATCAGTAAAAAGAATGTTAAATCCTTGACAAATGATTTCCGGCCGCTATAATAGAGATAGACATGCTCCAAACAAGGACCTCGCTGGGCGCGGCGCTGCGGCCAATGACCGTGTGCGCTGTGTTTTTGTGCGTGTCCGCTATTATTTATTTTTGGGAGGTTTATGGCATGGATTTTAGGCTTACAAAAGAAGAAGCACTGTTCCAGAAGATGTGCCGCGAGTTCGCTCTGAACGAAGTAGAGCCGATCGCAGCTGAGATCGATGCGGAAGAGCGCTATCCGGAGGAAACCGTTCAGAAGCTGATGAAGTACGGCCTGATGGGCATTCAGTTCCCGAAGGAAGTCGGCGGCTCCGGCGGTAACTATATCTGCTATTCTATCGCTATCGAAGAGATGAGCCGCGTATGCGGTACCACCGGCGGCATTATGTCCGCTCACGGCACCCTGGGTGCTTGGCCGATTTACGCTTTCGGCACCCCGGAGCAGAAGGAAAAGTGGCTGCGTCCGCTGATCGAGCCGAAGGAAGGCGCCAAGATCGGTGCATTCGGCCTGACCGAGCCGAACGCAGGTACTGACTCCGCTGCACAGCAGACCATGGCTGTTAAGCAGGAGGACGGCTCCTACATCATGAACGGCTCCAAGGTGTTCATCACCGGCGGCGGCCGTGCAGATACCTACGTTGTATTTGCTATGACCGACAAGACCAAGGGCAACAAGGGCATTTCTGCGTTCATCGTTGACAAGGACGACCCGGGCTTCTCCATCGGCAAGATCGAGCACAAGATGGGCATCCGTGGTTCCCAGACCGCTGAGCTGATCTTTGAGGACGTTCATCTGCCGGCAGACCGTCTGCTGGGCAAGGAGAACGGCGGCTTCAAGATCGCTATGATGACCCTGGACGGCGGCCGTATCGGTATCGCTTCTCAGGCACTGGGTATCGCACAGGGTGCTCTGGATAAGGCTATCCAGTACATGAAGGAGCGCGTACAGTTCGGCAAGACCCTTGACAAGTTCCAGGGCCTGCAGTGGATGGTAGCTGATATGGCAACTCAGATCGACGCTGCTCGTCTGCTGGTTCGCCGTGCTGCATTCAACCACGATGTTGGTCTGCCGTTCACCAAGGAAGCTGCTATGGCTAAGCTGTACGCTTCTGAGGTTGCAATGGACGTTACCACCAAGTGCGTACAGATTTACGGCGGCTACGGTTACATCCGTGAGTACCCGATGGAGCGCATGATGCGTGACGCTAAGATCACCGAGATCTACGAGGGCACTTCTCAGGTTCAGAGAATGGTCATCGCTGGTCAGGTTCTGCGCTAAGAAAAGGAGGAAAACTGAACTATGAAGGCAATTGTTTGTGTAAAGCAGGTTCCGGATACCTCCGGTAAGGTTGCTGTTAATCCCGATGGCACTCTGAACCGCGCATCCATGGCTACCATCATCAACCCGGACGACAAGAACGCGGTTGAGGCTGCTCTGAAGCTGAAGGACGCTACCGGCTGCAAGGTCGTTGTTATCACCATGGGTCCTCCCCCGGCAGAGGGCATGCTGCGTGAGCTGATCGCTCGCGGCGCTGATGAAGGCGTGCTGGTTTCCGCTCGTGAGTTCGGCGGTTCCGATACCTTTGCAACTTCCCAGATCCTGGCTGCCGCTGTTAAGAAGGTTGGCCTGGAGAAGGACGACATCGTATTCTGCGGCCGTCAGGCTATCGACGGTGATACCGCTCAGGTTGGCTCTCAGATCGCTGAGAAGCTGAACATCCCGCAGGTTTCCTACGTTGCCGGTATCGAGAAGGATGGCGACAAGGTTGTTGTTAAGCGTATGCTCGAGGACGGCCACATGACCATCGAGACTCAGACCCCGTGCCTGCTGACCTGCATCAAGGAGCTGAACGAGCCCCGTTACATGTCCCTCAGCGGCATTATGGACTGCTACTCCGCTCCGGTTTCCGTATATGATTACAACACCCTGAAGGACGATCCGCTGATCGATCCGACCACCATTGGTCTGAAGGGTTCTCCCACCAATATCTTCAAGTCTTTCACTCCCCCGCAGAAGGGTCAGGGCAAGATGCTCGAGGGCGCTGACAAGGCTACCTGTGAGACTCTGGCGGCTGAACTGCTGAAGAAGCATATTATCTGATTGAAAGGAGAACAGAACAATGGCTGATTTTAATAACACCAACCTCGCCGATTTCTCCGGCGTATGGGTATTCTGTGAGCAGCGCCAGGGCGAGCTGCAGCCGACCGTACTCGAGCTGATCTCTGAGGCACGCAAGCTGGCAGACGACATGGGCACTGAAGTTTGCGGCCTGCTGCTTGGCGGCAAGGGCGTAGGCGAGAAGATGGCAAAGGAACTGGGCGCTTACGGCGCTGACAAGGTTCTGGTTTGCGAGAGCGACCTGCTCGAGACCTACACCACCGATGCTTATGCAAAGGTTCTGTGCGACACCGTTATGGCTAAGAAGCCGGAGATCCTGCTGATCGCCGCTACCAACATTGGCCGTGACCTCGGCCCGCGCTGCGCAGCTCGTCTGCACACCGGTCTGACCGCAGACTGCACCCACCTCGACGTAGACGTAGAGAAGTACGCTGCATTCCTGCAGGATGCTTCCACTCTGCCGCAGGCTCAGATCGATGCTCTGAACCGCGAGGACCGCAACCTGAAGATGACCCGTCCGGCATTCGGCGGTCACCTGATGGCTACCATTATCTGCCCGCGCTTCCGTCCGCAGATGGCTACCGTTCGTCCGGGCGTACTGAAGAAGGGCGAGTACAACGAGGCTAAGGCTAACGCAGTAGTTGTTGAGCCGGTAGCTTTCGAGCTGTCCGAGGCTGACATCAAGACCAAGGTTCTCGAGGTCGTTAAGGAAGCTAAGGAGCTGGTTGACCTGACCGGCGCTGAGGTAGTTGTATCTGTAGGCCGTGGTATCTCCAAGGACGTTGAGACCGGCATCAAGCTGGCTGAAGAGCTGGCTGGCCTGTTCGGCGGCGTTGTTGGCGGTTCCCGTGCTGCTATCGACTCCGGCTGGCTGTCTGCTGACCACCAGGTTGGTCAGACCGGCAAGACCGTACATCCGAAGCTGTACGTTGCTCTGGGCATTTCCGGTGCTATCCAGCATAAGGCTGGTATGCAGGATTCCGAGTGCATCGTAGCAGTTAACAAGTCTGATTCTGCTCCGATCTTCGACGTAGCTGACTACGGCATCTGCGGCGACCTGTTCAAGGTTGTTCCGATGATGATCGACGCGATCAAGGCTGCTAAGGAGTCTAAATAATCAACTGAATATCGTTCAGATTTGATAGAAAAGCCTCTGTCCGATGGACAGAGGCTTTTTTGTGCTGTTTTAGGTTTCACTATCCGGAGAATACGGCGGATATTCGGGATAATGGTCGAAATAATATTCGACGTGATAAATACCATAGTAATCGTTTACGATTTTGCGGACTTCCTCGGCGTAGAGGTTTGTAGAAGAACTGCCATAAGTACCGGTTAATATTCTGTACGGATTTTCTTCGTATCGAGCAACAAGATCGGTTGTTAACTCTTGAAAACCGGCAGAGGTTTTGTAGTTATGTGGTACTGCGGTTGCACCTTTTGCTACCATAAATTCAGTGCGTTCGAGGTCTGGCAGGTCGGACAGCCGGATTCCGGTCTGCATATATTCCGAAACCGGCGGCGTGTTTTTGACCGTTACAGCCATAATCGCAATGGTGGCGAACAACAGAACGAAAAGTGCTTTGATTCGTGCGCTTAACATGGTATCACCGCCTTGTCTGATATATATTTTATTATACTGTAAATCGGTTCGTCCTGGAAGTATAAATTTAGAGAAAACGACACCGTATCAAACGATTTGCACAGACCACATCGTAGGGTAGCACGATTGCAAAGGATTCTGAAGGCATAATTGTTACGCTCATTATCCATTATCAATTCTCAATTTTGCACAAAAAAGAGGTACGATTCGTAAGAATCGTACCTCTTTCGCTATCCAGATAGGGATTATTCGTCCTTATTTTCGTTTTCTGCCGGAGCCTTTGCGTCCTTATGCGTCAGTACCAGCTTGTCGTCGGCGGCATCGAGCGTTACGCTGTCGCCCTTCTTAATCTTGCCCTCGAGGGATTCCTCGGCAACAAGATCCTCGACCTCGTTGGTAACGGCGCGGCGCAGCGGGCGGGCACCGTAAACCGGATCAAAACCAGCCTTGGCAAGGTGCTTCTTGGCGGCTTCGGTCCAATCCATGGTGATCTCCATATCCTGCATGCGGGCAGCAACCTTGCGCAGCATGCCGTCGGCAATCTGTGCAATCTCGTCCTCATTCAGACGGTTGAACACGATGATGTCATCAATACGGTTGAGGAATTCCGGACGAACCGCGGTCTTGAGTTCTGCCATAACGTCGGCCTTGATCTGCTCAAAGGTGCGCTCTGCAGCGTCCTCCGGCTTGCCGTCCGCAAAGCCGAGCGACTTGCGGCCGCTGCCGGTGATCTTCTGTGCGCCGATGTTGGAGGTCATGATGATGATGGTATTCTTGAAGTCTACATGGCGGCCCTGACCGTCGGTCAGGATACCATCTTCAAGGATCTGCAGCAGGATGTTGAATACATCCGGGTGTGCCTTCTCGATCTCATCGAACAGGACAACCGAGTACGGATGACGGCGAACCTTCTCGGACAGCTGACCGCCTTCATCGTAGCCAACATATCCCGGAGGCGAACCGATCATACGCGAAACGGCGTGTTTCTCCATATATTCGGACATATCAATGCGGATCAGCGCATTTTCATCGCCGAACATGGCCTCGGCCAGTGCCTTGCTCAGCTCGGTCTTGCCGACACCGGTCGGGCCGAGGAACAGGAACGAACCGATCGGGCGCTTCGGGTCGCGCAGGCCGACACGGCTGCGGCGGATTGCCTTAGCAACGGCGGTTACAGCCTCGCTCTGGCCGATGACACGCTGATGCAGCGTATCCTCGAGGTGCAGCAGGCGCTGTCCCTCGTCCTCGGTCAGCTGAGCAACCGGAACACCGGTCCAGCCGGAGATAACGGCTGCAATGTCGTCCTCGGTGACAGCACCGTGCGACTTGGTCTGCTGGTCAGCCCACTCCTTCTTGCGGGCCTCCATCGCTTCGCGCTTGGACTTCTCCTCGTCACGCAGCTTGGCGGCGTTCTCAAAGTCCTGACCCTTGACGGCCTCTTCCTTCTTTGCAGCAACGGCGGCAATTTCGTCCTCGAGCTGCTTCAAATCCGGCGGAGTGGTCAGGCTGGACAGGCGAACGCGGGAGCAGGCCTCATCAATTACGTCGATTGCCTTATCCGGCAGGTAACGGCCGGTTACATAGCGGACAGACAGCTTGACAGCGGCTTCAATAGCCTCGTCCGGAATCTTGATGCGGTGATGTGCTTCGTACTTGTCGCGCAGACCCTTCAAAATCTCAACGGCATCCTCGGCGGACGGCTCGTTGATCTGAACAGGCTGGAAACGACGCTCCAGAGCGGCATCCTTCTCAATATTCTTGCGGTACTCGTCAAGCGTGGTCGCGCCGATGACCTGTACCTCGCCGCGGCTCAGTGCGGGCTTGAGGATATTCGCTGCATCGGCAGCGCCCTCAGCGGCACCGGCGCCCATCAGCATATGCATCTCATCGATGAACAGGATGGTGTCTTTCTTGGCGGTCAGCTCTTCGATGACCTTCTTGATGCGCTCCTCGAACTCGCCGCGGTACTTGGTGCCCGCGATCATGCCGGTCAGGTCGAGCGAGATCAGGCGCTTGCCCTTCAGGGTCTCCGGTACGTCGCCGGAAACAATCTTCTGGGCCAGACCCTCGACAACGGCGGTCTTGCCGACACCCGGATCACCGATCAGCGACGGGTTGTTCTTGGTGCGGCGGGACAAAATCTGGATGACACGCTGAATCTCCTTGGAGCGGCCGATAACCGGGTCCAGCTTGCCCTCCTTGGCAGCGGCTGTCAGGTCGCGGCCAAACTGGCTGAGCGCGTCCTTGCTGTCAGCGCCGCCGTTTGCAGCAGTGCCAGGCTCGCCGGAAACGCTGTCCTGTACGCCGCCGAGCGCCTCATTCAGCTTCTCAATAAGGATCTGCGGGGTAATCTTCAGATTAGCAAGCGCGGTCAGTGCCACGTTCTGCCCTTCGCGCAGGATGCCGAGCAGCAGATGTTCGGTGCCGACATAGCCGGTGCCCATCTCGTTCGCGGACTGTACGGACAGCTCCACGATGCGCTTGGTGCGCGGCGTCATGCCCTGCGGCGCGGTGGAATCCGGGGTACCGCGGCCGGACAACTCCTCGATCTGATGAACGAGAGCTTCGTCGGTCACGCCTGCGGCAGTGAGTGCCTTTGCGGCAGGGCCGCCGCCCTCACGCAGCAGACCGAGCAGCAGGTGCTCCGAGCCAATGTAGCTGTGACCGAACGAAGCGGCCGCTTCCTGTGCAAGCGTCAGTGCCTGACGGGCACGCTCGGTAAAACGGTTTTGATAGAACATAAATAACACTCCTTTCAGAGTAGGAAAATAGCTTGATTTAGGGGTAAAACGTCCTCGCAGGGGCGCACAATGTGCGTCCGGATTTCAGCATCGTGGTTGGAGTGGGCGCACACTGTGCGCCCCTGCGGGACAGGTGATTAGTTGAATTGAATCGGCTTTGTCGCTTCACGTAGGATTTCCGCGCGTTTCTTATCGCGGTCCTGCGGTGCGCCGTTCAGCATTGCCGGACGGATGTGCTCCTCCAGTGCGTACAGCTTCTGCGCGTCCATGCCGGACAGGAAACCCATCTGCAGACCGATCAGCACATCGGAAATGCACTGTACGGCTTCGCTCGTGTCGATGAGGTAGGCGCTCTTCATCGTGCCTGCCGCGCGGTAAATGCGGTCGCGCAGTGCGGGTTCATTCTGGCTGCGTACCTGCTCGCGCGCTTTCTTCTCTGCGTCGATGATGGTGGTTGCCGTTTCTACCAGCTTGTCGGTCAGCTCTGCGGCAGACGCACCGAGAGTAACCTGATTGGACACCTGATAGAATCCGCCGACCGCCTGCGAGCCTTCGCCGTAGGTGCCGCGAACGGCACAGCCGCGGCTGCCCGCGTAGCCAATGATGCGGTCCATCTGCTCGGTTACGGTCAGCATTGGCAGATGCAGCATGATGGAGGCGCGGAGACCGGTGCCGATGTTGGTCGGGCAGGCGGTCAGGTAGCCGAGACGCTCGTCATACGCGAACGGCAGCGCCGCTTCGATGAGCGAAGCTACACGGTTTGCGGTTTCGAGACATTCCTTCGGGCAAAGGCCGGTGCCGATGACCTGCAAACGCAGATGATCTTCCTCGCCGACCATGATGGACACGCCGCTGTCCTTGGAGACAATCAGCCAGCCGCCGTTCTGCGCCAGCTCGGGGGAGATGAGGTGTTCCTCGACCAACTGAGAGGCTTCTGTCGAACGGGGGATGATCTGCTTCTTGTCAAACTCCGGACCGATGGTCGGGTTTTCTTTCAGTGCAGCGAATACCTTGTCAGCAATTTCACTGTGCTGCTGTTCGGTCAGACGGAACGGATAGCCCTTGATATTTCGTGCAAGGCGGACGCGGCTAGATGCAGCCAGACCGGTAAAGCCGCCGTGAATCTCAAACATACTCATTTCTGTTCACCCTCCATTCTGCGGATCTCATCGCGCAGGCTTGCTGCGCGCTCGTAATCTTCGCTTTCAACTGCCGCTTTCAGCTGTGCCTTGAGGTCAGCCACCGGATCAGCCTTGGGCTGTTCGGGCGCCGCCGGTGCCGTGCCGATATGACGCGTTGCACCGTGAATCTTCTGTACATACGGATTCAGAATATCCGCAAACGTGGCGTAGCAGTCCGGGCAGCCGACGCGGCCGGTGCGGCGCAGCTCGCTTTCGGTCATGCCGCAAGTCGGGCACTTGCGCTCGGTGCCGAGCATGGTAGCGGTCGGAGCCGCTTCGCCCAGCATGTCATTCCACAGGCTGCCAAAGCCGCCGCCGAGGAACGAATGGAACGGATCGCTCCAGAAGTGGTTCATCGACTGAAAGGCGTTTTCAAACGCACCGCCGAGGTTTTCCTTCTGTGCACATTCCGGACACAGGTGCATCTCACGGGTGACACCGTTTACGGTTTCCTTATAATACATGGTAGCTTCATTCTTGCCGCATTTTTCGCATTTCATAAGTCAAAACTCCTCTCTAAGAGATTCTATACTATTATATAAGGTAAATTGGTTTGCTTTTTCATTTTCATTCAAATCCAGCTTTGCCGGATTTGAATACCGCTGCCCGCGCCGTGGCGGCGCGTCCTCGTTCGCTGTGCGAACGAGAGGGGGTTATCCGAAAAAGTTTCTTCGGAACTTTTTCGGTATCTAAGGGGGACAGCGTCCCCCTTAGACTGTCGCAACGCCCATGACTGCGCATCGGAAAATCGCGGAACGCAGTCTGTCGCGGTCGGTCTTATCAACCTCCGCCAGCGCACCGTCCGAGCAGGCGGACAGCAGCAGCTGACCTTCGCGCTGGGTAAGCAGCTCAGCGGAAACGAGTGCGCGTGTCAGACGCGCCGCGTCGTTCTGGCTCAGCCGTCCGCCGATACCGCGTGCCGCTTCGAGTAGCGTGCGCTGCTTGTCATCCAGCAGACGGATAATGCGGATGAAACCGCCGCCGCCGCGCTGGCTCTCAACCAGATAACCATGCTCCGGTGTGAAGCGGGTCTCTATCACATAATTGATTTGACTCGGTACGCACGAAAACCGGTCAGCAAGGCTTTTGCGCTGCAGCTCAGCAACGCCGCCGCCGTCTGACAGCATCTCACCGATGAAGTCGGCAATCACATCGGACATTTTCATGGTGTTTCACTTCCTTCCGGGGAAGGCACTCACTCATCTGACCTTCCCTGATCATTGTCTATATTGTATATCCGGAGGCGTCCAAAATCAAGAGAAAAATTTGACCATTTCTGACTATTAAAGAGAGGTAGATAAGGCTAACCGTTGGTTTTCTCGTTATATCGCTTTGAATCACGATTTTTCTCGGTTTTTCATAAACTGATCCAAATTGTGTACTATGATAAAAGTTACCAAAGACTAACCACTTGTTTTTGTTGCTTTTTTTAAATCTTGTGGTAAAATGATAATTGTAAAATACATTTGGAGGTGCAATACCAATGGCATATGTTATCGGTGGCGGCTGCATTATGTGCGGCTCTTGCGCTGGCGAGTGCCCGGTTGGCGCTATCGCTGAGGGCGACGGCAAGTACGAGATCAACGCTGACGCATGTGTAGATTGCGGTACCTGCGCAGGTTCCTGCCCGGTAGGCGCTATCTCTCAGGGCTAATTCCTGAACACATATAAAGCGAAGTACAAAACCCTGTTCCGTTTGGAATGGGGTTTTTACTTTTGCCTAAAACAGCAGAGCGGTCGGGCATTCTTGGCACCGGATGGCTGGGGTACGCGAACTGCGTAAGCGTGTTCGCTCCTAGCGGGCGGCTCCTTTTCTGCACTGGAAAGCCGGGGTGCACGAACTGCGTCAGCGTGTTCGTCCCTAACGGGCGGAGAGTTTTTCGCTGAACCTCAGCAGGGAATTGCGCTCTGCGGAGCGCGGGAGACTGCCGCATCCGCGGCGGGGACGATGTCGTACCCACGGCGGTGGGCAAAAAGGAAGGACAACCTGCGGTTTTC
>ERZ773228.2243-NODE-2243-length-18114-cov-3.177751_pt1 | contig 18114 bp, 13 predicted proteins | sample MGYA00580524_ERZ773228 | MGnify/ENA primary metagenome ERZ773228 (study PRJEB29015, sample SAMEA2737768) | human gut metagenome | biome: human gut; feature: human-associated habitat; material: faeces | place: China | collected 2012 ... | reverse complement strand
TTCAAACAATGGCTATCTGATAAAACCCAACAATTCGGACAGTAAAGGAGAGGTTATATGGCAAAGAAACAAAACGAATTACAATTCGGACAAGTACCATTACCACAGGCACTAAAGCAATATAGCCTTTCCAAACTGAATTGGAGCGGTTTAAACAGACGGCAAGTTATAGATACAGGTGCTTTGTCTATGGAATGCAACATTTCTACAGCCGAGGCACCTTATTTAACACCGTCGCAAAGCAGGGTAGACATATTGTCCGATATGGGACTTGAATACAAACACCCTATATCGCTATTCAGTTTTGATGATTTCCTTGTTGTTATCTATCGTGACGATACAGAATTAAAACTTGATTATCTCGTTTTGAGCGACAAGAAAAACAGTAAAGGACAAATCACAAAAGTATATACAGGTCTAATAAAAAAAGGCGTGACAGAAGAAACTGACGCGATACAGCGTAGTATGGTGCAATTCAATGTATATGAAAATGCCGTTGATGTACTTGGCGGCACATATGTAAAGAAATTGATACTGTTTCCTGACAAAGTATCTATGTTTATGAAGATTGTAGATACAGACAAAGACCCTACTACATTTGACAAACAGGCAGTTGAGGACGGCAATGCCGATATTGATGTTATGTATTGCCAAAAAGAAAGCAGTGGCAAAAAAACTTACTATGTTTGGAATGGGGCGATAGGCAGATTTACTTTGACAGGTGGCGTGAACTACTTTGAAACAAGTAGTTTGGATGTTGAAATAAAAAAATACTACAATGACGGATATACTCAGACGAAAGACGAGTATTACAATGACGGTTACAGAAAGTCAAGTAAACAAACGTATAATGACGGTTACAAAAAGACGGAATATAAGGTGTTCCGTGACGGTTATGTGCCGATAGAAGATACGAATGAAACAACATATGACGGTGGTGATGTGTATTATTACGAAAGGCAAGGCGAATACTCACCGTATACATACACCGTTGCCACTTGGTTACAGCAAGGTGATAAGTTAAAAGGAAAAGGTTTATATCAAAGAGAGCCTGCACCATTGGGAACAAATACAAATGTAACATTTTACGAGCGAACAGGCACTTCGTTCCCTTATACATATGTGAAAGTTCGCAATCTGAAAACAGGCGATAATATATCAAGTTATTATGAAAAGGTTTCTGATAGCACAGGTACGGTTCAAACCAAACTATACGTAAGAAAAGCTGATGATAACGGTACGATAATACCGTATGAGTATGAGGAAGTAACTGATATTGCATACGGTACGAATATAACCGATTATTACGAAAAGATAAGCGACAAAGAAGTTACGACAAAAGCATATTACAAAAGAACCGAAAACACCGATAAGGATAGCACCGATAAATACAAATACGAATTGATTAAAAATCTTGAAAACGGCAAGAAAGTATCAAAGTATTATGAATTTACCGAAAACTATGCACCGCCTGAGGGGAGCAATAAGAGTTGCTATTGGCTTAACACTTACAATAATAAAACCTATCAATTTTGTAGCGATATAGGTGACGGAAAAAGTGGGTTTGGAATAACTGTTTCGCCGTCGTTCCCTAATCTAAAGTATGCGGTAGTGCATTTATCACGACTTTTCGGAGTTGATGAGGATAGAGTACACGTTTCAGGCTATAACGACTATACGAATTGGAACTTAGACACCGTAGCTGAAAGTAACGAAAGCAATGCGTGGAGCAGTGCCTCACAAACCAACACAAAAGCAGGCGGTAACTTTACAGGTATAACAGTGTATGACAACCACGTTGTTTGCTTTAAACGTGACTTTATGCACGAAATATACAACAGTAAAAATCCGTTCAGATTGGTTGACGTGTATGCGGAGGGGTCTATTGACAACAGGAGCATACAAGAGGTAAACGGCAAACTGATATTTGCGTCAGATGATGAAATCAAGGTGTATACAGGCTCGCAACCGCGTGAGATTGGCTACAATCTTGGCATTGATGAGTTCGAAAGTGCTGTATCGGGCAGTGACGGAAGAAACTATTACTTGTATTGTACAGACAGGCAAGGCGAAATGTATCTGTTTGTGTATGACACAATGGTCGGTCAATGGTCGCAACAAGTGATTAATAGTGAAGTATTAGGCTTTGCACATAACAAAAACGGTATGTATATGTTATGCAAAGACGGTGTTGTATACAAAATGGATACGAACAAATATACGGACGATTGGAGTTGTGAAACAGACTTATCAACCATACTGACATCATCATCTTCAAGCACATATCAGACAGTAAATATCAAACATATAGCAAAATTTCAAATGCTTGCGTATATTGAGGGGCGTTTCAAGGTGTATGCACTGTACGACAATGAAGAATTTAATCCTGAAACATCGCAGTTGCTATATGACAGTAACGGTCGGAAAGGTATGCAAGCAATACGCTTAAAACCGCGAATGACCGCTAATTATGGCTACAAGTTACATTTTGAGGGACACGGTTATGTGCGTTTCTATGAAATGGAACTCGGCATTACTCCGGGAGGTGAGTTATTTGTATCATCAAGATGATATTAACAATATGAATTACAAACAGCTTAGAGAAACGGCATCGGAATTAAACGACAATTACGTTAAGCTGAAAAGGACATTAGAGGACGCTTTAGACAACATAGACGAAAGCAACCTCGCAACCACTTTGCGAAAGAAATTAAGCGGCTATGATACTCAATTCAGTGTAACGGCTGAAAAGATAGAAAGCAAAGTATCGTATGAGGACTTAGAAAACAATCTAAGTCAATATTCAACTGTATCGCAAACGGCACAAGCTATTGAAATGTCAGTAGTATCAAGTCAAGAATACACGGATAATTCAGTAGAAACATTATCTTCAACGTTCACTATGACTGCCGACGGAATATCTACAAGGGTTTCAAAGCTAAAGAAAGGCGTGGAAACACAATTCAATCAAACAGCAGAAAAGATTGAATCACTTGCATTCGAAAAAATGAATACATCAGAGGCTGTTACGGTAAAAGAAAAACCGTCCGCAAGCAATAAAACGTTGGATAAAGAAAAACTCTACAAGTATAACAACAAATATTATTATTTTAATGATATTTTACAAGATTGGTTAGAGTATGACGAAAAAAACGGCATTAATTCTGCATTCACTCAAATATCAGGCGGATTTATATTGAACGGTTGCGTAAAGGTGAGCGGTGACCTTATAACAGAGGGAACTATTACAGGTACAGATATAGTTGGAGCAAAATTTTATAATGAGGATAAAAGGGCGTATGTGACTATTGGTAATTCAAGCGGTAATTATGGTGATTTGACATTGAAGCGAGTATCGAATGGCAAAGGACAAGAAGTTTTTCAGATTTACGATACGGGTGTTGGTATTGCTATAAAAGCTGTAGGAACGTCTTTTATAGGTTCGACTGGAAGTAAGACATACCCCAAAGGCACTTGGGATTTTTCGAAATGTACGGTAATAGGTTTACCGACAAGTACAAGTTAAGGAGGAAAATATATGTTATTTAGAATAGGTGATAACGTCGCAGTGACGTGTAAAAACCCAAACGAAACACTGTTGTTTATAAACAGAGTACCAACAGCTTGGTTATTCTCGATAGATATAGAGATATGTCAAAAGGTAAAGAGAATGATTGTTGAAGAACAAAATCTTAAAGATATAAAAATTGAATATGAAAGTGAAGATTGTACAACCGGCAGAGTTGTTGACTTGCCTATGGACAGTCTACACAGCTTTACTATCGACTATGCAAGCGGTATGGCGCACGTTGAGTTCAAAAGGGGGATAAATAATAATGTATGACAAACCAACAAACGCAGAAGAAATGGAAGAATTCGAACGAATGACAACCGGCTTCGATTATGTTTATGAAGATACAGTCGGAGCGGGAAAGATAATATATCTTAAAATGCCTGTTGTGTCGGCAAATAAGAGAGGTGTGAACGATATAGGGTGGCAATGTGACGGTGACGATGTTGCTTTATATGCCACTATGTCAAGAAAACCGCATAAGACCGAACTATGGTCGGAAGTCAAAGAAAACTATGTTGTAAATAAGACTGTATCGGCGTTGAAGTTTGAAAACAAGGACACAAAGCCTTGTAATCTATGTGTAAGGGTGCGTTTAAATTAATGGGGGTGGTTAAATGAAGGGTAATGTATGTTATCAAAAGACAGACTTCGGCTCTGAAACACCTGACTTGCTTAATAAATACGTTCTGAAAATAACTCAAATAGCAGGAATATCACTCAAAAAAGATATTTCAAAAGAGAGTTTAAGGCTTGCTTTAAGCGTTCCTACACTTGTATCGCAACTTGTTAATGATAAAGAGTACATAACCAAATCCGAAATTGAGATTATACAAAAATCTCTTGAAGATATGGATAGCGTGTTAAACGGCAAGATTGACGATACAAACGCAAAACTTGATGATGAAATAAACACAAGGGAAATGCTTGAAAATGTGGTGAATACACTGCAAACACTGGCTCACAAGCACAGTAACAAGAATGTACTTGATACTATCACAGAAGATAGAGTAGCAATATGGGACAAGGTGAAAGACCTTGATAAATACTTTGACTATATTGATTTTAAGGCTTTTGTCGAAGAAATAGTATATGCGTATACAAACGAACTTCAAAATCTGTACACAGCAATCGGTATTACATCATACGACGGCGGTGTATTCGGTATGGAACAGTTAGGAACAGAACTTGACGGCGGTAACTTTGACAGTGAACCTGAAAACAGTTTTGATTGCGGTGATTTTAACCCACTTGAACTGTCTGCACAAGTAACATCGGTCATTGATTGTGGAACATATTAAGGAAAGGAGGATTGATAGAATGGCAACAAGATTTATAGCAAAGCACGGTTTAAAAAGCAATATAAATAGATTAACACTTTCGGAAGGTGAAATAGCTATTGCATATAGTGATGACAAATCAGAGGCTGAAATATATGTAGGTGGAAACGACAATACACCAATCCCCGCGGCAGGTGCGTCGATGAAAACAAAAAACCAAATATTTGTCGTGTGTGACGGCGACCACGACGAATTAAAAATACAGGCGGCGTTGTCGAGAGCCACACGAGGCACGGTAGTATATATCATGGGTGATTGTGTACTGACTAACGAAAACACACAGGACAGTGGGCTTGTTTCGGGGTTCGGTTATTATAATGCTATATTAAATGTAGGTATACGAGTTACATTAGACGGTACTTACTGTAGTTCAATTACGTTTAAAAATACCAATCCTGCCGCACGTCAAGTTATATTCTTCTTGGGTATTATGGCGAAGTTAAAAAATATAAATTTCCAAGAGGATAACACCACCTGTACTCAAACATCTGTTAATCCTATGATTTTATTTGGCAATAGTAACGCAATCGTTGATAATTGTGTATTAGGCGAAGTATATGATGTAAATCAAGATGATAGTACCGTTGGTAATATCATTATGTGCAGTGGTTCAAAATTTACAAACAATGTTATTGACGGTTGGTGCTTAAAAACAAAAACCGATATAGGTGCATGTATGAAATTTACAAAAGTTTTTGTAGATAACAATAAATTTACAAATATATGGACTACCGATAATTCAGAGTCAGGGCATTTGATGGCGATATCGTCATCAATATTCACACATAATGTTTTTGAGGACAGTGTCGTGCCGAAAGGCAACATATATTTCAGTGGTAACAACAGTCTTTGTAATCATAATATTTTCAATAGTAGTGATATCGGTAATATTACACTGGCAGGTAATACAGCCAATAATGTATTTATTTCGTTAGATTTGAACGAGTGTATAGCAGTCAAATTGAGAAGTATCTGCAATGACAATACATTCTTTGGATTAAAGGTAAAAGAAGGTGACTGCGCTTTTGATTTGGGTGTAGAAGCAACATTCGCAAACAATTATATTAAAAATCTGTCTATTATAACAACAGATAGTACAGAAGTTAAGGGATATAATATCCTTTATGCAAACAAGGCATTTTGTCGTGATAATGTGATTCTATTATCTGCGGCAACAAACAAATTAGAAAATCTGTACGTTATCGAAGCTAACGCCTCGTCGGTTGTAACGGGCAATGTCACAAGTGCAAGCTCAATAGGTCAACTGGACGAAGGTTGTGTGGCTGAAGGTAATACGGTTGCGTGGAGTTAAGGGGGTCGAATATGTACAAATTTTATAGTAAAAACGGAACAGCACAATTTTATGAACGCGGTGTTGAAATTGACGGCACAGTGTACGGAATACATACCGACAGGGATATATTGCGTATAAAACGCAGGATTGTCAATGATAAATTCGCCGAAACTGACGACAATTTCGATATGGACACAGAAATCGCAAAAATTCAGCATACAGACGTTACGTTTGAACAGCCAACTTCAGAACAACTGTCACAGATACAGGCGAAAACATTTGACAGTATGTCGGATATGAAACAATATGTTCAGTCCATTATGAACGGTGAGCTGACACAAGACGAAATCAACGCAATGCTGATGTTACAGATTGCGGAACTGAAAGCAGGTGTTGACGGTGAATAAAGCGTTAATCAAGAAGTACTATCAAATGGGTATTTACAAAGAAAAACATTTAGATATATTCGTCAAAGCGGGATATATCACAGAGAACGAGAAAAAAGAAATTATGGAGGGTTAAAAAATGGCTAATAAAATTCAATTTAGACGTGGACTGAGAAAGTTACTACCAACATTGTCGTTCGCTGAGCCGGCATACACAAGTGATACAAACGAGTTTTTTATCGGCACAGGCAAAGGAAATGTAAATATGAACGGTAGCTTGTGGTATACAGGCACAGCTTTAAGCGGTACGTCCGAAAACATCAACTATACATATGCAGATTGTCCTCTTGTTAAAGTGGGTGATGTGTACCTTAATACCGATTATGGCTATATCTATCAGTCTACTACAGCAGGTAGCGGTGAAGACGTAAAGTGGCAATACAAAGGTACGATAAGAGGACCACAAGGCATACAAGGTGTTAAGGGCGACACAGGCGAACAAGGTCCGCAAGGCTTGAAAGGTGATACAGGTGCAAAGGGTGAAAAAGGCGATAAGGGTGAAAAAGGCGAAACAGGAACACTTGAAAGTAATTCAGTAGATTGGGAAAATTTGAACGGCACTTTGCAAACAAAAATCACAGGTATTGAGGGTTTGGTAAACAAACTGAATTCTATCAAGAAAATTGATTTGGAATATACAGTCACGCAAGGACACGATGGTTACGACATAAAGATAAAACCACAAGTAAATTATAGAAGGGTTGGTGATATTACGGCTACCGCAGAATACGCAACAGACAGCCAAAATCATTCTTATTTTTACATAAGTTATGACTACGCAGAAAATAGAATTAGTTTGACTGGTGGTCGCACTATATCAGGTATTACCCCGCCACCAGATACTTATGGAAGTTTTTTGTACTTGGGATTTGAATACGGTGCGAGTGGGGAAACAGGCGAATTTCACGGTCTGATTTGCAAAAATGACGACGGATGGTCGTATTTACTTTAATAACAGGAGGAATGAAAAAGATGAATATTTGGGAAACAATCAATATATTTTGGGTTACATTGGCGTGTAACCTATTCATAAAAACTGTATTTGTTGCAGTTATGTTAGATACGGTTTTGGGGTTACTAAGGGCAATCAAAGAGAAAAAGTTCAATAGCTGTTTCGGCATTGACGGTGCAATACGAAAATTTGCAATGATTGTATCGGTTGTGGGTTTGGCTATTTTAGATAAACTGATAGGCTTTAATATGCTACCGTTTGTGCCGGAAGAAGTGCTTAAATATATAGGCATTACGCAAGTGGGCATATGTGAGTTTTTCTGCTTGCTGTACATAATGTATGAAAGTATTTCAATACTGAAAAATATGTGCTTGTGCGGTCTGCCGATACCGAGTAAATTACGAAACGGTATCGAAAAATGGCTCGATACAATGACATCGGAACTTGATGGGAAGAAAGAGGAATAAATATGGATTTGAAAGAGGCTATTCAGATAGAAACTTGCAAAGATTACGAAAAAGATTTGCAAGATGAATATTATCAACTGTCAATGCGATACAAAAGATTAAAAGCAACGGTTGACAGATGGGATAAGCGAAGCTTGATAACTTCCCCTGAAAGTATACGGAGTATATATGATATGCAATTAGAGGCAATGAAAGTTTATCTTGCAATGTTGTACGCAAGAGGAGCAATAGAAGGCGTTAAATTGAAAGAGGTGTAGGAAATATGCGAATAGGAATAAATTGCGGACATACTGTAAGCGGTGAAGTCGGTTGCGGTGCAGTTGGCTACATAGACGAAAGTGTAGAGGCACGAAAAGTCGGCTATGCACTTGAAACGTTATTGAAAAATGCAGGTCATACGGTGTATGACTGCACCAACGACTATGCACCGACGGTGAGTTCAAATTTAAGACAAATAGTTGATATGGCAAATTCACAGCCACTTGACTTGTTTGTATCAATTCACTTTAACAGTGGCGGTGGGCAAGGTACAGAGGTGTGGACTTACGGCGGCAAAAAGTTTGATGAGGCAACAAATACTTGCAAGGCGATAGGTGAATTAGGTTTTAAAAACAGAGGTATTAAAGACGGCTCTAAGCTGTATGTGGTACATCACAGTGACGCGAAAGCTATGCTTGTTGAAGTGTGTTTTGTAGATACAGAGGACGCAAATAAATACAAGAAAATCGGTGCGACAGAGTTTGCAAAAGCGATTTTTAAAGGAATTACAGGACAAGTGACAAATGATAAAACAAACAAGGAGGAATTAAATATGACACAATATGAGGAACTACTTAGCAAAATTAATGAGTTGGACAAGAAAAAGGCAGATAAATCAGAAATGATTTACGATTGCATTGACAGTAATATGCCTGAATGGGCGCATAAGCCTGTTCAGTGGTGTTTGGATAACGGTATTGTATCAGGCGCAGACGACGCGCACCTTAACCTAAATAATACAAAATTGTGGGTATGTGTTGTTGTATATCGTGCAGTTAAATTTGTTGCAGGACTTATGAAAATCAAGATTTGATAAGGAGTAAATGACTATGGGTTTGACAGATACAATAAGAAATAAGGTAAACAGCTTTTTTAATTTCGATTCACAACAACAGAGTAATCAATTAAAAAACAAAATTGATACATTGTACGGAAAGCAAAACACGACAACGGCACCGAACATAAATTCCTTTAATCCGTTCATCAGTAAAAGGGACGGACAGGTTATAAATAAAATGGCTGATTATAAGCCGATTGTAAACAGCAGTGCGACAAGCGATAAGGTTAGAGAATGGATAACACAAGCAACAGGTATTCAACCAACAAACACAATGTCAAATTCATCAAATTCTACTCAAAATGAAAATAGTACCGCTCTTAGCAGTGGTACTATTAATTCAAACGGTGATGATAATGTTGGTTTTAACGGAAATCTTGACAGCTCGTCGCTTGGAAGTCTTGACGTAGCAACGCAACTTCCGAAACTGTCAACAGCACAAATAGCCGAAATCATTAAAAAGCACTTTAATCGCAGTTCAGTCATATCAACAAGTGACGCAGAGGGTATATACAATGCTCAAAAAACAACAGGTATGAGCGCTTTGGCAATACTCGGTATCGGAGCTTTGGAAAGCGGTTGGGGTACTTCAAACATAGCCAAGAAAACCAATAATATTTGGGGTTACGGTGCTACAAATGTTAATCCTGAGGGTAATGCTCATAGATACGGTCAAATGTCACAAGGTGCTACTCAATTTGCAAGCGAATTTATGAAAACATACTACAATGGGTATGGTGCAAAGTCGATTAATTCAGCAGGTACAGGCAACAATCCAAAAGGAATGGGGTATGCATACACAGACGGCGGAGCAATAGATAGCAGTTGGGCGACACAGGTAAGTTCTATTATGGGACAACTATACAACACAGCTAAGGGTGTAAGCGGTTCAAATACAGGTAATTCATCAAGTAATTCATCAAGAAGTTATCTAAACAGATTGAGTTATGCGAACAATTCAAACACTTCGTCAGGCGGTTTTTCCAAAGGACGACAGATTGTTGCGGCGGCAAAGCAGTATTTGGGAACACCGTATGTATACGGCGGTACTTCGTCAAGCGGTGTTGATTGTAGCGGTCTTGTACAACTCGCGGCGAAAGCAAGTGGTATTGATATACCACGAACAACATACGACCAAATAAATGTAGGGCAAGCCGTAAGCAAGAATAACTTGCAAGAGGGCGACCTTGTATTTTTCAGAGGTTCGGGCGGTAGTGCGTCAGCTCCGGGACACGTCGGAATTTATATAGGTAACGGACAGTACATACAAGCACCAAAGACAGGTGATGTCGTTAAAATCAGCAATTTATCAGGACGTAGCGACTATGTCGGTGCAAGAAGAATAGCATAAGGAGGTAAAACGAATGGCATATAATACGCAAGACGCCGTAAATACAATATTACGGCTAAAAGGTAATTGGCTCAATGCAAATGCAGAGGGCGATACAAAGAAAACGGCACAAATAGCAAACGAGGCACAAAACTATTACGGACAAATGCGTGAAAATGGCGACACAAAGCTTGCTGACACACTTTATAACAGCGGATATGACGCGTCAAAGAAGTATGTTAATGACTACTTTGCACAGAGTGGTAAAAGTGCGATTAGACCGTATTTTTACGGCTTAGGCTCAAAGTACGGTTTAAGTCAAAGCGATATAGACAATGCACTTCAATATAACGATACGACAGGTGAGGTTAGCTTAGGTGGTAAAAACATAGGAAAGCCGTCGGCGATAGGTTCAAACGGAGTATCTTATTGGGATAACACTACACTTGATAATGCTTTTAAAAACTATGTTCAAGACACAGGCAAAAGTCAAACCACATCAAGCCTTGTAGGTCAACAGCAAAGTAATCTATTCGACCATTATAATAACTTGATGAAAACATACGGACAAGACTATAAAGATTATATGGATATGGTTAAAACAAATCCATTCTCTACCGACGAGGCAAAAGCAATACTCGGAAAGTATAATCTATCGGCTATACAGGGCAGAAACAATCAACTCGCCTTAGGTACAGCCTCAAACGGCGGTAATGTAGACAGTTACAGTGCGGCGAATGCAATGCGACAACAAGCGGCGCTATATTCACAGGCACAACAGAATGTATTGGACGCGTATAATGCAAAGGTACAAAATGCGGCGAACTCAACACAAAAAATTGAACAGGCACGAAAAATCCTATCCGATATGGGTGTTCAAATCGACAATGCGTTCAACAGAGACGAAACAGCGAAGAATAACGAAGTACAAAGAAATGAAACTGTACTTAACGGTAAAGTATCACGTGGCGCAACAACAGCACAAGTTACAGGTCAAATTCCTAAGGGTATGCAATATTCCTCAAATCCATTCTTTGATGATAACGGCAATCCGATAGAAGATATTGACTATAAAAAGGTAATCGAACAAGCCGTTGAAAGAGGCGATACGCAGACAGCACAAGCGGCAAGAGTAGCAAGAGGGGTTAAGATTTGGAATAACTACAGTAAATACGGTCAATATGATGACGGTGATTACGGTGTTCCGAATACACAAACAGAGGACGCAAGACAGTTTGACGCAGAACTTAAAAACAGCAAGGATATTGCACAAATGGGTTACGACCACGAAGAAAGAATGCCGGGCATTGAGGCTGACAATACAATCCGTATTAACAATAATCAAGCCGATAATACAATTCGTGTTAATGACGCAAGTGCCAAGAATGACATGGACGTTGCAAACAACCAATCACGTAATAACATAGCGGAGGCAAATAATAATTCTCGTAACAATATAGCAGAAGCAAATAACACCTCAAAAAATAATATTGCAGAAAATACAGCTAAATCAAACGACGCAATTAATGAATATAATCAAACGAGTGGCGTAGTAGGAGCAAATGGTAGTTCAACCGGTCAGGTGAGCGGTTTGGACAGTTCATTTTTGAAAGATTGGGTTAAACAGAATAATAAAAGGTCTCAAACGTCATCAGGCATGGATATACTTCAAAAAAATTCAGCCGGACAATATCAAGTAAATCCGAGTATTCCGAGCGGTCAAAAGAAAATGCTTATAGCCAACGTATTAAATGACACATCTATCGCACAAAACCACAAATTACCGTTATTAAAGTCTATAGGAATATCAGACGATGAAATATACGAAGTAACTCAACAGTAAAATAGGAGTATAGGTATGGAAAAAATAACATCATATAAGGATTTTAAAAATAATGTTCAATCAATTCGTGATGAATTAACAAAACAAGGGTACACACCAAGAAGTGTACCCTCTGAACAAAAAGAAGAAACAAAAAACACAAAGAAAATCGAAAAGGGCAAGGGTTTATTCAAAGAAACAGGAAAGTCAAGTTTTAATGATATACCTAAAATTCAAGAACTACAAAACGAATATCAAAAAGCAAAAGATTGGGGATTTTACGATTACACAATAGACCAAATCAAAAAAGAGGAACTCCCAACCAAATTCGGCAATGTTAATATGAATAAGCGACCTCTTATACGTTGGAATGATGAATTAAAGAAGAAGTATGAAAATGAGTTAAAAAGTTGGGGATATGACCCTGAAATCGGTGGTATTGATACAGTATTTGGCGGTTCTGATAAATTCGGAACGGATATAAATAACAGCGGTTGGAATGTGGCTTATACGCCTATTATGCCTGACGGAACTTTTTTGGATAAAGACACTGTTGATAATTATATGAACTCTTTAGTGAAAGAGGCATATAAAAAAAACGTAAATGTTACAAATGAAGAATTAGAAACGCTTGATAAAAAAGGTATGCAAGTGGGCGACAAATATGTTCACGGCATTTTTGCAGGCGTTGACGGTGATGAAAAAGATTATCATAAGCCATACAGTGCAGAGGATAGAGGCAAACTTATGCACTTTTTGGGCAAGTATGGTGCTATTAATATTGCCAAAAGAGGGACTGATAATTTAAAAACAAACCCGAACGAAGAACAATCAGATTCAGACGAAAGAGAAGAATACCTAAATCAACAAATCGATATACCGATAACGGATAATAAGAGTATTTCGTTAAAATATCGAACAGTTAAGACAATAGATAATTTTCTTAAGCGCAATAAAGAAAAAAATAAATATAAAAAAGCACAACAACTTGACGAAATGATAGATAAATTAGACCTATCAGAAAACGAACTAAAAAATGCTAAATCTTATGCCGGTTTAAAGAAACTATCGTTTATGTCAAGTTCAAATGGTAAAGATAGTGTAGAAAAAGAAATTACTCAACCTATTGCGAATTTCTTTAAGGGTGCATATGATTCAGCTGATAGCACTATAAGGACGTTTGTAAAAGACGGTTTTCCTTTTAAAGCATCAAAATTGGGTGGTGGAGAATATTCGCAACAGTTGCAAGAAATTGATAAATATTATACTGAAAATCCTGATGAGTTGGGAAATGATTTTTTTAGTAAAACTTCTGATACTTCCGGTGCTAAAGGGGATTATTTTGCAAAATTAAATCTTGACAAATGGATGGAAAGATACAACGACACAAATCCTATAACTCATGCTATAGGCGAGTGGGGGTTTAGGTCGGCAGGTGAAATGGCAGGTGCGGCAGCCACAGCTGAAATGACCGGTCTGAATGACTTGACAAGTGGTGTAGGAAGAGCAATAGGAATGACCGCAAAAGGAACAAAAGCAGGTCAAGCTATTTCTAAAGTTGCAAATGCCACACCTGATATAGCAAATGTCGCTGAAAAAGGAATTGGCTCAAAAATTGCTAATGCCGCAATCAATAAAGCTAACAACCTTTCGATAGGTTCGGCTGCTAAATTTTTAAACCCTTTAGATAATTCTACTACTTTACTTATGGGTATTGATTCAGCGCAACAAAAATATGACGACCTTGTCAAAAATGGATATGACAAAGATACGGCTTATAAAAATGCAATGTTCACAGGCTATGTAAATACAATTACAGAAAAAATGGGGTATGATGGCACTCCTGAAAGTATGATGTTTGCGTTAAGTCCAACAGGTTCAACAAAAAAGAATGTCGGCAAAGTTCTTAAACAGTATATGAAAGCTAATGTCGGTGAAGGTTTGGAAGAAGTGTACGGAACATTGTTTGAAAGAATGGGTGACGTCGTTTCAAAAGTAGGATATGTTGATGAAAACGGAAAAATACAACAAAGAAAACTTGTAGGTAAAGAGGGTGTTATAGATTTACCTGCTTTGGGCGAGAGTTTTCTTGGCGGTGCTGTCGGTGGTGCTGTAATGGGCGGCGCAGGTGTAGTAGATAACATTTTACATACTGACGCAAAAAGTGTAAGACAATATGGTGATGAAGTAAAAAAAATTATTAGCAGAACCAACAAAGAGGTATCACAGAAAGTGCGTGAGGCAGGTGCAGAAATGCCTGAACTTCCAAAACAAATTGATTGGAAAAAATCAAGCGTAGCGGAAATGAATGATTACTTCGTTAAAACGATGAATGCGTATAGAGATATACTTTCAGACGAAAAAGTTATAAATTATGATAAAAAAGTAGCAGAAAATACTTTAAACAAAATGAATACTGCTGAAACAGGCAATGAGGTAAATGAAGCTACAAACATTAATAACGTAAATGCAACACCACAAACTGAAAATTCGATACAAAATGTACCGAAAACATCGGAAATAGAGCCTTTGCAGACAGTTCAAGAAACAGCACCATTAAATGCGCAAGTAAATGATATAAGCAACATTAACACTCAAAACAGCAAAATTAACGCTGATAATTCAACCATTAACGATACAACGAGTGAGATTAACAGTGTAGATACATTAAATGCAATAGATACATTGCCTAATATAAGAACGCAAGAAAACGGCGTACAATCGTCTGCAAATCACGTTACGGATAGCGTGCATAATGCAATGAAGAAGATAGGCTTGAACGTATCTGAAAATGCAACAGGTATACAAGAGGCAAATACAAAGTTTATGTCGAAAAATGATAATCTTTTTGACAGAAACTATGTAAGCAACTATGCGAATGACTTTGTACAAGCTATGTCAGAGAAAAGCGGACGTAGTTATACTGCTTTATCACAAGAAACAGATAACCTTGCCGACGAACTTGTAAATAAAGCTCTTACTGGAAACAGCGTACTTGACGGAAACAGAGAATTTCAAACCGTAGTCAGAAATTTTAAAGATGTTTTAAGAGAGGGAATAAAGAAAAACGCCAATCTACACAATAATGTATATGGTGCAAACGAAGTTTTAAACGCGCAAGTACAAGATATAGAAAATGGCGATTATTCATCATTGAATATAACTGAAAATCCAAATAACAACGTAACATTTGCTCCGATAACCGAAAATGAACAAAATATAGGATATATCATTGAAAGGGATAACGGTTATTCTAACGAGCTAAGCGAAAGTGACTTTACGGTAAAACAAAAAAACGGAGAGTACGGAACAAGAAACGGAATTACATACGGTCATTTTGGTACACATCAAAATTCAAACGGTAATAATATTGTTTCGTATTTACCGACAGGCAATGCGGTAGCAATTCTTCCTAATCAAAATAGCGCTATCGAATTTATGAAACAAGCAGAAAACGAAACAAGCGGATATTCAATTTATTTGTATGACGATAACGGAGTAACGAAAACAGGTGGCGATATGTTGCAGTTTATCAGTGTGTTGAATAATGCAAAGAACGCTGTTCAAGTCGAACAAAATTCGGGCAATGTCGGAATACAGAGTAATACAGATGTATCGAATAATGTTGAAAGCGAAAAAATCAACAGTCAAGCACCTAATACAGATGAAAATACGAATACTACGCAGACTGATAATGCAATAAAAAGTATTGAAATTTCAGAAGAAGATAAGATACCGGGTTTATTACAGGACGAATACTCTGACCTTTTGTCTTTGGAGGACAGAACAGCATTAGATACTCTCGGTAGTGCTATTGGTGTGCCTATAAAGATTGTACCAACGATAAGTAATGACGCAAACGGTTGTTATTACAAAGGCGTGATTTATATTTCATTGTCTGCCGATGACAAGGTTATGACTGTTTTTTCACACGAATTAACTCATTATCTTGAAGATACGCTCGATTATACAGAATACAAGAAATGTGTACTCGGCTTTATTCAAAAAAACACCGATAAAAGTATTGATAAACTTGTAAAAGAAAAGGTTGATACTTACGCTAAATCGTCAATAAATTTAACATACGAAGAGGCTACAAGAGAAATTGTAGCCGACTATACTCAGAATATTCTCAAAGACGCTGACGCAGTTATAGATTTTGTCGAAAGCATAGAAAACAAAGAGCAAAGACGAGGGGTTCTTAGAAGATTACTTGACGCTATTAAAGAACTTATAAATAAGATAAAAGCAACATTCAGCAGTAAACATTCTCAAATGCAAGACTTACAAAAAACACATGATTTACTTGAAAATATGCTAAAAGAGGCGGCAGAAAATACGGAGAGCGACACTGGAAGTGAAACAAGATATTCTTTTGGCGGTACTAAGGCAGAAACCGCAAATATTACTCAACTTTCTCGTGCAAAAGAAATGGAACTCAACGGCAAAAAAACAGAAACAATACGACCAAAAACAGGTTGGAGCAGAGGATTAGATAACAAGTGGAAGTTTGAAATTGACGATAGCAAAGCTAAATATAAGAAAGAAAAAATACGTTTAGGCAAAGCCGTAAACTTAAATGAAGTTCTTGAACACAAGGACTTATTCAAAGCATATCCCGATTTGAAAAAAGTAAAGGTAAAGGAAATATCAAACTTAGACGCAAGAGGGGTTTATTCGCCTAATTTCGATTGTATATTCATAAGCGAAAATTTGCCAACACAAGAAAAATTAAAATCGCTCATTCACGAAGTACAACACGCAATACAAGTGAGAGAGGGATTTGCAGTCGGCGAAAGTCCTGATAACGAAAACAGAAACCGAAGCGCAGGTGAAATCGAGGCTGACGATGTTAAGGCAAGACAAAGTATGAGCAAAGCAGAAAGACTTAATACATTTCCGAAAAGTATGAAACCTAATCAAAATGCGGACGTTGTATTTTGGGAGAATGGGAAAGGTACAAACAAAACAAAGTTTTCGTTAAAGGGCAATTCAGACAATGAGAACTCTAATATAGGCGAAAAAGATGTTGAGGCGATACAGTCAATAGCTCGAAAAAGTATATACGATTTTTCTGATGAAGATATGAAAAAAACAAAAAAAATAGCGGAAAGATATTATTCCGAAATGAAAGAAAAGTCACCATTTTTTAGAGCTTGGTTTGGCGATTGGAGAGCAAATGATAAAACGCCAGTACATGTGGTAACTGAAAAAGATAATTCACGAGGTGTACGCAAAAATATAGATACAGGTTGGGATATAAATGTGTCTGGCAAAGTGTTTAATGAAACGAAAGGGCATAAAGGTCCTAAAAATGTTAGTGCTGTATCACATCTTGATTACATAAACAGCATTGTAGAGAGTGCTATATTATTTGATAGCTATACGATACCAAACACAAATGCAAAATCAAATAATTCAATGATGATGCACAGTCTTTATGCCATTTCAAATATAGGAAATGAAAATGAGTTGGTAAAGCTGTATGTTGAGGAATTAAATAATATAAATAGTAACGGAACGATAAAACGGGCATATCAATTACAGAATATAAATAAAATTCCGTTGGAAAGTAAAAGGTTCAGCAATAATAGCTTAGCCTCATCAGACCAACGGAATAACTATACTATATCAGAATTACATGCACTTGTCAAGCAACATGACAAAAATTTCAAACCTACAGAGGCAAGCAAGGTTGTAAATGAGGATGGAACCCCTAAAGTAGTGTATCATGGAACGGATAAGGAGGGCTTTTATGTGTTCGACCCTAAAATGTCTGACGATAAAATTTCATTG